>Ga0315282_10005024_pt1 | contig 22706 bp, 15 predicted proteins | sample YL17G07_20_MG_FD_203693 | JGI IMG/M metagenome (GOLD analysis project Ga0315282, IMG submission 203693) | Sediment microbial communities from Yellowstone Lake, YNP, Wyoming, USA - YL17G07_20 | ecosystem: Environmental > Aquatic > Freshwater > Lake > Sediment | place: USA: Wyoming | collected... | reverse complement strand
CCAGCAGCTCATGATGCGACTGTCTTCGTTTCATCTGGTGGATACCTGACGACGTCTTCGTGGACGTATGCCCTCTATGGGTTTGGTGGGCGAATACCGTACGATGGAATTGGAGTTTTTACCAATCAGTGTCCTGATGTGCTGTTAGTTGAGAAGGAAGCTATCAGTCATGTGAGTCTGGCTTACGCGGCAAGACAAGTGGGCGCTAGACCATATGTGTGGAGCACTTTGGGGCTTCAGGGAGACCCGAACTCATCAGTTGCGATCATAGACACTGGGATTGACGCCTCTCACTCAGACTTCTCGCCTGGTTTTGGCAATCAAAACTTCTCAGAAAAAATAGTCGGGTGGAACAACCAGATAAACGCGGCAGCCACCCCGTTCGACGATAACGGACATGGCTCACACGTTTCTGGACTAGCTGCTGGAGACGGCTTCTTCAGCGTAGACGCTTCAGGGTATGCGACCGCCACGTGGGGAGCCAACCTCGGAGCAGTATCCAGTGGCGGCACCTATCTTATAACGGGCATGATGGTGAATAAAACAGGCACGATAACCATCAAAGTGAAATGGGCAACCACTGGCAGAGCAAAGCTTTCTGCGCTCCCACTCTACTACGGGGACAAAGCCCTCAGCACAGGATCATGGACTCAAGTAGCTTCAGTAAGCACACCCAGCCAAAACACATGGTATACGCTAACCTACAATGTGACCTCAACTCCTTCAGGCGGCTACGACATGTACCACGTGCTAATGAGCCTAACAAAGGGAACGGGAAATCTCTACGCAGTATTTACAATGTCATGGCCCTACACGCCTCCATCAGATGGGTTCTCAGCTTGGACAGGCATAGCGCCACAAGCGAAACTTGTAGGAGTCAAAGTCCTAAACTCCTTAGGCTCGGGAACATCAACAGGGCTGATCAACGGCATTAACTGGATAATCGCGAACCGAGTTACCTATCACATTACCGTTGCCAGCATGAGCCTGGGCTTTAGCTCTGAAGTAAGCTCAGTGGACTCGGCTGTAGTGAACCTGGTCAACAGCGGAGTAACCACTGTTGTTGCTGCAGGAAACAGTGGGTCAGGAGCCAACTACGTATATACTCCTGGCTCCGTGGACGAAGTCATCACTGTCGCGGCTATGAACCAGTTTGACGACATAGCCAGCTATAGCAGCCAAGGTGGAACCTCAAGGTACACAGGCAAAACCGTGAAGCCCGACATCACTGCTCCAGGCGGCAGCTTCTACGCCGTGCCGTTATTCAGCGCAGACTCGAACTACAATGATGCGGAGGGCAAGTGGCCGGATGTGCAGGCTAACGATTCAGCCCCTATGCAGGGAACGTCCATGGCCACGCCGGTCGTCGCTGGCGCCGTTGACATAGTGGAGCAGGCCATGGGAGGATACGCCAACTGGCAGTGGACGAGGAGTCAAGCCCTGTTGCCAAAAATGATTCTTTTACTGACCGCCACGGAGACCTATCCGAACCTTCGAGAAGGAGGTTCCTTATCGACGTCGCCAACCCTTGACCGCGGAGGAAAAGACGCGCAGGAAGGGTATGGAAGGCTGAACCTCGACGCGGCAGTGGACGCCGTCTTGAAAACGTACAAAATCGGAACTACCGTGTCGGACACTTTGGGTATGCCGCCAGCCCCCAGCAATATTTCAGTGCTCGGTCAAAGACTCGCATGGGCGAGGAATGTCCAGCTTGTTTCAGGCGTCACATACAATTTCACGCTTAGCGTCCCGTCTGGGGCGGACTTCGACCTGTACCTGTATAACACGACGGGAAACGCGTATGGTGAGCCTGTGATTTTGGTGAAGAGTACGAAGGCGACGGTTGGGGGTTTTGAGAATATAACTTATACTCCTGCTTTGTCTGGAAGGTATTATGTTGTTGTGAAACGTGCCACGGAGGCTACTGGTGTTGGGCAGTTTACTTTGACGAGCTCGCCTGGGCAGAACGTGCACCTTCTCTTGAATGTGGAGCCAAATCAGGCGGCGTACACGCGGAATCAGTCAGTAACCCTTGCGGTGAGCGTGCTTACCCAGTTGAATCCGCCCTTAGATTCCACTTTGACGCTGACTGTTACCGGTCCTAGCGGTTACTATTATTTTGATTTTCAGACAATCAACGTGACGGCTAGGGCGGTTGGCGAGTACAGTTTTACTTGGAATATTCCAAATGTTGTTGGGACATATGTTGTGGAGGTTAGTTTGGTTCCTCCGCAATTAACTGCGTACGATGCTGTATGGTTGGAGGTAGTTTGAACTGGATAGGGGGTTTACGTTCACCTATGTTAAAGTTAGGTGTATTAGAATATGGAAGGGAGGTGAGATAAAATGAAAAGTAAATTCGCATTGACTAAGAGGGGAAGATTGCTTCTAGGAGCCGTCATCATATGCGCGGTCTTGATAGCTGGCTTAGTCACACTATGGCCTAGCAGTAAAGTTGCTGAAGCTGCCATTATAAATCCTCACCCTGGATTGGTGGGTTGGTGGCGATTCGACGAAGGAAGTGGAAGTATAGCTACTGATAGTAGTCAGTATGGAAACGACGGCACAGTCTATGGTGCTACATGGGTAGACGGAAAATACGGCAAAGCCCTAAGTTTCAACGGCGTAGACAATTATGTAAATGTTGCACATAGTGATTCGGTAAATGTTGGTTTGGGAAGTTATACTGTTACTTTTTGGATGAAAACCACAGACTTCAGTGTTTTGCGAAACATTCTTGACAAAAGAAGAAATGCTGGAATCTGGCCTTTTTTCTTCCAACTACAGCCTTCAGGCAAAATACTTTTTGACATGCAAACAACATCAGGTTGGGCGCCAGTATTCAGCTCTAATTCCATTTCTTCTGACACTTGGGCGTTTATCGTAGGTGTAAGAGATAATGCTATGGGTAAACTGCGAATCTATGTCAATAACGTTGTGGCAGAGGCAAACCACGCTTCTGGTGACGCATCTAATACACAGCCTTTCGAAGTTGCAAGAGGTTATGCCTCGGGGAACTTATTTAACGGAGTTATTGATGAAGTTCGCATCTACAACCGTGCCCTTTCCGCAACTGAGATTCAAGAGATCTTTCAAAAAAGTCCAGATTTTTCGTCAAGGCTTCTAGCTACAGTGCCTAAGGGTACAACTCAATTTATAGCCACAGTGTCGTGGCAAGGAATCGGAAGCATAAATGTGACAATACAATCTCCATCCAAGAACTATACAGAAGACATAGTACCTGTCTACCAGAAAACAACCTACTCTGCTTCTAGTGGTCCATCCAATATCCTGAATATAAAACGCCTCACAGTATCGATCGCCGCTTTGACATCCGACCAAAATTGGTACATAATATTGAACTCTAGCAATGTTCAAGACTATAAGATGACTGCCGAAGTCCAAAAATAATGCTCAAAACTTCAGTAGATGCAGCGAGCGTGCCCACATTCGATTGTATTATGGTAGCACTGATGCTTAATCGAGGTTAAATCTGAATACGACCTAGAGTGAAGTTTCCTCTAGGACTCACCCATTCCTACCAAAACTGTCACAATGACCTCGTTAAGACAAGACGCGTGCGCTATTTATTTTTTTCATAAACTCGAGCTTTGACCTGATGTTGATGGTTTTGATGCGCGGGCTACGGCTTAAATCAGTGGAACATCAGCGCATGGAAGACTAAGCGATTACTTTATCTAAAATTTCTTGAAATTCCATTGCTCTATGATCATAACTATGGTCATGCAGGACCCTCTCTCTAGCGTTCCTACCAATAGATTCACGGGCTTCTTGGCTTTCCAGTAAAGACTCATACACTATTGAAGCCTCATCTGCGTTATGAACGACAATTATTTCTTTATTTGGTTGAAACCATTTTTCAATACCCTTGCAAGAGTTTGAAACAGTACACGCACCCATTGCTGCAAGCTCAAACAATCTCGCTGTAGACGAAGAAACGGTTTCCGCGAAAGTTTTCCTTGTAATATTTAGACTTATCTTGCTTCGGTAGCAGAGGCGCTTCATGGTAATACTGCTGAGTTTGCCTAGGAGTATTGCGTTTCCGGTGTCAACTTCAAAGTTCCCTGCAACCACAAATTTTCTGTCAGCAAGCCTTTTAGATGGCAATGTTATCATGTTTTTAATCGCTTCTTCTCGAAGGTGGCTGCCATAGCCATAGAAGCTTACGTCTATGTCTTTAGGCTGCGGTGGATATGAGAGCCAACTTGTATCAGCACCAAAGTCTAATACAAAAGTTTTCTTGATACCAATATTCTTGAGTTTAGTTGCAACTCCTTCCGAGTTGACTAGGACTGCGTCGAAAGAGTTCATGTCGACGTTTGAATACAAACTGCTTCGAAAATTCTCATTTTCAAAAAGATACGTTGGGAAGTCCGCTTCGTAAAGGAATATCGGGACATTATATTTGCTGTGAAGATAGCTCACGTACTTGGCCATTATATGCGCAGGAGGACAGAACATACCGACTACATCAAACTCGTTTTGCGAAAGAGCATTTTCTATAGCTTTCAACCAAAGTTTAGCCCATTTCCGTTCCTGCGATTTCACAACAAGCTCTTTGACTTTGGAACTGGAGCTGAATCCATCAGACGTTTCTTTCGCTCTTGAAGTTTTAGAAGTTATCTTATTTAGTATTCCATAAGGTTTCCCCAAAAAGTCAACAAATGAATTGGAGCGAACTGGATTTTCCTGAATATTCCACCATAGAGATTGCACCGCCCTCCCAAAAAACGGTATGACTGTAATATCAATTCCCAGCCTACTCAGTGCGGCAAAAAGGCTCCAATAAAAAGGGGTACACCCACCCACTTCTTCCAAGTCAATAGCCGAGCAGAGAGCAAGTAACCTAGGCACGTATCTTTACCTCTTGCACCTTGTTTCAAACTTCATGTGCGTCACCATGGTTTCTTTCAGGCTCCTTTAATATCACTTCTGGCCTCGTGATCAGAAATATGAAAAAGGATGAAATGAGAACAAAAGAAACGATTAACAATTCAATTTCCCCAAATGAAAAAACCTCAGAAGACAGTATAATTGACCTTGACCCTTGGTGCACGATAGAGCCGTGGATAACAGTGATAGCAGGCGCAAGCAAGGTTCCATCGGTACTCGTAACCCATATCTTTGATGAACCTATGACAGTCAAATTTTCTCCCGCAGCTTCAATACTTTGAGGCGGCCAAGCAAAAAAAGCATTCGAAAGGTTCATTACACCGTTCACTTGGACGGAAAAAGGTGCAACGACAAATTCTGAAGTTGAAAATTTCAGTTCTACTTGACCACTGACGAGAGTAATATTTAGCGTCTTCTGACCTTCAGCTTCAATCGTGATTGGAATGCTTGATCCATTTGCCACGCCGAAAATCCATTTACCATTTCTAAAATTCACTTTTGAATACTGTCCCACTCCGTCAGGTCTAACGATGCATTCATTAGCGATGACCTTAGATGAGGTCACGTTGAAGAGGTTAGGCAAGCTAATAGTTGCATTATTCCATACTGGACCTTGCGTTTGGTTCCCGTCGTAAGAAACTAAGATTTGAGAAGCTGTGAAGTTAGCTACTTCACTTTGTATGTTGTCTTCAAGTGGCTTTAAGAAATCGCTTAATAATTCGACTTGCCCTGAGGCAGAGAGTTCGGTTGTTTGTCCCCAGTATGGCGGTACATCAGGCACAGCTGCCGTTGCTGGTGATCCATTCACATTAAGCAATGAAACGATGGCTCCTAGCAACTTAACCTCTTCGTTTTGCTCAAGATGGTCGAGCGAATAGTACAAGCTCTCACTATCAAAGTATTTTATAGTTCCATTCCCAAGGTGTGCAATCTCTATACTGAAAGTCTGATTTGACAGCTCGGGCAAAGTTTTTTCCTCTTCTACAATATGAAACTTGAATGCGTCTTTTAACAAGTCAAAATAATTTCGAGTTGGGGCCATTATTATTAGGTTTCCACCCTGATTAACGAAGCTTGTTAACGCCATTGATTGAAGCGGCGATATCGCAACAGAATTTTCGATCGCACTAATTTGACTTATTTCGAGAGTAGAGGGAACTGTGGCATTGTAAAAGCCGATAATAATACCCGTTATTTTGTCTAGTTCGATACTACCATAGCTGCTATAATAATTATCTATTCCTAGAGAAAGTTGAGTCCATTCTTCGTTTTTAGTGGGAACGATCCAACGACGCCAGTTACCAGAATCATCCATGATATTCACGTCTATTACTGCATTATAACTCGATTTTACCCATAAAGACAAAGCTTTATAATTGGAGAGGTTTAAGGCAGAATGAGGATTGAAAACTACTCTGGCGAGTTTTTCAGGACCAGCAATTGCGCTGAAATCTGCAGAAAGCCCTTCTTTGTCACCGCTTGCACTCGGTTCATGGCTGCTGATTGTTGCTTGTCCAGCATTAATGTGCCAATCGGAAGGATCACTGCCGGAATAAATATTCAGGCTGCTTTCATTTTGAACAATGGGGTCAAATGAGATTATAGCGTTTGTTGAGTTGAATAGGCTATTAAGATCGAATGATTGACGTACGTCGAAGGAGATTTGCGGTAATGCAAGAGCCATGACAAGCCTATAGTATACGTCACGGGAATTGTTTGAAATTCCATAAGATGCAGCAGGAACAATGAGAAGCGTTGAACTTTGGCGTGTTGGAAATGAAACTGGAGGCACGGAGATTATTCTAACTTGTTCGTTCGCAAAAGCGACGGGCAGATTTTGAACAAGCCATGCCATGAAGCTCAAGTTATTGGGTTCTGAACTCAACAAGTCGATGTCTTCTTTCCCCAGATAGATAAACTGCACATTTGATTGATTCAAAATTTGAAGAACAGACTCGGGGCTTTTTGCTTGAAGCAACGGAAAAATTGCAGAAGGGATCGTCTGTTTACCACTGAGTACATTTGCAAAAGACGTAATCAAATTATTGGAAGTTGGCGTAAAAGTGAGTACTGATGAATTCGGATTTTTATGGTCCCGTAGAAATTGCAGGGCTTCTAATTGCGCAGGAGTTAAATCTTGCGCGTTGGCATGTTGTTGAATTGCAATTAATGTTGAAGAAATTCCACCAACTAGAACACATGACATAAAAAACGATGCAGCGAATCTCTTTCTCGTTGATGACCCGGTGAAAACTTTGCTGCTCAGGGTGAAGCCTGCGAGAGCACAAATTCCTATCCAAGTCAATTCCGAAAATAAAACGTTGCCTACAGCTGAATATGATACCGGAAGAAGCCTACTTGCCAAGCCCGCAAAGATGGATAGTATGGAAAACGTAAAGAAAAAGATTCGGTGGTTGCTGAATTTTGAGTTCTTTGAGAGCAAGGATAAAAGTGCGAGCACCCCGGGAATACCAAACATAACAGGCCAAGCATACCATGGCGTCGTATATGTTTGAAAATCACGATTCATCATTTCCAGTTTGGTGGAGAAAGCGATCAGCCATGCTAAACCAGAGAAAATGTATGCAAGCAAAATAATCGTAACCAACTTTTTGGGGTGTGCAACAAAAATGTGTCTGACCCACTCTGAAGATACCAATCTTTTCCAGACTCTCTTTAAAAGCAGCGACACCAAGGGAATGGTTACGACCGCAAGTATTACAGGAGAAATGCTGGAGAATTTTGTGGTAAAGATATAACATTTAACTGGAGAGACCCATTCAACAACAGTTATCAAAGCGACTACGGCCAATGAAACAAATACTAAATCCTTCCCGTCGATGCCAGTAATGCCATCGTAAATTAACAGTATCAAACAAAGAATGATGATAAAAACTGCGACTTCTAAGATGTGCATAAGATAGCCGACACTCAGTAATAGGGTCAGAAGCACAAGTCTGCTTTTTAGTTCAGTCTTTCTCGAACCAATTAGGCCAATTGCCCCTAAGACGCTTGGCAACGCGTACAACCCAATCGGAATTGCCCACCAATAGACTAGATAAGTGGGATACACAAAAATGTCCCAGCTTGCTGCCGAATAAGAGGGAGACAGTTTGAATAGAAACCAGCCCATCCCTGCTGTCAAAGAAAAAACCGCCGCAGTTATTGCAACCTTGGAGTTGGACGAATATGACTTGCAGGCGTAGTAGACCGCAAGCACTAGTATGGGATCGAAAAGATTTAGTAGAGCGTAGGAATTCGCTGAAGGCAACCCAGTTAGTGAAAAAGTGTAAAATAGGGACAGGTAAAAGAAAAACGGATAGGAAATTTGAGGAAAAAGCTTACCCGGATAAGCTGGCATCTGGCCATTAAGCATTAGAGAAACAATTCCGTTATGCCTCCATTGATCGCCCGACAACATTGGAAAATGTTGAAGGTTAGCCACTAAAACTGCTCCTAAGATTATAGCGACAACGCAGGCGATTATGAGAGACCCCAAGACACCATATGTTTTAGTTACTGCATCATTCAGATCTTTTCTTTGAAATTTATGAATGCAGAATGCAAAAAGCAATGTAACATTTGCAGATGTAATAATCAATGTGTTGGCTGAGATACTATAGAAACTTCCAAGCAAAATTGAGAAAATGGCGACAACTCCTCCGAATAAGGCGCTCAACAAATACGAAAACAGAATAGTTGCTGAAAGGGAAAAATTCGACTTGCAAGAGCGTAGTATTAAAGAAAGCAAAGCGTATCCTGGAAGAAAACCTGCAAGTCCAAGCGCAAGTAGTGTTCTAATCCATTGAATTAAAGATAACTTGGACCAATTCAGGAAGATCAAGGTTTGGTCAGCAGTTGGTAAAAGCCAAACCGATGCGATTGAGATGGAATAGAAGATAACGTAAACAATTATAAGATAACGTTTGCTAAAAGTAAAATTAATTTTCAATTTTTCAGAACGCTCGTTTGATAAATACTCAAAAATCAATAATGAAAGACACCCCACTAAGGGTGGAAATAGGTACCAAAACTGTCCATTCAGAATCCAGTATGAAATTACGGCAGGAACTGTCAAGCTGACAAGGCGTGCCGGAATCTTGGAGAAGCGAAGGTAACGATTCATAAAAATATCAACTTTCTTTCTCTTTAGTAATCCTCACATAATAGGAGATCATGATATTAAACCAGTGATTCATAAATTGAAAGAATCTTTGTATTGAGTCTAGTCCATTCGTATTGCTTTGCGTGATTTGCTATAACTTGGCGCGAGTATGTGGAAATCAAACACACCAATATTTTGTTTGCGAGTTCTTGGATGTCGCCTGGTGATACCAGTGCACCGAGAAAGTCATGAGACAACGCTTCAGGCACGTCACCTACCTTTGTCCCCACGATGGGCGCGCGCGCTCAATTGGAAGATAATTTTGGTCAAGTATTGTTCGTAGTAGATAAAGTAGATCTTTGGGTCTGTCTCGTGTAGCTACTATCACCGAGACTCTAGGTAAATCGTCTATTATTTTTCCCTCAGAATTGCTTGTTAAGATATTTCGTGACTTGGCGCGCTAGTCCAATCTGCAGCCATAAAAGGATTTGGGACGCCTAGGAAGAAAAGAATCTTCGTATCACGCGCTTATGCTCTACTTTATTATTGCTTATGCAGTTCAGAATTTGGATGGCGTACCCTTTCTGTATCAGCTTTCATTAACTGGTCCACGATTACTTTATTGAACGAAATGAAACGTTTGCATACGTCACGCGCGCAAACGTGGCAAAAGAATCGGCCATCATTACATATCATCACGGACATCACTAGCTATAATCTTCATAAACCTTCGAGTATGATGAAACTTCTTTGTTCGCTGCGTTCTTAAGCAAGCTCTATTTCTTGGAATTCCTCTATGCACTTTCTTCTTCAATCTGTCCAAAGGCATGATATCGCGCGCTCACCTTGGATCGTTATGTTTTCTACAATAATAGTTCCATCGTGTGCGCCTAAAAAAACATCTAGCCGAATTTTGAAAAACGACCTACTCTTCCATTGGATTTATCGAACCGCAAAATAGTACACTTTGAGAAGTTTCAAAGATAGTTTATTTATATCGCCTTTATCTCTTACTATACTTCTATTTCTTAGACCAATCCTTTTCCACTCAGATCTTAATGAAACTATATCAAGTATTCGTTTCGCAATTAATGAAGGATCATTTTTCTCTATTAATAACCCATTTTGTTCATTTGAAACCCACTCTCGATTACCAAGTATATCTGTGACTATGACAGGTAACTCACAAGACATTGCTTCTAAGAGCGAAATCGATGTGCCATCCGAATAGGATGAGGATATGTACACGTCTGCAGCGCTGAGGTACTTGGGCAACTCGTTATTAGGTACAGGTTCCATGAAAGTTGCTTTGGAAAACAAACCTAGGTCTTTTGCGAGTGCTTTGTGATAATCAAGCAATGGTCCAGTACCAACAAAAAGAAAAATTATTCTCTTGTGCGTGAGTTTAGGAATAGCTCTAATTATGTTCTCAATTCCGTAAATTGGTGCATGCCATCTAGTACATATTATAAGTGTTGTATCATCATCAATTCCCATGCTGCTTCTTATACGGCGACGATTTTCTTCATCGCGGTGAAATCTTGATGTGTCCACACCAACCGGAATACAAAATACCTTATCATTGTCTACTTTGTAGGAGAGAACTTTTCTCTTTACATGTTCAGCTGGGACTATGACCGCGTTTGAATATGATAGAGTTTTTATGACTAGTGAACGCGTGAGTGGGTTCAATAAGTGATCTAATATAACATCTGAGCCTAGAACTTCAGAAACAAGTGGTTTAATCTTGGAGAGATAAGCCAGAAATGCATAAGTTGGAATCCAAGAGGCATGAACTACATCAGGTTTTTCAGCCATGAATGTACGCTTAAGAAGTAAAGGAGCCCACGCTTTGGCAATGGACGAGTAGCCAGCCATAGGGTAATACCAATCGGCTTTTTTCAATAGGTTCTCTTTTGTAGGCAACAAAGAAGCGTAAGAGCGGCATGTAAATGTTCGAATCTGATGTTGGGGGAAGCATGAGCGAAAGTAATACACTCTTTTTTGGTCATGAATACTGAAAGCGCTGGCATGAAAGATCTTCAATTGTCTTTAATCAACAACCATCTAGAGCCTATATGTATTCTTAAAGGAAGCGCGCAATACTCATAGATTTTTAGCGACATTGTTTATCTTTCAGCATTTCTACTAAGATTTCAGATAACCTTTTACCCCAAACCATCATTGGAACATAATGTTCATACGGAATTGTTTTAGCTTCTTCTGATTTCTTTGTAAGGTAAGCCGGATCCAATCGCTTTAACAACTGTTGGGCTCCAATCTGTGGGTCAATGTCAATAAGAAAACCTCCTTGGTGCTCCGTAGGAACCCAAGAGTACCTCTTAAATGCCACAACTGGTTTACCACATAAAAATGCTTCAAAAATAGCCGTTGCATCATTAATCTCAATGAGAGGATAAGGATTAATTATTAAATCCGCTGCATTAACGAATATTGGTCGGGCTTCATCTATAATAAATCCATAGAGAGACACCTCGCGTTGAAGACCATAATTAGAAATTGTAGTTTTCAATTTTTCGAATCCTGGACCGTGCCCGACTATGTGAAGATGTGCCTTGGGGTTACTTTTAACTAAGAAACGAAATATTTCTAACACGCGAAAAACATCTTTCTGATAATCTGAGCTTTTTGACTTCTTTATTTCTTCAGGATCTCTTATGACCAACATAGTCAAGATGTTGACGCGCTTTGTGTCAAACCCAACAATCTTTGCACATTCTTCTTTATCCATTTCATAAAACAATTTTTCATCAACTATACAAGGATTAAAGCGGAAGACATTCTTCCGAGGAAGCTTCAGGATTTTCAATAAACATGTTTCTTGTTCGGCATCGATTGGGGTCAGAATAATAGTTTTGCGCAAAACTAATTTGTAAAAAGGCACAAGAAGATGATATAAAGGTCCAAACTCTGCGTACCAGCCTAACGAATGCCCCATCCATAGTACGGCAACAGGTCTGAATCTGGATAGAATTGGATTTAACAAAGCTATCGTTGAATCCCAAAGATGTAAAATCACATAAGCGTCAACACGATCGCGACGAAGCCTGCTCTGTATACGCGTTAAATAAACAAGATACTCCATTAAGTCAATTATTCTTCGGAAAGTGATAGACTTATTCTCTAACCTTACTCCATACCTACTGAAAAAAGGTACCCAACAGGATAAGAAGATTGACACTATCTGGTTTTTACCTTCGCGCCTTATCGTCACTATTCTTTTTTTTCTTACAGGAGTATAGAAAATACTTTCCTCATTATTAGCATGTAGCGCCTCTGCCATCATGATATTTCGGGTGGTCTTAGGGACATCTTCTTGGATAGTTGCGTTAATAAAAGCGACTTTCATGGCTTGAGTCTTTCTTCCAATACTGAATTATATACTCTCAAGTATTTTTCGACAACTCTGTCTTTTCTGCCTTCATATTCTTGCCTTGACATTTTTTTCTCCTAGCTTATCGACCAGCAATAAGGGTGATTTTCCTCCCCAGATCAATAGAATCAGACTCTCTATGCGAAAGGCCATTACCACATATTGCTCTTTCCGTAGCACCACTTTTGTTGAAGGCGCTTAGGCATCTTTTTGCAACGGCAAGACAACTAGCTTGACAAATTAAAGACAAATTTCTGTACGTCGAATTACCTCAAGAACTAATGCGTCCTCAAACGGTTAATATTCTCAGGTTCCAATGGCGGAGAGCGTTCTGTCTGAGATTAAACTCCAATCTAGTAACTCAACGTACCTCCTCGCGTTGGAGCCCATTCTATTTCTTACAGCTTCGTCCATCATTAATCTCATCTTATTTTCGAGGTCATTGACGTCCCCATCGATATACCGAAACCCATTTTGATGGCTTATTCTCTCCAATGCTCCACTCTTATCTGAAAGTATGACTGGTAACCCGCACGACATTGCTTCTAACGCTGCAATCGAGCACCCCTCAGGCCACACGCCTACATTGCCAGCCGAAAAGAAACGGTATAGAATTTTGTTTGCTACTGGTTTCAAAATGGCAATGCTGTTTCCCATCGAATTAGAAGAAATCACGCTTTTCAAACTCTGTAGGTAGTTGGGATCACCTCCGCCTATTAGCAGGAGTTTGGCCCTCGCGTGCTTGTGGCTAAGGCGAATAAACGCATCGACAAGTAGATGCACTCCTTTCTTCGGAATGATCTTTCCCGCATAAATAAAGACCACATCTCTCTCCGAGAAACCACAATCATTTCTGACTTGGGTCCCAGCGGCTTCGTCGCGTTTAAATGCGTTAGCATCACACCCTAGAGGGATCACAAAGATATCAGATTCGTGAAGGCCATACATCCTAACCATGAAATCCTTCGTCTGGTTAGTTACAGCAACAAGGGCATCAGCGGACTTTGCAATATGTTTTGAGAAAAAAATTTTGAAAACCGCATACAGGAGTTTCGTCCAACTGCCACGAGTCACATCATAAGTCATATGATCATCAAAAACAAACTTCGTTTTAGGCATGCGGCGTCTCAAGAATGCTAGTCTTAACGCATTTATATTCACAATCTCGTGAACGAACACAATGTCTGGACGAAGCTCTAGTATCTTTTTCTCCAGCCCCTTTATAACAGGGTTATGTGAGATTGGTAGTTCAAAAACGACTGGAAGCCTCCAGACCCTTATTTCGTTCTCAACATACAGACCTTCTTTCATCTCTCTTCCCCCAAGCAACTCCTTGTTTGCGCTGTAAAAATTATTGCAAAACTTGTTCCCAGTGACCACATACACAGAATGCCCCTGTCTTGTCTGTGCTTTAGCCAAGCCTGCTTCTTGGTATCCCAACATAGGCGAGAAGTAGTCAATGACATGCACGATCTTCAATCTTCACCCTCAAACTGCTATATGGGAAATCTAAACCAACATCCACTAATCGTTCTCATAAGGATAAGAAAATCTACAGAGTTCGGAAAAGTTTCATAGCTTAATACATTCAACGACAAAGTTGTATTTTCCATTCCTTGTTTTGTCTTCTATGATTTGAAGAATGTTAACGATTGGCGACATAGCAATAAGAAGAGGCCCTGCCAAAACGAAGAATTTTAGCGAACCGCTCCGTGAGCTATTTTCCCGTTCTCTGTTGCTACGGGAACGTTGTCTTTTCAAAGGTCTTAAACTAGTAAGGCGGCATGCTAAGGTAAAAGATGCGCCAAATCTTTTTTCCATTTTTCTGATTTGAAAAAATGGGGATAGCAACCAAATAAGGGCTTGTTGTTTGTAGTGGCGTACATGATCTTTAGGGAGCAGAGGTAAACAGTCACCATTAGGTGTGCTAATTAGTAAGACTCCTTTGTTTCTGAGTACTCTATGTGCCTCTTTTATGCACTGTTCACTGTTCTGAATGTGTTCAATGATTTCCGTCGCAATAATCACATCAAATGTCTTATCCATAAACGGAAGATTTGTAGCCGCACATAAGACTGGGTAGAAGTTGCTTTTCCCATGGCGGTTCGCTTCTTTCAATGCATTTCTGTCCAAATCAATGCCCAATACATTTCTGGCCTTTGAGGAACGAGTAATGTGGGCATACCCGCAGCCGAGATCTAAAAGATTTAGAGCGTTATCTGCGATTTTCCATATCCGCCTTCGACTATCCCATAAGGGTGGCGGTGGAATTGCAAAGAAACTCAGAAACCAATAAATAAGGCGATGGTTGCAAAGCTCATTTACTAAAATGGGAAAAATCCGTGAAGACATGTTTCTAAAGTATGTTTCCCTTTTTATTTATTCTTGTTTCTGATGCCTTTAATCAAGGATAGAAATATTCATAATGTTTTGGGAAGTCCCTAAGCACTCTAGTAAGGCTGGGTCTGACTATTCGTTTCTTGATCCAACAGTCCCTGACTTTACGAACTTGTAGCTGAACCTTAACTCTCCTTTTCCAAGCTGATCTCAGATTCGTCAGGTTCCAGAGTCCTTTGAAAGTTGAAAGAGCATGGCGTATATTTGTGGTAAGAACACCATAGCCTTGAACAATTCGAAAAGAACCAATACAGGTAAATATTTAGCGCGCGCTACTAGGACACAAGTGACAATTGCATGCGTGTGAGAGCGTCCGAAGCAACCATAATGAACTATCTCTTAATCGCAATAATGGCATAAGCTTCTTCTATGCCAAGATGCTGGTCCAAAGATTTGATAACACTTTGCGGGAGCAAACAAGGTACCAACCCCTTAAGAGGTATATAGGCCTCCTTGTTATACACGCCAAACTCTATAATGTCCAACCCTAGCTTCTTATATAAATGCGTCAATTCACCGCGTGAAATGGTTCCCATAGGAGTCCACCATAATCGGTGAAGAATGATTTCGTAACATTTTCTTAGAATGCGGCGTTCAATGTTTAGCGGGTGATACTTATTCATAAAACTATTAATATAGAGCATTCCACCGCTCTTAGTTACTCTCGTTGCCTCTGCCAAGAACTTGTCTATCTCTAGAATATGTTGAACAGTATATATGCTGAAAACATAATCAAAATAGTTATCTGGAAATGGAAGACCTTCGAGGATGTCCCCACAGAGGACTTTGGCAGAAAGTCCTCTTTCAAGCAAACGTCTTTCTAACAGTTTGATGGCAACAGGTGAAATGTCTAGCCCGAAGACTTTTAAGCCTAGTTCGGCTGCAGGAACAACAAGGGAACCTAAACTACCGCAGCCTATATCTAGAAGAAATCCATCTTTTTGGACGTTGAGAACGTCCAAGAGACGACGTCGAATGTGATAGATGTCTTCAACTCTCGGTGCTTCCCTTACCAAATCTTTCCCACCCAAAGCAAAAAGCTCGTCTACACAATAAGCCTCATTCCATTTTCTGGCTATACTCTTTTTTTTCATTCTATTTTTGGCACCTTCTGGGACGTTTACCCATAATAAAAGCCTTTGGGCGACTATTTAGCAGGCATTAAGAAGAAAATGCTTGGATTTACTTGACTGAAGTGAATGAAACTATTTAGCCCCAATTCCTTTCTTACTGCCAGCACTTCACTTCTGATAGAGTTCGGTGCATATTTAGAAGGGGATACATATTCGATGTTGCTTTCTCTAATCCAGTTCAACACTTTGGCAATTTCCCCATATGTTTTGATGTTTTTAAGCCAAACATCATGGATCGACACAGGAGATCCAGATTTCACTAATGGAAAAACATTATCCAAATACCAATCTGCAAAAGATGCCGAGTGATCCGAATCTAAGAAAAGGTAATCAATGTTTTTCGGTATTTTGTTCATCTGTTGTTTTACATCACCTAAAATAAAGTTCCACCTGTTTTTGGTCAAATCATTAGGCAACATTTTCTGGGCCATATCTACCAAGTCGAAAGAAGTGAGTAAGCCCGATCCATTGTCTCTTAATGCGAAAAGAATCCAAGACGTAGACCATCCAGAGGCGGGTGATATCTCTACAGTAGATTTTGGTTTGAACATCCGGATGAGGAGATAAGTGATCTCAGCCTCAAGATCTTCATATGATGGGGGATAAACTATTTCTTTCTCGCCTGTATTAGTTATTCCCCTGACTTGAAATGCCCTCCCATGATATAAAAGTGCATTGATGAAACGATTCTTCTGGTAACTTTTGGTTCTGAACCGTTTGAAGAATTGAGCTTGCTGCTCATGTACACTTATCAGATCTTCTGCGAATTTTTTGTAGAGACTACATATTTGTTTTCTGGTAAGTACGGACATCGTATTGGCTTCAATTAATCGAGGATATAATCATCCATAATGTTTTCTGAAGTCCTTAAGCATTCTCGTGAGGCTCGGTCTGGCCAATAATTTCTTGATACAACAGTCCCTGACTTTGCGAACTTGCAATTGAACCTTAACTCTCTTTTTCCAAATCGACTTAAGATTTGTAAGATTCCACAGCAGCCCTCTGAAAGTTGAAAGGGCATGAGCTCTATTACTTCGGAAAAGCACCACAGCCTTGAACAATTCGAAAAAAACCAATATGGGTACATATTTTATCAGGTTCCACATTTCATAATTCTTGATAAGTGTTGTCAACCTGTTTCTCGTATTTATATATACTAAGTCTGCGGACTGCTTACCCAGTCCAGCGCTGACTCCTCTTTCATGAAATACAATGGAATTGGGAACGAGAACTATTCGATAACCCAGAAGCATCACTCTCCAACACATGTCGATGTCTTCCCAATGCTGAAAATACTCTGGATCATAGGGTTTGTTCGAATCTTGGAGCTGGTCTAACACGCTTCTCTTGATCGCTGTTATGGCTTCGCAGTAACATATATCCATTTGTTCCTTAGGTGCGCGATTTATTGACTCAGAGAAAAAAGAGGGGAGACAAGCATATCCTATATAATCGAAGAATCCACCTAGCGAGTCGATTTTCTCTGGATCGTTCATCTTAAGGAGCATGGGTTGTGCGGCGCCTATCTCGGGTGTAATTTCCAAAGCTGTTATGAGACTTCGTAGCCACTGCACGTGCATCTTAGTGTCATTGTCCACGAAAACAACATACTTGGAACTTGGGTCAGACACAGTTAGTCCCGCGTTGCGAGAAGCAGCTGGCCCTATATTCTCGTCAAAACAGATTAGCTTCACTCTAGGGAAATTTTTTTTAATCCAATCCTTAATTCCGTGGGTCATACAGTCAGACACTATCATCTCGAAGTTCGGATAGTCGCTTTCTTGAATCGATGATAGACATGTCTTGAGTTTGCTTACGCCATTGAAACTATTGATGATTACCGAAACCAATGGGAAGGAGATTATCGAATCTTGTCATCCCTTAAAAGATTATATAGTTCAGTGAAAGTGAGAAACTCTAAGTCCTCTTTGTGAAGAAGGTATTCTGTAACTTGTTGCCAAGCCCTGAAGAATGACGAATTAAGTCCATTCCAGTCATAGAAATATTCCCAATGGTGATTAACCAAAACAACGATATCTTTAGTTTCTATAGCATGGCAGACTTTATTGAAGACGGATTCAGGATTATTAAATCGAGTCAATAGGTATCCGGGATGCTCAATTATCAGTAAACCCTCATAGAACATATAGTTTCTCAATGATAGTGTTTTCTTTAAGTAGGAACTCCAAGACTTTAAAGCCAGTCTAGTCGGGTTAAGCCTTCCCAGAGACAGCCCCTTGTATCGGGACTTGAGGAAGTGAATTGCTTCTGAAGACACACTATCCCAAGGAGGAACGAAGAAAGAGGGTTTTGAATGAAAACAGTCCTGTAACAAATCTTTACCTATATTCGCTCTACGTTGTATTTCCTCTTCATTATTAATTCTGAACTCTTTCACTCCATCGACTAATCCGTGAGTGAGACCGTGCTGAAGCACCTCGCAATTCTCAAGGCTTTGAATGAATTCTACAATCTCTTTGTTTTCGTTCAGAGGGAAGTCCTCGTTACATCCACGGTATTTCCGAGGGATACAAGGATCATATTCAAGTTGCTCCCATTTTCTGTAGGGATTGCCAGAGTCGATTTTGATGTTCGCCGTTATTTTAGGGATCACTGCAAAGTTGACTGGCTTCTTTTCTTCAAAAAGTGAGCCATACAACTTCTCCAAAGTTTCCGGCTTTGTGAAGTAACTTACGTCATCATCTCTTATTATTACATACTTCACTTGATAATCATCTTTCTTCGCGGTTCAGTTTAAACCAGCAAGGCGATTTTTAAGAAACAGTTCGCCAACTTAGCTTGCCTCAATCACTTTTTCGTACATCTCCAAGTAACCCCTGTACATCGACTCAACGCTGAACTTTCTCTCGACAATTTCTCGGCATACCTTCCGATCTATCTCCTTGTATCTTAGAACCGCCCCAGCCATTTCAGAAAGATCGTTACAAAGAAAACCGTTCACTCCGTTTACTATGTATTCAACCGCAGCTGCTCGCCTTAAAGACACGACAGGTGTGCCGCAGGCCATCGATTCCAGCGGCGCGAGAGCAAGAGGCTCAGTCCTAGAGATTGGAAATACGAAGACATCAGAGTTTCCTACCAAGCGTTTAACCTCTTCTTTTCGCATGTTTATGAACTTAGATACATAATTACGTTCATCAATCATCTGAATAATCTCTCGAAAATAACCAAGGTTCCTAGGATCGAACTTTCCAATTACTTTAAGATGAACATCAATTCCTCTATTGTGAAGAACATCTGAAACAGAAATGACTTCCTTTACTGATTTGTCTGGAGCTATCCGCCCCGCATAACACATTTCGACTTCACTATCTTTCTCGACTTCTGGCACAAACTTGAATGTTTGAACGTTAACGCCGCTGTAAACGTATCCTACAAGGTCATCCCCGTAGAATCTTTTGTGTTGAAGATACGCCGATCTGCTTAATGCGACGAGCTTCGTGTTGCGAGTAATCGAGCATACACGTGTAACACAATACTGCGGAAGTCGCTCATGAGCAATGCCGTGAAGAGTGTTCAGACAAGGAGCCTTCCGTAGGAAGGAGAGAGCTATACCCTCTTCCGAGAGGTGGTTGTGAATTATATCAAATTTTGAGTCTAACCATTTGAAACTCTTACAGACATGTATGGCGCCATTAACCCTTTGCGATATCCAATTGAGAAGCCAATGTGGATACTTCGGGGCAGGTTTCACCAAAGAAATCGTGCGCAAGCACGTGTCATGAGCTGGAGAAGACGCAACAATCGTCACATCGTGACCTTCAGAAATCTGCTTCTCTGCCAAGTTGCAAACAATAGACTCCGTGCCTCCGTATTCTCTAGTGATTGGAAAATCTGGCGACGCAATGTGAGCAATTCTCATAGAATCCACCTAAGCCAGACAGAACGCGTTATAGACAATAACAATCTAAATTTCAAAATGATCCTCAAAAAACGCAATCATTTGAGCTTGTCGAAAATTTCAAGTATGTCTTTCGCGCGTTGTCGAAAAGTATGCTCCTCTAGGACACGTTTTCTCGCTTTCAGCGCGACCTTCCTTCTTAAATCTTCGTCGTTAATTAACCAAGTGTACAGTTCAGTGGCTTCTTTTGAAGAGTTCGCGACAAAAATTTCTTCGCCTGTCCTGAACCATTTATCTAACCCATTGTACGGAGAGGAAACAATGCAGCTTTCCATAGCGGCAAGCTCGAAAGGTCTTGATGTTGATGTTGCATATGTGTTTGCATGATTCTCTCTTGGGATATTGAGGTTAATTTTGCTCCTAGCAGCATAGCTTCTCCATAGACTAAAAGGCAGCATAGAAATTTTTTTAGCGTTACCAAGATCGACGCTATATGAAACCCCACTCACAAGAAAATCAGCTTCTAATTTTAAAGAGGGCTCCGTTATCATCATTGAAATTGATTTTTCCCTGTTCCTGTCATTTGTTGCATAAAAAAAGACATCAATATCTTGCCTAGTTTTAATTGGCAGATAAAGATCAGGATCAACGCCAAAATGTACAATGAAAATCCTTTTTGCGCCCAGTTGCATCAGCTCTGCAGAAACTCCCTCAGAGGGCGTTACAATTGCATCATATTCACTCAAATTAGCCCCAATGTAATAATTAAATGAAAAACCTCCGTACTTAGGCAACGAAGTCGGTACATCAAGATCATAATAAATCACAGGACAATCGAACATTCCCTTGACGTACGTAGCCAATCCGGTAAGTTGATTTAGGGGAACTCCTACAAACATTACCGCGTCGATTTCTTTTTCCTTTTCCAGGATCTTGTTGAATATGCGCCGCCAATTGCGAGCAGTCAATGTTCGCGCTAATTGAGGAAATGCTTCACCGTTGGTAGTTTTATGTAATCTGCTGAAAAATTTCGTGTATACGTGCATCCTCGCGTAAAATTCTCCATATGTGCTAATTGGATTAGGATAGGCGCGCCACCACGGTGTACGGACGGATTTCCCTCTATATGGTATTACAATTGTGTCACAACCAACCTCATATAAGCCCTTTAGCATTTGCCATATTGCTGGAGTCGCACCATAGGGATAATCCAAATCTAATGTGGAGCAGACTATCAACAATTTTAACTGTCTGCCATTGTCAATATTCACAGGATAAGAGTTCCTTTTGACTTTCAAGCTAACGTTCCATAAGCAGTTTTTCTAAATTCGCAGAAACTTCTTTTTTGTCCTTTTTTGCAAAGTACCAGTCAATAGTCTTTTTGAAACCCTCATCGTAGGAGACTTTGGGGACCCAACCTAAAACTTTACGCGCCCTAGTCAGATCCGCAGCTCTAGAGGCTACTCCTTGTGGTTTGCTTAAGTCATGTTTGATTTGTTTTGGTTTCCATCCTATGATTTTGAATACCGTTTCTGCAGCTTGATTAAGCGTTATTCTATCATCACGCCCAGCATTCACAGCTGAACCGTCCTCAACTTTCTCTGCAGTCGACATCAAAGCGTCAACTATGTCTTGAACATAAGTAAAATTTCTATCTTGCTCGCCGGTACCCCAAATGACGTAAGGATCCATTTTTATGAAGCCTTTAGCAATAAGAGCAATTATTGCGTGCGTTTCATTCTCCCTTGGACCGTATGCAGTGAAGATCCTGACCGAAGCAGTTTTAATTCCATGTTCTTTATGGTATGCTTTCAGAGCCATCTCGCCCATCAACTTAGCCCAACCGTATTCTAAGTCAGCGAATGCCTTGTCTCTGACAAAAGGATCGGCATCTTCTTCCTTAAGCAAATAGTTTGAACCCATTTGTTCCTGAAGATAAGCTGGATATACGCAAGCTGAACTAGCAAAGCAGATTCTCTCAACTCCGCTTTTCAATGCTTCTTCAAAAACTAGTTGGTCTAAGATCATATTAGTTGAACATTCAGCAGGATGCGTATCTATGTATCCTCGTCCGCCATGAAGCGCAGCAAGATGAAAGACGAGGTCAACCCCCTTTACCATGCGCTTCGTAAAGTTCTTGTCTTTGAGATCTCCTTTGAAAATCGTTAGCTTATCATCGACCCATTCATTTGAACGGCGGTTTTTCAAAGTGTACTCAAAGTTATCCAGCTTTCCGCTGGAAAGATCATCTGCAACTCTCACTTCCATACCTCTTTTGAGCAGACTATCTACCAAATGACTTCCAATGAAGGACGCTCCGCCGGTCACAAGCACTAATTTACTTTCAGCCATATTCATCATCTAAATACTCATGAGCGCGTGCCTAGGATCGCCCTCAAGATGCTCAAAAGAAAGCCGGTCAATATTATGCGAGTACTGCTCCCAAGGTTCACCCTCTCCAAAGCGAGAACGTAATGCAGTAGAGAAGAGAGCACCCGCGCGCTGAACCTGCCCACATCACAACGAAAGTAATTCGGTCTCCAAGAATGCATCAAATCACAAACCCAAACCTCATGCCCACGCTTCTCCAACTCACGCACAAGATTTGAACCTATGAAACCCGAGCCACCCGTTACCAAAACTTTCTTACTTCCTCTAGTCAAGCCAACACCCCAATAGTTTAACTATCCCCACACCATTTCATTCGCTAGGTCTTTTCCTTCCGATTCTTCGGCATCTAAAAATTACTGTCCCGCCATCAGTGTAAGGCTTGCCAGAATCCACACACTGAATATAAGCGTGCTCCCTATCCTCAGGCTTCGACAAACCCAACTCAACAGGATCAGCCCCTCGCTCCAACACAAGCACATAATGCAACAAGGAAGAAAGCGCATGCGTACA
>Ga0315282_10005023_pt1 | contig 22707 bp, 18 predicted proteins | sample YL17G07_20_MG_FD_203693 | JGI IMG/M metagenome (GOLD analysis project Ga0315282, IMG submission 203693) | Sediment microbial communities from Yellowstone Lake, YNP, Wyoming, USA - YL17G07_20 | ecosystem: Environmental > Aquatic > Freshwater > Lake > Sediment | place: USA: Wyoming | collected... | reverse complement strand
TCGGCGCGTGGAGAGGAGCATCCGGGTTGGCTACGACGGGCCGGGCGAAGCGCTTCTTCGACAGGTTGATCTTATCGTTCCGGATATCCTCGTGCAGGCAGGGGACCTGATTGAACTTCCCGCGGGGTCGTTTCCGCCCTCGCTCGTTCCCGATAAGGTCATCGGGCGGGCCCTGGGGCTGGGCGATCCGAGCATGGCCGCCTTAAGAAACCCCGTCGCCCAGCGCGCGTTCTTGTTCGGGACTTATTCCGAGACCGAGAATGCCCGGCAAAGGGTGGATGTGGTGGCCGGCGGCCTCCAGTTTCGCTATTCCGTCCGGCTGGCCGCACGGATGAAGGCGGGCACAGAAGTGGCTTGGGGGCATGACTACTTCTGGCTGATCGACGGCGATTGGCCCGAGGCGCAGGAAGAGTTCCAGCGGCGTTGGAGCGAGATCGACGTCCGCACCCCCGACGACCGCCCGCGCTGGGCAGAGCGGCCGGTCCTTTATGAGACGCAAATCGGAGCCGCCATTTTCGACCGCGGGCAACGCGAGTTTAACCCCTATCCTACAACTCAATCTCTTATTGACAAGATGGATTATATCCGGGGCATGGGATTCAACGCCATCCAGTTGATGCCTCGTTCCCCCTGCCCCAACTATGCCGTTTATGATTATTTCGACCCGGTCCATCAATTCTGCGGCGACCCCGGTCTTAAAACCCTGGGGCAGGAAGCTCACCAGCGCGGAATGCACATCATCCTCGACTGGATCGTCCACGGGGTCATCGATAAACAGATTGCGCGGCAGTTGATGAAGCAAATCAGCTCCGTCGCCGACGAGCATTACCTGCACACGGGCTTGGCGGATTACGTGCTGAACTTTGGCCCCGCGTGGATCGAAACCGCGCCGGAAGCCAGCCCCTTGCGCGCCCAGCATCCGGAATGGTTCATGAAATTCCAGGATGGCAGCCTGGGGCACGTGTACACCTGGGCCTTCGACCTCGAAAACCCGGAATTGCAGAAGTACATCATTGCGGCCCTGAAGTTCTACGTCCAGGACTATGACGTTGACGGGTTCCGGGTCGATGCCCCCACCTGGAACTCTTTCCCCAACTGGGACCCCAAGATTCCTTACCGCGCCAGCCTGTCTCAGACCGGCGGCATTCGCCTGTTTGACCTCGCTCGGCCCGCGGTGCACAGTGTGAAGCCCAGCGTGATGTTTTACACCGAGGCCATGGGTTCCGCCTTCCGCCGAATGTTCGACGTGAACTACGCTTATGACGAGCTCTGGATCATGGAGCAATTGCTGGCGTGGCACAAGAATAAGCCGCCGGAGGTGAAACCAGATCTCCGCGTGTCTCCGGCCATCCCGCCGGAGGGACTGACCATGACGGCTTACCTGTTTCGCCAGTGGCTGGAGGGCCGCCGGCAGACGATGCCCAAGGGTTCGATTACCGTTCATCAGGTTGACTCACACGATTCTTTCTGGTGGCTGCCGTGGGGCTACAAGTTCCGGCGCCAGCAGTTCGGCCCGGACGGCTACCGCGCATGGCTTTTCCTGCTGGCCATGATTGACGGCGGCCTGATGCAGTATCCTACGGCGGAAGAGGGCAACGAACAATTTGTGCAACGCGTCCTTACGTTGCGCGAGGATCTCCCGGAACTGAGGGAGGGTCGTTGCGATTATTTAGGTATAAAGGTTTCCGACAACGCAGTTTTTGCGGTGAGTTGGGAATCGCCTTCGGGCTGGGCCGTGCCTGTGACTAACACGGGACCGGCCAGCTTGGACATGCGCGTCAGCTTGCCGCGCGCCCATTTTGCCTGGGAAGAAGATTCTCAATACCTGGTGCGGGAGGTCTTCAACCATCTTCCCGTCAACGGTCAGTCGGGGAGCGTCATTCGCGGACGGGATTTGGAGAATCTGGCGCTGCGCTTGGGCTCGCTCGAATCCGCGCTCCTCGTCATCCGCAAGATTCCGGAAATTCGGTCGCGGATATGAGGCGTAGCGCATGATTTGGGAGGGATTGTAAAGGTATGATGTGGGGGCGCGCCGGAAAGTAGGTGTCCATGGAACGGCAAAACCACAATCCGCATTTTTCGCGCCGGAGATTCCTGAAGACCTCCGCGGCAGCGGTGGCGGGCGCCGCCGCCTTCGACCGCGTTGCTTGCTTCGGTGCGGCGGGCGCCGTTGCGGGCGATGAATCCGCGGCGTACACCTTCGGCATCGATCAAGATCGCCTGCACGGCGCGCCCGATTTTAGCGGGATGAACCATCCCCTGACTGCGGCGGACCGGCTCCATGTGCAGAAAGGCCATTTCTATTGTGTCGGGCCGGATGGCGCGCCGAACACGGCGGACGATGAACGCGTGCAGTTGTTTGGGGTCACGCTGTTTTTTGGCAAAACGGTTACGGACGCGAGTCTGGCTCCGAAGATCGCCAAACGGCTGCGCCGGCTGGGAGTCAACTTGGCGCGGGTTCCCTCGGGCTACTTTGTGGATAAGGAAAAGCCTTTCCCCACGCTGGATAACGTTGCTGTGGCGCGATTCCGCCACTGGCTGGAGGCCCTCAAAGCAGAAGGTATTTACCTGGATCTCATCCTGCACAACACCGGCTACACGTTCAAGCCGGGCCGCGACGGCCTGCCTCCGCTTGTCACTTATCCCGAGGAAATACCTACGGCTAGCAAAATCTTCCTGTTCTATCCGCGCTTGGTGGAACTTCAGGTTGAATACTCCCGCAAATTACTGGCGGCGATGAGGCTGAAGAATGACCCCGGCCTTGCCCTGGTGGAAATCTTCAACGAGGGCTCCCTGGTGCGCGCCTGGCAGACCGGCGACGTGGATCGCTATCTGGGGGGTGAGTACGAGGCTGAATATGCTCGCCAGTGGAATGAATACCTCCAGAACAAGTACGGTGAAACCGCTGCCCTGCGTACGGCATGGAATGCCGGGGCGGCGGAACTCAACGGACTCGCGGCGGGAGAATCGCTGGAGGCCGCAAATGTTTCCGTGGTTCGCGCCAAGGACAACCTCACGACCAGCGAACCGCGGCTCAATGACTTCCTGGAGTTTCTCCTCAGCCGCGACAAAGCCTATTGGGATGCCAACCGCCAGGCCGTTCATGAAACTCTTGACCGGCTGGTTCCGGTCAGCGCCACGCAGATGTGGTACGGCGGCCTGCTGAACCTCGACGGCCAGCGGAACATGGATTACTTCGATCTGCATTTCTACGAGGACCATCCGAGTTTTCCCGGCCGGGATTGGGATCAGGCCAATTGGCGCATCCGGGATTCATCCGCGATCGGGGGCGGGCTGAAATACTGTGTGGACTGTGCCGCCACACGCGTGACCGGCGCGCCATTCACCATCAGCGAGTACAACCAACCTTGGCCGAACAGCTACAACGCGGAAATCGATCCCACCATGGCGGTGTTCGGGGCCTTTCAGGACTGGGACGCACTGATGCACTTCTGCTACTCGGCGCGAGATGATGAGGCGCCGCAGCCGATTCCGCGGGGAATGAATCTTTCCGGTAACTGGGCGCAATTCGCCAACCTCGGCCAGGCCGCATGGGCGTTCCGCTCCGGTGTGATCCAGGCGGGCAAGCGACCCCTGGAAATCGTGGTGACCAAAGACACGCGATTGCAAATGGCCCGCCAGAAGAAGAGTCACCCCATGGCGGGGTGGCTTCATCAAAATGCCGGCTATGACGAAACCATCGCGCTGATTCACCCTATGGGGCTGGTCCGCGCGGAGGACCGCCCCGCCGCGCCGCCGCTGCCGCCCGCGGGCTCGCCGCCCTATACTTCAGACACCGGCGAGATGACCTACCACATGAAAAAGCTGTTCCTGGTACACGCGCCGCAGGCGGCGGGAGTGTTCGGTTTTCTCGGGGTAGGGAAGCAAGTCACCGCGGGAGTGATCGATTTGGAGCTTGCGCCCAGCGCGCGGGGATTTGTCACGCTCTTTCTCACCGCGCTCGATCATCGGCCGCTGTATGAGTCTCGCCACATGCTCCTGTCGCTGCCCGGCTACACATACGGAACTCAGCCGGGGGGCTATCCGCCCCGCCCGCAGAAGTTGGTGCACTATGATTCCCAGGATGATTGGTGGACGCTCGAAAAAGCTCCCCATGCCCCCGGTAAACCTCCGGGAATCGGCACGGATGCCGTGCCGCCCGCCTGGCTCGAAAGGGTCGAGTCGTTTCTGACTCTGCGGACCGCCATCCGCAAGCTGAAAGTCTTTCCCCTGGATGGCGCCGGCGAGCGCCTGCCGCAGTTGGGCAAGAGTGAGGTTCAAAAAGTAAAAGGTGGACTGAAAATTCACCTCCACGCGGACGGCCAGCCCAAATCGCCGTGGTTTGAATTCGCCGCTTCCTGACCTTGTTCGAGTCTTTCAAAGCTGGGACGATATCAGGAGGGATGTTTGAAGAGAAGATCCTTTGTCGAAATGACAGTGGCCGCGGCTCTTGCCCCTGCCTTATTGCCCCCGGATTCTAAAACGTGGCCTTTGGCTGAAAAGCCTTCGGTGTACGGAGGCGTCAGGCCTGAGACGATCACGATTGCATATAACCCAGATTTGTCGCCTGAGGTAGCGGCGGCCAAAGAGTTGCGGGACTTCTTGCATCGGATGACGGGTAAAGAACCGCAGATGCAGGCTGGAGCGAATGAAGATCAGTGCCCTCGCGGCTCGGTCTGGATGGTGGTTGGGCGGACCGCTTTGACAAAACTATGGATATCATCGGGCGTACTGCAAGATCCGCTCGAGAAACACCGCGAAGCTTATGTCGTCCGTTCGCTGGATAAGGCGCCCGGCCGCTATGTGTTGTTCCTAGGAGGAACCGGCATTGCCACGCTCTACGCGGTTTACGATTACTTGGAGAACTGCTGTAAAGTGGGATTCTTCTGGGACGGTGATCATGTCCCCAGCCTCGGGCTGATCCCGGTGCAGGACGTAGGCATTTCGACGCAGCCCTATTTCAGCGAGCGGATGTACATGAATCTTTGTCTCTATTGGTATTCGGTACCATGGTGGGATTGGGAAGACTGGCGGCAATACATCGATTGGACCCTTAAGAGTCGTTTCAACATTCTAAGCCTCTGGGATACCCCAGGCGAGGATCTTCTTTGGAATAAATTGTGGAAGAAACTTGGAGTAGAGATTTCGGATAACAGTTATTCCGGGCCGCCCTATGGGATATTTGAGCCCACCAAGTACGGCATAGATCCACCGCTTCTTGCCGGTTGGCGTGAAGGACAGTGCGACCTCAACCGTAAAGTTGTCCAATATGCCCGGTCGAGAGGAATGCGCACGGTTGCCCCGGCGGTGTCAGGAGTCGCCCCTCAAGAACTTGCACGCATCTACCCGCACACTAAGACTTTTCAGCTCGCTTGGACGGGTCTGGCGAAGCAAAGTTATGTCCATCCTTCGGATCCCTTATACCACCGAGCAGGCAAGGCTTTTCTCGAAGAATACATTTCGACTTATGGTACAGACCACCTGTATTGGTTGGAAAACTACTTAGAAACCATCATTGACGGCTCCAAGGAGCTTCAAGAGGATGTACGACGGGAAATTGCCGGTGCCAATTTCAAGGTGGTCAACGAAGTCGATCCGCAAGGAGTGGGCATTCTCCCTGGCTGGACCTATCTTATCTTTCCGGGTAAATGGACACCCCAGCTTGTCCAAGAGCACCTATCGCGCGTGCCGGCGGACCGGGTTGAAATTCTCGACTTCTTTGCAGATGTTTTCCCCCTTTACAAGCAGATGGATTACTTTTATAGGATTCCATGGCACTTCGGAATTATCCACTCGTTTGCCGGCCAAACTTACTTGCACGGCCGTATGGAGTTGATTGAAAAACAGGTTCAGGAAGTGACTAGGGATCCACGGGCAAAGCGGTGCAAAGGCTTTTCTCTTTTGAACGAAGTTAGCCACCACAATTACTTCTATTACCAATTCGTCGTCAAGCTGGGCTGGAATCCCTCGGAGGTAGATCTACCTACCTTCACCCACCACTACGCGATGACAAGGTATGGGGAAGCCGCAGCTCCCACAATGTCGGAAGTTCTTCAAGAACTCTTGAAGAGCGTATACGGGGATGGGGTTGTCGCTCCTCCTCTTTATTTGCACCGGTTGGGCAGTGAGATCGAATTCCGTGTCGCTGAGAACAAAGAATACATTCCCCACCTGCGCCGTGCACTCGAGCGCGCCCTGGAGGCAGGGGAGACTCTGGCGCAAAATTGTTTCTACCTTCACGACCTTAACGATATCACGCGACAGTACCTTGCCGAGCTATTTAACTCTCACTTGCTCAGCTTAATCAAGGCTCAAGGAGATCTTGAGCCTGTAGCGTTTGACCGTGAAGCGGAATTCCTGGACCAAATCATGGGTGAAATCGAAGCTGTCCTGGGCTACGACGCGTACTACTGGTTGAGCCCATACATTCAGAAAGCTCGCTCCCTGCCGGGGGCGCCGCCGGATGTTGACGTGCGTGTGCGGGACATCCTCACCCGGTGGGCACAGGGGAAGGGGGATACGGTACTTCGTGACTATGCCTGCCGCGACTACTACGAAACAGTGCAAGGATATTATCGGCCCCGTGTCCGCGCGTACATCCGGAACATGCGCGAACGAATGATGCGAGGGCAGTTAACATACCGGGCGGATTCCAATATGAACCGGGAATACGAAGAGATCGAGAAAAAGTGGGACGCAGAAGGTTTCGCCCTTCGAGAGACGGCGGCAGATCCTGGGGGGCTGATCGGCGAAGTAGAAAACATACTTAAGAAGTGGCCGTCTTAGCGAGTCGCTAGAGACAAGGGCGGCCAATCCTTTTTGGGGAGCGGACACAGCAGCCGCAATATGGCGTGCGAGGCTGGCTGTTGGGTGGACTCTTGCGAGAAGGCATTGTTATCGTCTGGGTTAGTGTTTCGGGCGCAGCTGGAATTCAGCGAGTCGATGTCAGCAAGCTGGTCCCGTGGCAGATCGAGACTTTCAATCAGACAGCAGGGGAATTCAACTCAAAAGGCGGCCTGTCGGCTTCCGCTGGAAGCCTCGTCTCCGCGGTCGGGAATAGCAGCGCGGCCGCCGACGGGCTTTCCCCATCCTGGCTCACGCGACCAGGAGCGGGGAATTGGTCCCATCCGTGGGCGACGGTGTTCCCGCTGTCCCAGCCGCCGCGGGGCGTATACCAGTTGAACATGGGCATCGCGCGCGTTCGCTTGCAGACCCCGGGGCTCCGGGTTTCGATCGATGCGCATAAGGTGCCTTCTACCCTCGCCCGCTGAGGAAAGGCCAAATTGCTTGATGCGGACCCGAGTCTCAAGCCGGGGGGCTGTCCATCAAAGTCATTTTGAGCAACGTCGAGGTGGGAAGATGTCCAGGCTTACGCGACGAAACTTTGTGAAGAGGGCAGGTGTGACAGCAACGGCGGCATTCAGCCGTGAAAGTTTGAACATTGGCGTGAGACAAATTGCCGTCAGCGGGGAATCTGCAGGTTCTTTCCCGGGTTCCAGGCAAGTCGCGAGTGAAGCCATGGAGAGGGAACTGGCCCCGCAGCAAATTTACCATCTGTTGGGATTTGCCACAATGTCTGGCGAGGACCCGCTCAAATTGTGTACGCGTCCGGTGAACCCATCTTTCGCGCTTAAGAACATCCAGTAATACTCCCCCCAGATGCGATTACGACACGGACAGCGTGTGCGAACACGAGTCGAAGGGGGAGGTGTGGGATGAATCATGGGAAGGGTGACGCGGCGAAGACACGGTACTGGCAGAAGACCATTCAGGAGGCGGTGCGAAGCGGGATGTCGATTGGGGAGTTCTGCCGGCAACGCGGGCTGAAGGAGAGCCAGTTCTACGGGTGGCAACGTAAGCTCAAGGCCGGTCGGGAAGGAAGGGGGGTGCGGCGGCTAGGGAAATGTTGCTCTGGCTTGCTGTCCGGCCCGAGGAAGGAATGGCCGAGACGGCGGTGAACCGGCCTGCGGGTGGGTGGTTCAAAAGGTCGGAAATCACGGATTCGCAAGTGGCTGTTTTGAATGGGGTTGCAATTCGCACATTGCCGCTGGTTCGCTGGTCCGTTGACTACAGTCAATTGACCAATCCTCCAAACTTACACTCAGCCCGTCCAGCGAGCACAGCCGTACTGGGGCGGGTTTCACGTTAACCGCGGCACATTCGCTAAGGTGAAGGTCTTCCCGCAACCAGGGCAGAGACCACGACGGGTCCTTCGCGCCTCGATTCCTGTTCCAGGAGCTTCTTCACCAGCGCTTCCTTGCTGGCTTGCCTCAAGGCCAAATACAGGAACGATCGCCCCGCTCGCTGCGCAATCTGCTCGCCCCGCGCCTTGATTCCCGCGGAAAACTTCTCCCCAAACCCGCGAAAGTCCTTGAACCCCACCCGCTGGTTCCCCATGAAGTAGTCCAGCCCTTGCACGTAGCTGATCGAACGCAGCACCCCGCGAAACAAAACCCGGTCAAAGCCTGATATGCTTCCCAGTATGCGGCTCCGCCACGCTGTGCTACCTCCAGGTCGCCCAACCCGACTTACAGCGCGAGTTCTACTGGGCTCGTCAGAATGCCGCACACCTGCCCGCCTCCCCTCGCTCGCCGTTTCCTACGCCACCACTGATCTGCCCGGCATCCGCCACGCCTTGGCGGCTACCCGCCATCTCGTGGAGATGTACCGGCGCCAGCTCTCGGATGAGAGGACCCGCCGCCGGCTGCGACGTCTCGATCGACGCCTTTTTGACGTTGCATAGCAACTGCAGCAGATCGCCGAAGCTGAAAAATGAGGATACATTAGCCAGTCAATCGGCAAGGCTGCGTAACTCGGAACCGGCCCCGCGATTCAGAAGCAATTTCGGCATTCATGCAGCCAGCACGGTTCTCCAGGCATTGCCGGCTTTGCGTCCGCTGCCGATGTCCCGGACTGCGAGGCCCGCGGTCAGGAGTCCTCCGGCGGCGCCGCCGGCGCCGCCAGCGCTCGCCAATAGCCTGCCAGCCGCATAGGTACCACCGTTTGGGCGCACGAAGGAGATGCGGTATTTGTGCTCGCCGACCTGCAGTTTCACCCCACCGCCGAAGTAATACCACGGGAACTTGACGTTGGTTACTTCCCCAAGTGCGACTTCGAAGACGCGCCCATCCTCGACAGTAAAAGCGAGGCGCCCGCGGGCTAATTCAAGCACGCCTGGCTTGTTGCTTAGGCCTGTGAGCAACCATGCCGGAGTGCAAAGAGTGTTCAGATCTTGGTGTGTCATTTTTCTTGCCTCCTCTTACGCAAGATCAACTTCGATTCCGAAACAACCCGGGTAAAAATGGGAAATCTTACGCCAACGCGGGAGTTCGCCGCATCATCTTACCGGCAGGCAAGCGATACTGTGCCTGAACGCATGATGGCGACGCGATCCGTGGCGTCCATTTCGACTGACCATGAATTCCGCCTCTTCCTCTCGCACTTTGGCCCGCCGTTGCCCGCGGGTTTGGCAGGCAGATACGGTCAACCCTGTAACCGCGGCTTACTGCAAGAGACCGATGAGCCGCTTCCAGTCCACCTCTTTGAACGCCTCCAGGAGCTTCCCGTAGATGAAACCGTCCGGGCGGCCAGGACTGAGCAGATTCTTAGGGTACGTGTCGAGGATCGCCATCTGGAACGATGTTCTGGGGCGCGTGAGGTCGAAAAACGCCGGGTTGGGCGCCACCAGAGCCTGCGCACCAGGATCGTTGGCCGGCGACAGCCATGCTGTATGCGTCGCGATACTCCCGCCCACATACGCCTGGCTGGCACGCTCAGCGGGCGACATCCCGGCCAACTCGGCTTCGAGGGCAGCAATGTCGGCCCTGGCCTGCTGATCACTCGGAGGTTTTAGTCTCTGTACCAGTTTCTGCAAGTTTGTGATTTTGGCCCGGATGCGGCGCTCCCGGCTCACCGGCACCCAAAGGGGGCGGGTAATGTCGTTGGTAATCAGGACATACGGTCCGTTCCCGGCATCGTACATAGGAAATCCGGCAAATTCGCCCACTCGGCGCGGCACGACATAGATCGAACCTTCCTCGTCCTTGTCGATGGGTATCTGCCGAGAGAGGAGGTCGACGTCGTTGATCCACAGATGGAAATAGCAGTGGGACTCGCCCACAGGCTCGACCGGACAGGTCGCACAGGCCTGGATGTAGTCAAAGAGGAATATGATCATACTGCTCGGGGGAATGCGGGTCGTCTGGCCGATGCCGCGGGCGCTCCCGGCGGTTTGATTTACCCTCGCCTCGAAGCCGACGGGAGACTTGAGGACAGCCACTTCACGGAACAGGTCGGAAATCTGGCGCAGATGGTCGTGCACCGTCCTAATCTGAGCAGGACTGAGCCCGCACTCCGCGCCATACGGTGACCCCGACACCGTTGGCCGCCAGAATCCAGCACGCGCGGTCGCCGCAGCCGACCAAGGGTTGCATTCAACCTGGCTTCGGACACCTCCCGCTGAGTCGGAGGCCGCAGGGTTTGCCGGTGCCAGGCCGGCCAAGACGAGCGCCAAAATAGCCACGAACAGACCCGTTGATCGCCTCACGACAAACCTCCCCCCTTTCTGTTCGAATTGCGGATAGTGCTTTGTGTTTCCCGAGTGCACGCTCCTGAACATCGTTTCATCAATGGCCATCTGGACTCTGGTTTGCGCATCAGGGACTTCACATATCCTCACGGGGATCAGTGCCAGCGGCGCTCATAAGTCCAGCCCCCTCCCATATTGCCGATTATGACGGAGCTGGTTTCGTACTGCATCCGCATGATATTCGACATCATGTTGTAGGTGGCCTGCTGGTCCCGCATCTTGGCTTGAAGCTCTGCCATCGTGGTCGGGGATCCGGTTCGGGATGCCGATGCGGTTTGGGCGGTCGATGTGGTTTGGGCGGTCTCTGTGGCGGCGAATTGTTTGCCGAGCTCGACGAGGTGGGGGTCCCGTTTCCAGGCATCGACATACTTTTTCTTCTCGGCGTCGGATATCTCGGGCCAGAGCACGCGCAGCGAAGCCCAGATCAGGGGCATACGGGCGATGAGCGCCCGCTGGGTCGGAGCGATGCCCGCATACTTCTCCGCCACGCCTGCGGCAAGTTTGTCCCGGATCTCGGCGGGCGGGGTGTAATTGATGCCCGCGGTCTGACCGGCGGCGAAACAGAGAAACTCGGCGAAGGCATCGACGTTCTGTCGCGTAAGGGGTGGGTCGCCCGGGGCGATCGGCTTATGGGCGGTTTCATAAATCTCGATCATGGTCTTTGCCGAAGGGCTATCTTTCTCGGTACGCCATTGCTTAATGGCGTCATCGAGGGCACTCTGCCGGACCACGTCGCGCTCTGCGGGCTTCATGGCCGCGAGCTGCTGGCGCGCCTTCAGCACCTCCCCGACTCCATCGATTTCTTTGCGGTCGTTTTTCTTCCAGGAGCCGCGGATCTCCTCTTCAATAGTGGCCTTCTGGGCGTCGGTGAAAGGAACCTGCATGAGCCACTCGAGAAAGTCCTCGGTCTCATCCAGCATGTAACGCGTGAGGGGCGGATTCCCCGGTTCGATCTGGATGGTGGTCGTGAGGGAGATGCCGTCAACCAGGCGGCTCAAAGTTGGAACGTGGGTGTTGAAGGCCGAGGAACTGGTGGCAACGGTGCTCAGAGTGGCGTACCGTCCGCCGCCGGCAACCAGCACGACCCAATTGTAAAGGTACTGGCCGGGTCGGTTGGCATCGGCATAGGAGAAAGTGAAAGTGAGCCACTGGCCGCCGGAGGCGGTGTGCGGGCCCCCGCTGCGCCCCGCTTCTTCGCGGTACTCCGGTCTGCCCCTGGATTCGCTGAGGATTTCGTCGGCGGCCTGATCGAGCGTTCCGTTGAGGGGTTTGGAAGGGAGAAAAATCAGGACGACGTTCTTGTCAGGAGAGGTGAGTAAATGAAAATCTTCCTTCTCCTGACGGGCCCAACCGGCAGGAGGATCATACAAAACAATACCGTAGCGGGCGCGCGTTTGCGCGAGTGTGAGGGTCGAGAACAGCACTAAGGCTGCCACTAAAGCAAGTATCAAGCGAGTCATGCGAGTTTCCTCCCTCTGGGATCGGGGAATTGCAGGCGGGGCGAAGCGCAATGGGAAATAGGCGCGACTCCGCCGAATCTCCCAACCACTCCGACTCCATCCCTTTGCTGGTCATCTATCATTAGCTTTTCCGGTCGATTCTGCGGCATCCTGCTGCACCCGCGGCCTGACGGCTCATGAGCGAGTTGGCTGGCCGGCCCATTACGGCATTTGCCCCGTCGCCGCATAGCCCCGGATGCGAGGATCAATTTCAGCGGCGGCGGGAAGGCGCGGCAGGAGTTCCTGCGCGATCGGCATCACATCAAACGTCGCCAGGTAACCCGGCTGCCCGATGTCGAGTTCGATCGAATCTCCCGATCGTCCAGATATCGACAGTGCCCAATGGCCGGCTCCACGCGGATTCCGTATGAACTTGGCTTGTAGACGAATAATCTCAGGCAGAGGCAAAGTAGTGCTGATTTTGCCCTGAGCATAAATGATCGAATCGGAGGTCAGGTGCACCCGGTCGCCCGCATGGCGGAAACCAACCAGCACCCCGGCGCCGACAAACACAATCAAGAAGGCCAATCCCGTCAGCGGAAACATAAACCCCCACAGGCGTGCTCCTCGGTGTGCGTTTTCCAGGAACAGCGGGAGCATCAACAATCCGCCGAGAAACAGCAGGCATCCCAGACAGCCGCCACCAACCGCGAGAACGCCGCCCAATATGCGCCGCCCCCTCAGCCGCCCCGGATTGGGCTTGTAAGTGATGGTTGCCACAGCTTGCCTCCCTTTCCGTGAATGGTGAGTCGCGCATAGGCTTCACCGTTCCCACCCAACGCTCCGGCACTACTTGACGATCTTATTGACCTTTATATGCTTGTTGGCAATTCGTAACTGCTGGCAGCCCTTGCCTTCACACTGAGCAATTGCCCCGACTTTGAGACCCGACGCAGAAGCGATTTCAAATGTCTTTTCCACCCCTTTGTCGTTTTTCAATGTCACGGTGTTGCCCTTGATGCTCGTGATCTTTGCAACATATTCCGTGTCGACTATGATGATCCCCTGCTCCTTGCCCTTCAGGACTTGTGCCATCGCGAAGGGTGCGACGCAGGCCATGAGAAAGTTCAACGTCACAACCATCACTGAGAGTTTTTTAAACATTTTATCCTCCTGACAACATGTCCCCCGCTCTCATCGTGCCCTGGACAAATGCACCACAGGCGCCATGCTATCTGGTTTCACCGGGCGGCCCAGGAGGCAGGCGCTCGAGGCGACGAAGCAGCTCGTAGTACTCGACGGGCACCGGCTTCGGCGGCTGTTTCGGTAATGTCGACTGTTGTGGCTTCGTCTTCGTGTCGTCTGGCGAGAGTTCCTCCTCTTCCCCGCCCATGGCTCGAGAGATGGCGATGTTTACCGACAAGATGGCCCGGCTGCGTTCGCCCCTGGCTTCCTGCACGAGCGCCATGGCGATGAATCCCTCGGGCCGACGTGGGTCCGCACGCTGCATCTCTGTCGCCGCGGCTTCGGCTCCGGGAACGTCGCCGCGGAGCAGCGCATCGCGCACGCGAATCAGTTGTCGACGACCGAGTGATGCACCGACCGGCGCCCCCGACGCTGCAACCACGTTGACGTTGGCCGCTTCGGAGTCCACCGTCCCGCGAAAACCGCGACCGTCGCCGAGGTCGAGTCGCGCGAACATCTTGTACGAGCCCGGAACGACGGTCGCCCGCGCGTCCTGGTCCATGCGCAGCACAAGCGTAGTCACGGCCGCGGGCTGCAGCCCGAGGCCTCCCCCTGACGGCTTGCCGGTGATGACGAACCGCCACGCGCTCGCAGTGCCGCGCCCGTCAGTGACGACGATCTTCACACGTTCCGCCCAACTGCCGGTGGGGGGCTCCAAACGGATGGGTTCTTTCGCGCGCCGATCGGGATGCCACAATTGGACCTCAACGAGCACCGGCTCGCCCGCCATCAGCACGAACGGCTCGGTCCCTGGCGCCAGGCCGTTGACCCGAAGGGCTATTTCCGGTGCGCCGGCTTGCACAGCGATTTCACCGGGCCGCTGTTGACGGGTCGTTGCAGTGTCGCCCAGGCGCTCTAGCGACGCCGGACGTCTGATTTTCAGCACTGCGACGGCCAAGGCAGCCAACAGGACGACGAGGGCAAGTCCGGCGAAAAGTCGCCTCATGGCTTTGGCTCCTGCGGGATGGCGTCAGACTTCAGGGGAAGCGCGTCATTGAAGATTATCGAAGCGGCGCAGGCGCCGCGGGTCGCAGCGGCATCGCCGTAGCGCGCCTGCGGCTTGCGGTCCTTGCCGTTGACGCCCGTCCCAACCGGTAGACCGCAGAGTTCCAGGCCGGCGTGCTCACTACCGGTGTCGCTGATGAAATAGAAGGCGTCGTCCTGGCCCTGCTTCTTGTACATCCGGGCAAAGTAGTACCGCATAAGGCAGATCTCGTTGCCGGAAGACTGGCCATGTTGGGCGCCGATGTACCAAGAGAAGGCCGTGGCAACGTTAGCATCCAACCAATGCTCCGCCGTCTGCTCGGCCGACCATGGGTAGGGAGTGTTCATTCCCTGCCTCCCGGCCACATACGGGCCCGCCTTCTTCAGGAGTTCTGGATACAGGTCGGGCCGCCTGCGCTCGCGCTCCAGCATCATGTCGCCTTCCATCAGGCTCGCCAGATCGCGTCCTGTCACTTCGTCGGTGATCTTCACCGGTTGCTCTTCCCACATGTGCTGCGTCCCGATGCCGGAACCACTTCCCGCGAGGGGGTACCGGAAGTGGCTCTTGCCCGTCTTGTTCTCAGGGTCGTCGCCAAAGACGAAGATGAACGTTGCCTGCCCGTCGCCCTCGCCGTGGTGCTCGGCGCCGACGGAGTGCATCAGTTCGTGGGCGACGGCCCGATCATAGGCAAAGGTCAGGTCAGACCGCGGCACGTTCTCGCTCGTGACCATTGAGGTCAGCGAGTCTCGTGGCTGCAGGTTGACACTCAGGGTGATGACGGGCCGGCCGCGCACCCCCTCCTTCGAAAACACGGTCAGGCCGCCATCGAGCGTGGGCTTGGTCTCGAGAAACACGCCGTGCTGATCGACGAGGTGCGGCCCCTGTTCGTGGTTGGCGTTCATCACGCGCTGCTGTCGGTCGAACTCGGCGTCGCGCAATATCTCGTGCACCTCGGCCCCGGTGAGATCCGCAAATAGGTCGATGCCCGGTCGGGCGTCCGGGCCGATGTAGTTGCGCACGAAGTAATCGATCTTCTTCGGGTCGCCCGAGACATGCCGGCCGTTGACGTAGAAGCCCCGGTACTCCTCGTAAAGACTGAAGCCGTCGCCCGGACTGCTGGCGCCCGCCGGGCCGGTTTCCGAATCGTCATCGTCGGGCAGCGAGACGCCGGTATTTTGTTTCCAGATGTCGGCGATCTTCGAATCTTTGGCGCGCTTGGGCAGCAGGATCTCCGTGGTCCCGCGCTCCCCCTTGAGATGCCCGGTGATCTGCCGGCCATCCGGCAGTTCCGCCGTGACTTTCAGCGTGCTCCATCCGCCCCAGTCGTAGGAAGATACAACGGCCGAGGCGGCGGAATATTCCCCAGGCACGGTCTCGACCCGCTGATTGCCCTCTCCGATGATCGTTAACTGACCGGACGAACCGTTCTTGGGGGAAAACTGCAGGTCAAAATCCTTGACGGCCTTGCTCGGCAGGGGGAAGTTCATGGCAACGCCCGGCTCGTGCGACGTGCCGGAAAGCTCGAAGATGATCTTCCGCGCTTTGACGTTCGCTGCGCCCCCGTCGGGGCGCTGGAGCTTGGCGTCGATCTTGATCTCATTGCCGATGGTGGATTCGTTCTGCCCCGCCTGCGGTCGCCAAGTCTCATAGCCTTGCGGGTCGACCACGAGTTCCGGCGCCTCAGAATTATCGCCAGGGATTAATCTCCACGTGGCTTTCCCGGTGGCCAGTCCGCCGTCCCCGATCTGGGAGTATCGCACCACGGGCCCCTGATGAAGATCCTCCCGAAGCTGTCCTATCGAGTAGGTGCCAGAAATAACCATTCCTTCCGGCGGGAGGGAGGGCTCAATCCTGGTGGAAGGGAAGGGCAGTGAGGTTCCTTTGAAGCTTATGGTCGTCGAATCGTTTCGCGGCTCCCCGAATTGGTCAAGGAGCGTCGAATGCCTCGAGACCGGCATGTCCCCTGGATGGACCTCCAGGTGATAAGTTCCATTCCTGAAATTGATATCCAGGGAAGCTTTGGCTGTTATCGTGCCATTCCCAATGACTTGCACTTCGTAGGTTTCGCCTCCGCTACTCCTCTTCGTCACCGACTCAATGCTGCATGTCACCGGCCCTTCCCCACGGTACTGGTGAACCCCGGCATCGGTGCGGATCCCATGCAGGGAGATCGTGCCCGACTGGCTTTGGCGGTAGACCGAGCGGTTGTAAGTCGTTCCGTGCTCCTCAAAATGGTACGGGTCATTGCTCTCGAAGGAGTAAGTCAGCGTCCACTCTCCTACTCGGAACCGTTCGCTGCCGGAGGCCGCGCCTGGCTGATATTGTTCCGCGGCGAGCGCTCTGCCCAAGAGCATCGGACCCGTGCTCGCATGGCGAGCGCTGAGAAGGCAGCACACTGCTGTCACAATGAAGACTGCGAGTATGGCCGAGGTGTGCCGAGATGGTTTCAGGAGGGGATTGCCGGCGGCAGTCGTTCGGAAAGCGGACACGAGCTTCAGCCGCCCCGCATCAGGCTTGTGGGTGATGGTTGGCACAGCCTGCCTCCATTCCCGAAAATGCTGAGTCGCTTATGGGCCTCGCGGTTCGCACCCGAGGCTCCGGCGCTATTTGACGATCCTATTGACCTTTACATGCTTGTCGGCAATTTGTAACTGCTGGCAGCCCTTGCCTTCACACTTCGCAATTGCCCCGACTTTGAGACCCGACGCAGAAGCGATTTCAAATACCCTTTCCACTCCCTTGTCATTTTTCAAGGTTACGGTGTTGCCCTTGATGCTGGTGATTTTTGCGACATAATCCATGTCGACTATGATGATCCCCTGGTCCTTGCCCTTCAGGACTTGTGCCATCGCGAACGGCACGACGCAGGTCATGAGAAAGCTCAACGTCACGGCCATCACTGAGGAGTTCTTACACATTTTTTCTTCCTTTAGAGGTGCGAATGTCCGTTTTTATGTTCCGGCTGGACAGGACCGTACACCCGATCACCTCTGAATGCAAGCGTGAGGCGACTTCTTGTCCGATCTATTTTTCAGTGCTGGTTGCTTCCCCCGACCACCGAAAGGGTCAGTTTTACGTCTCCGGAGAATCCCAATGCCCGAAACTGCAACTTTTCCGATCGATTCCTCCGAGACCTTTCCTCCCCCAACCTCCCTCGTCGCCGAAATCAGCTCCGGTCTGCGGCTCGCCTACTCCTCTGATACTTGTAGGCGATCACGCTCAGACACAACCGCATCTCGAGACGACCTCCGGCGCGGTCAACCCGGGCTGTTCACATTCCGCCCGATTGACGGCGCACCCCGAAACAATCCACTTTGACCTAACGGCCTAAGCGTTGAAGTGGCCAAGCTATAGGCCTCTATTGGTGCGGCCATGTGGGATGAAAACTACGGCGGTGTGATCTGCGCGCAGGCGTTTGACCCACCACCGCGCCGTCAGATCCCTTGAATTCTGCGATTTGTCAGAATTTTCTTTCCTACCGGTAGGATTCTTTTACAGATTTCTCTTGACAAACGGCAGGACTGTAGACTAGAATAGTGGCATGAGAGTCGTACGCTTCACCTCTGCGATGCTGCATGCCTTTTCCCTCCCGCCTTCAGGCGACTTTTTTTCCCAAGCGGCGCTGGCATACGGCAAGGTCATTTTGACCGTTTGTGGCCCGGTGGCAGCGAATGCCCAACATGAAAAATGGAGATAGCTCCCCAGATGTTGATGAAAAAAAAGGGCCGCTGCATGACATTTTGTCACCTACCCTGAGAAGCTCCTGAAATCACAGGGGTTATCAAAAACCCTCAGATGTTACTGGAATCAAGCCAGATAATCGCAAAAAGCCAATCCCCAACTCACCGAATTGCCGCTACCCTGAGATGTTATAGAAAACACACCCAGTTATCTGCGAGCCTGAGATGGGATGCCTGCAAAATTCAATTCCGACCCTGAAGGGGCCGAACCATTCTACTCCATCGCGGAAATGGAGTGGGGCGGCTTTCGGCTCATACACACAGCAAGGTTCCTCAGCAAAGGGATCGCCAGTGACGGCAAAGGCGCGAGCCCGGGAACCTCCGCACACGTTGCGAAATTCGCAGACGCCGCACTTCCCTTGCAGGCGGGATGTGTCGCGCAAGGAAACAAACAGCGGCGAGTGCTGGTAGATTTCCGTCAGCGTTTGCCTGCGCACGTTGCCCGCGGAAATGGGCAGGAAACCGCTGGGAAAAACCTCGCCCAAGTGGGAGATGAAAATGAAACCCTTGCCGTCGTTCAGCCCACGGGGCGCCCGGCCAATGCCATCCGTAGGATCTTCCACCGCGATTTCGTTCCCCGTTGTCGGCGTGAGCGCAGCTTGGGCGTCGGCGACGTAACCCGGCCCGCTGTGTCTGCGTTCTGCCGCGCGCATCTGTAAAATGTAGCGGCGATAGTGCTGCGCCTCGGTAGTCTTGATATCGAATGGCACACGCCGGGCGACTTGGTAAAGCTTGGCGAAGACAGCTTCGAACTCCTCCGCGGAAATCAGGTCTTCCCGTTGGCCCCGTCCGGTGGGCACCAGAAAGAATACGCTCCACATGGCGATATCGAGGGTTTCCAGCAGCCGCACCATGTCTTCAAGATCCGCCATGTTTCGACGTGTGATGGTGGTATTGATCTGCACGGGCAGGCCGAGTTCCCGCGCCCAGCGAATGGCGCACAGCGTCCAATCATACGAACCTGGCACGCACCGGAAGGCGTCATGAATTTCCGCAGTTGAACCGTCTAGGCTTACCGCCAAACGCGCCAAGCCTCGCCGCTGGAATTCCGCAATCGCCTCGCGCGTTAGGAGCGGCGTGGCGCTTGGGGTGAGCGACGTCCTAACCCCCCGTGCCGTGGCGTATTCCACCAAGTCAAAGATATCAGGCCGCTTCAGCGGGTCGCCGCCGGTAATGACGAAGACGGGAACCTGCATCTCAGCAATCTGATCGATCAGCCCCTGCGCCTCGGTCGTGGAAAGCTCGAAAGACGACCGTAGCGGCTGAGCGCTCGCCCGGCAATGGACGCATGCCAAGTCGCACGCCTGGGTCGCCTCCCAGATGGCGATAAAGGGCCGCTCGTCGAAATCCACCTCGTGCTTGTTTCCGGTTGCGTCTCGCATGGGTCCACCTCGCCACGCATTTCACAGCAGCAACGGCGCGATGGCGATGACAGAAGTCACGGGGTGGTCGATGGTCGCCTGCCCTGTGACAGAAGTCATCGCCCCCATTTCCCTGGCACATTATCCTGTGACCGTCCAATCGAGAGAGGAGACGCAGCCATGGCAGCAATCACGTCCGACATGAAGGTGGGAGATATCGTCAGGAACTGGCCGGAGACCATGAAAGTTTTCAGAAGCCATAACCTGAATTTACAGTGCGGCGGAACCCATTCCATCGCCTTTGCCGCCGACAAGCATGGATTCGATCTGGAAACCTTCCTGGCGGAGTTAAACGCGGCCGTGGTTGATGCAGCGGTTCCAAACCCATAAGGCATCCAGGTCCGGAGCACATCGGGAATTGCCGTCAGCGGGGCGGCATGGAATGGAGAAATCGTGATGACGGAAATCACCAAACTCACTAGCGTCGCAGACACTGTCAGAGCTTGCCCGACGGCGCGGCGCGTTTTTGATCGGTACGGCCTGAAAGGCTGCGGCGGCGAGCATGGTCCCACCGAGGCGCTGGAGTTTTTTGCCGCTGTCCACAACGTTGACGTCGATGCGCTGGTGCGGGAATTGAACGCCGAGATACAGAATCCGGGCAAAGAAGAGTACGTCTACCAGGAATCGCTGGGGGATTTCATCTACCGGCGATTCTTCAAGGCGGCAATCGCCATCGTCCTTTCCGTGGGCGCTTTGTGGGGCGCGATCAACCTTCTGCAAATTGCCCTGGGCGGCACCTTCCTGCAAGTTCGCCTGGTGCCCGCCATTCAAGCGCACGCGCACGCCATGATTTTCGGCTGGATGGGACTGTTCGTGATGGGCTTCGCGTACCAATCGTTCCCGCGCTTCAAGTACGTCACCCTGTGGCGTGCCGACTTGGCCAACATGACGCTGTACCTGATGCTGATCGGCATCGCCACACGTGTGGGCGCGGAACTGCTCCAGCCCATGCCGGTGGGCGTGGGCCTGGGAATTCTGGCGGCGGGTACAGAGCTTGCCGCCATCACCATGTTCATCGTCATCATCCTCAAGACCGCGCAGCAATCCGTGGAACCGCACCAGATTTATGAGAAGTTCATTTTCGGGGCGTTCTTCTGGTTTTTCGTTCAGGCCATCGTGAGTGACCTGCTCTTCTTCGCCAAGGTGACGGCCGTCGGGGGAGAACAACTGGTCATGCGCATTGCGCTGATTGACGGCCCGCTGCGGGACATCCAGTTGCTGGGCTTTGGCGCGCTGATCATCGGCGGAGTCAGCCAGCGCTTTGTGCCGGCGGTCTATGGTTTGGGCAAGCCGCTGCACGATCGCCAGTCGCTGATCTTCTGGCTGATCAACGGCTCATTGATTCTCGACGTCGCCAGCTACGTGCTACTCTTCTCCACCGGCAATCTCTGTTTCTCCATCGGGCTCGAATTGGCGTTCATTCTGATGGCGGTGTGGGCCGTCTTGCTGGTCATGCAGGTTCGCGTGTTTGCCAAAACCTCGGAAACTGACCGCAGCCTGAAGTTTATCCGCGCCGCCTACACCTGGCTGCTGATTTCCATGGCTATGCTGCCCTTTTTCCTGGTCTACAGCGTGCTGACTCACCAGGGTTTTTCCCACGCATTCATGGGTTCATACCGCCATGCCTACACGGTGGGCTTCGTCAGCTTGATGATTCTGGGAGTGGCGTCGCGCGTGGTGCCCATCCTGGCGGGCGTCGATTCCAAGCACATCAGCTCGCTCTGGGGCCCCTTCATACTTCTCAACGTGGGATGCGCCGGACGCGTGGTGCTGCAAATCCTCACCGACTTCCTTCCCCGCCTGGCTTTTCCGCTGGTGGGAGTCACGGGGTTCATTGAAGTGACGGCGCTCGCATGGTGGGGAGTGGAACTGTGGCACACCATGAATCTCTCCCGCACGCATCGCGCCCAACTGCTTCGCGCCCCGCTGCCATTGGGGGCTCGGTAGCCTCTTGGTAGGAGAGGCCTGGTTCGGGGCTGTTAGCCGCAATGCAAGAGGGGACGTAGTATTCGGGCATTTTCGAATTCGCCCGCGGGAGGACGAGAGCGAGGTGATAAGTAGAGTCATGGCTTGCCCGCCGACCCGGATGGCCGGCGGACCGCAACCCAAGGCGGGGACCGTGGGAAAGTCGGCCCCCCGCCCTGCCTCCGGTACCCCGGTGGGCGGACGGTTTCAATTGGGTATGGTAGGGGGTGGGATGAACCGACTGCCCTGCGTGCATTCCTCCGGAGACGCGGGTAACTGGAAATAATGCCCTACACGATCATCCTGATCTACCGATGTGTCTCCGCCGTTTGCGGGCGCACTTCCCATTCGCCTTCCGCCACGTTTCCTTGCTTGTCATAGGAGTGGCCCGTAACCAATCCCAGTACGAACCAGCCCAGCACCGGCGCGCCGAGGGCGAGGTAGGCCAGAATCATTGGGGTAATCGGAACATGGGGAGATCTGGTCATGGGGCCATCGGCACATCAGGCCATTGAAAACCTTCCGGTTTCAAAGGGCTTCAGCCCGATGATCATCCCGGTGAGCGACTACTCCGCTATGCCGGAGGAACCATGTCCCGCTTCCACACGCTGCGCAGCACGCCGAGTGCGATGGGTACGACGCCCACGAGGATGAAGACCATGTCCCCCGCCACGCGCACCCATTCCAGCTTGTGGAAGAGGCCGCCCATCAGGAATGTCAGTTGACGCGCGTGCCAGTACCCATGGGCGATGGAGTCCCAAAGTTGGAGAACGCCTCCGGGAAACAGGTCCAGGAGGACCATAAGGGCGAGGCCCACATTAGCACCCCAGAAGCCCACCCGGATGAACTTTTCTGTTCCCTTCCAGGCGGCGTCGGACTGCATGGCCCGCAAGCAGAAGACTAGGACCGCCAGCGCCAACATCCCGAAGACACCAAACAGGGCGGCGTGTCCGTGGTTGGGGGTGAGCGTCGTGCCCACCTCGAAGTAAGATACAATCGGCAGGTTGATCAGGAAGCCGAAAATCCCCGCGCCGACAAAGTTCCATACGCCGACCGCCATCAGGAAATAGATGGCCCACTTCTGGGTGGTGGCGAATTCGCGGCCGCACACGGAGCACTGCTCGTTCTTCAGCTTGATGAAGTCCCAGGCGTCCAGGGTTAGAAGTGTCAAGGGCACAACCTCCATGGCGGAGAAGCACGCCGCCAGGCCCATGTTGAGCGTCCCCTGGCCGGTGAAATACCAGTGATGGCCCGTACCAATGATGCCGCCGCTGAGGTAGAGGATGGCGTCGAGGTAGACCAGGCGCGTGGCGGTCTTGGTGCT
>Ga0315282_10005022_pt1 | contig 22707 bp, 12 predicted proteins | sample YL17G07_20_MG_FD_203693 | JGI IMG/M metagenome (GOLD analysis project Ga0315282, IMG submission 203693) | Sediment microbial communities from Yellowstone Lake, YNP, Wyoming, USA - YL17G07_20 | ecosystem: Environmental > Aquatic > Freshwater > Lake > Sediment | place: USA: Wyoming | collected... | reverse complement strand
AATGGTGTTGAAGTACCGCGAGAACGTCCGCAGGTGGTTCTGCGGCAGCAGCGTCGAGTCGGTCAGGAAGGCGCTGGTGTTGAACCACCGGTTCGGGTCGCGGGTGTCCAGCGCCACGTTCGACCCGTCGGTCAGCAGCACGGCGTCGGGCCAGGTGATCGGCGAACCGGTCTGCCAGGTGTAAATCCCCTGCACCTGCCAGCCGCCCACAATGGCGTTGGCCACCCCGTGCATGCCGGACAGGAACTTCTTTCTGCGGCCCACCGGCAACTCGTAGACGGTGCTGACGGTGATGCGATGCGGGTGGTCCTGCTGCGCAATCGAGCGGGAAGGCATCTCGTCGCCGGCATTCAGGTACATCACCCTTTCCATGAACTTCGACCAGGTGTAGCCGAGGCTGGTGGTGAGTCCGTTGCGCGGGCGGCGTTCGGCTCTCACCTGCAGCGACTGATAAAAGGACGTGCCACTGTTATCGGTAGTCATCAACTGGGTGTACTGCGGGTAGGGACGAACGAGCGCCGTCCGGGTGATGGTCGTGTTGCTCGCGAACGTCCCCATGTTGGGCAGGTTCCGGAAGGGATTGAATTGCAGGTTTGCCGTCCAATAACTGTTGTTGGCGGAATTCGCGGCATCCCGAATCACCGAGGTTGACAGGTATTTCGAAGGCAGCGCGTTCAGGTCCTTGATGGGCGTGAAGCTGGTCGAGCTGGTGGAGGCCACTTCCGTCTCGATGTTGGTTCCGTAGTTGCCGACGTAGGCCACTTCCAGGAAAATCTGCCTGGGCAGCTCTCGCTGAATGCTCAGTTGCCAGCGCTGCATGTAGGACGATGCCGGGTGGCTGTTGAAGAAAGTGGCGGCCTTTCCCAGGTCGATGAGGATCCCCAGCGAGTTCCCCACTGGTTCGAGGATGCCGTTGGGGAAGGGATTCGAGAGCGTGGTGAAGGTCAGGTTGTTGGTGGTCGGCACGAACGTGGTGGTCTCGCTGTATCCGTCCTGAAGGGGGTCGCCGCGGCGCACGCCCAGGGGGTTGTAAAAGACGCCGTAGCCGGTGCGCAGAACCGTCTTGTCGTTGAGTTTGTAGGCCAGGCCCACGCGGGGCATGATGTTCCGGGTGTTGCGGTCCCACAGTTCGCGCGGCTGGCCGTTGACACCGGCATACTGCAACCCGCCCCGCACCTTGAACTGTTCCGGCGTAAGCTCTGCGGTCGGCGTGGCGGCGTAGGCCGCCGCATAAGCGGCGCGCGCCGCCGCTTCCTGGGGCTGGACCACATCGGGGTCGAATCCGCGAAGCGTGCGGTTGTAGCGCTCCGTCATCGGCCCTTCCAGTTCGTAGCGCACGCCCAGCGTCAGGCTCAGCCTCCGGTTCACGCGCCAGTTGTCCTGAAAGTAAAAACTCCATGCTGTAGACTCGGCCGCATAACTGGTGTTTCGGACGATCATGCTGGAGCCGCTGGTGCTCGGGATGCCGAGCAGCAGGGCCGCGAATCCCTGGCCCATGGGAGAGGCGGCGGAATTGTCGATCGGGCCTCTGGTGTAGGTCTCTTCGAACAGGTAACTGCCGCTGCCGCTGGTGGTCGTGACGTAGCGGTTGTACCGGTAGGCGCGGTACTCGTGGCCGAACTCGATGGTGTGGGCGCCCTTGGTTTTGGTGAAGGCGGCCACGAAGGAATGGGTGTCGATATTCCGGTCCTCGCCGGTGTTCTGGCTTTGCAGGATCGTTGTGCCGCCGGCGCGGACGATGATGACCGGGAACTCGCGCAGGGCGGGATCGATGGCGTTGTTGAGCGCCGCCGGGAAGCCCAGCGAGGTGAGGTCGAAGCCCCGGCCGCGCTTCGGCGACGTCAGCCGCACGTAGCGGTTGTAGCCGTACCGGAAGTTGCCCAGAAAGCTTGGCGAGAAGGTGTGGACATCGTCCAGCGAGCCGCCCCGCGACAGGTAGTTCTGGGCCTGGCCCGAGGCGTACGACTTGAACCAGTCGTTGATGAAACTGCTGCGGTCGTAGAGGTTGCCGCGGACGAAGAAGCGGTTGCGCTGGCTCAGGTTGTGGTCGATCTTCACCACATGGGTCCAGTAATCGATGACTTCCAGCTCGTTCTGTGCCGGAAAGTTGTCCAGGTGGTCGGCGGTTCTGCCGCTGTTGAATGGTTTCGGGAAATTCTCCAGGATTTTCAGCGAGACGGGATTCAGCAACGCCGCCGGAATCACGTTGTTGGGGAAGGGGTCGGCCGTGTAGCGGGTGCTCGAGGAAGCCCGCCGCGTGAAGGGGTTGTAGATCTGGTAGTTGGAGCCCAGCCCCAGTAGTTCGGAGAAGTTGCCGGTCCGCTGGGCCTCGGTGGGAACCGTAAACGTGCTGCCGCGGGTGCGCGACTCCTTCATCTCCTCATACGCCCACATGAAGAAGGTGCGGTCGTGCCCGTTGTACAGCTTGGGAATCTCGACCGGGCCCCGGAAGGAACCGCCCCAGCGGTTATATTTGAAATCGGGGCGCTCCTGTCCGGCGGAGTTGATGAAGAAATCGTTGGCCATCAACTCCGGCAGGCGCTTATTGAAGTAGGCGCTGCCGTGGAACTGGTTGCTTCCCGACCGCAGGCTGATGTTGATCACCCCGCCCGGCGTCTGGCCCATCTTGGCGTCGAACATGGCCGTCTGCACTTTGAACTCGGCCACCGCATCGCCGGGGGGCACGTAGGAGGCCGTCACGGTGTTGAAGCCGGTGGCGCCGCTGCGCGAGGTGACGTCGGTGTTGGCCACGCCGTCGATGGTCACGTCGCTGGTGCCGGTCCGCGTGCCGTTCATGGTGTAGGCCACGATGTGGGTGGGCTCGAAGGGCCGGTTCAGCTTGGGGTCGCCCTCGAAGGCCGTGCCCGTGGCCAGCGAGATCAGCGCGTAGGGGTTGCCGTGCGGCAGCGGCAGCTCGGCAAGGCGCTGGGCATCGATCAACTGGCCCAACGAGGCGTCGGCCGACTGCAGCAGCGGAGTGGCCTCGGTCACCGTCACACTCTGCTGGATCTCGCCCACTTCCAACTGGAAATCGACCTGCAGCCGGTCGCTGACTCCCACCTGGACGCCAGGCCGCAAGGCGCGCTTGAAGCCCGCCGCCTCGACCTCGATCGAGTAGGTGCCGATAGCCAGCAGCGGAGCGGCATAGGCGCCGCTTTCATTGGTGAGCAGTTTGATGGTCTGGCCGGTCTCCAGGTTCTTGATCACGACGCTGGCGCCCGGAATCAGCGCCTTTGCCGAGTCCACCACCTGCCCTACGATCGCGCCCCGCGATTCCTGGGCCCAGGCCGGGTTCGCTGTAAGCAGGCAGGCAGACAGCGCCAGAAGCGTAAAACTCACCCACCGTTTCATCCGCATGGAGTTTCTCCTTGTCGTGTGCCACCCGCGATCTTGAAGCAATGCAGGGGAACGTACTGGTCTGAAGAACCGCGGAGCGGCCTATTCTCCCTCAGAAAGTCGGATTACGCAAACCAAACGGTGGACCGCTCCTCAGTGGCCCGCCCCGCGACCGCTCCCTCCCCCAAAAAAACGCGGCGCCGGGTGTCCCCGGCGCCGCGTGACAATGCCCGATCGGAGTCGCGCTTCGACCGCTAGAAGATGTACTTTATTGTCAGTTGCAGACGGCGCGGCGGCCTTGCCGGGTGCCGTTCCGGCCCCTGCCCCGCCGAAAACCCCATGCGAATCTGCCCACCCGCCTGCGAGTGCTCGAAACTGGCCATTTTCGCGGTTCCCCAAACCTGAATGCGGAATCGCTGGCGCCCGCAATTATTGCTTGACAAACGTCTCCAGGCGGGACTAGGCTCGCAGGCATCGGTGAGATAAGGTTCACATTCCAAGAGAGCCGCACCGGTGCTCGCAATTGGTGCGGCAGTGGGAGGCTTCCATGCATCTGCGAACTGGGATTCGCATTGTAGCGGTATTTGTGTCTGTGGTGTGCCTGGCGATGTTGCTCGGCATCGGCGCGGCGCCGGCCTGGTCACAGGCCACTTCGAGCAGTACCGTCGCCGGTCAAGTGACGGACGAGTCGGGCGCGGTAGTGCCCGGGGCGGCCATTACGCTGACTGACGCCGACACCAAGGCGATACGCACGACAACAAGCAACGAAAGCGGCCGATACATCTTCGTCAATGTACCGCCCGGCACTTACGACATCTCGGTCAGCCTGGCGGGTTTCCAGACCGCCAGAGTGTCCGGACAAAAGGTGACGGTCGGCCAGCAACTGACGATCGACCTTATCCTGGCAGTCGGCGGGGTGACGCAGACCGTCGAAGTCTCATCCACGGGGGCCGCCCAGTTGCAGCTAACCAGCGCAACGGTAGGGTCAACGATCGCGGGCGATTCCGTCATCTTGTTGCCCAATCTCTCCCGCGACGCCTACGCGCTGCAGACGCTGAACGTGGGCGTGACGCCGGCCGGCGAGGTGGCCGGAACGCGGAATGACCAGAACACTTACCTGCTGGACGGGGCCAACGTCACAGACGACAATTCCGGCAACCTGAGCTACAACACGCTACCCAATCTCAGCGTCGCTACGGGTGTCATGCCGACCCCCGTCGAGAGCGTCGAGGAATTCAGAATGGGAACCAGCAACCAGACGGCCGACTTCGCCAACTCCGCCGGCAGCCAGGTCCAGATGGTGACCAAACGCGGTACCAATAAATGGCACGGCTCGCTCTACGACTACTACTTCGGGACGAACGTCGGAGCGGCCAACTCCTGGAAGAACAACCATACGCCGTCGCCGTCGCTTGGCTTGGCTTATACGCCGCGCCCCTCGAGCCACTACAACCGCTTTGGGGCGACCGCGGGCGGCCCGCTGCTGCCAAAGGAGTTTCTGGGCGGCAAGTGGTACGTTTTCGCGAACTATGAGGGCTATCGCTACCCGAATAGCACCATGTACGCGACCGCAGTACCAACGGCGTTGATGCGCGCTGGCGTGATTCAGGTCGCGGATTCCACCGGAAAGTATCAACCGTACAACCTGAACTCCACGCCGGTCACAGTCGGCGGCGTCACCTACCAGCCGGCAACGTGCGGCCCGAACAAGACTCCCTGCGATCCGCGCGGGATCGGAATAAACCCCATCGTTAGCCAGCTTTGGTCGAAGTACATGCCGTTGCCAAACGACTTGCAATATGGCGGAACAAACGCGGACGGACAAAACATTGCGGGCTATCGCGCGCCGATCAAGCTGCCGGAGCATTCCAACACCTTGGTAGGTAGGCTCGATCATGACTTTGGTCCGAACTGGCACTTCATGGCCACCTACCGCTACTACAAGTACAACGCATATGGGAACAGCCAGGTGGACATCGGCGGTGTGGTGAAAGGCTGCACGTTCGGAGTACCGTGCTCCGTGTACACGACGCCTTCACAGCCCTGGACCTATGTGCTGGGGATGACAACGAGTGTCACCCCCCGCATGACCAACGACTTCCGTTACTCCCACGTTCGCAACCTCTGGGCATATGGTTCGATCATGGCTCCGCCGCAGCTCCCCGGACTCCCCGGCGCGATCGAGATCGGCGGTGAAACTGCTGACGCACTGATCCCCTACAACGTGAACAATCAGAGCGTCCGCTCGCGCGAGTGGAATGGCCATAGCAATCAAATTCGCGATGACGCGAGCTACCTTCACGGCGATCACCTGCTACAGTTTGGCGGCAGCTACCAGCGCAACTTCGACCAGATGTACCGCACCGACAACGGGGCCGGCATCATGTCGGCGCTGGTCTATCAAATCTACGACACGGGTATCAATATAGGCTCGACGTATCAGCCCGCCGGCCTGCCCAGCACCTCGCTGACCCCCTGGAACCATCTTTACGCAATGGTACTGGGGCTGGTGAACCAGCCTCAGGCGCTGTTCACGCGCAAGCTGCCGGACCTGACCCTGAACCCGGTCGGCACCCCGATGTTCCCTCAGGGCGTCATTCCGTTTTACAACACGTATTTCAGCGACACCTGGCACGTGCGGCCGAGATTGACGTTGACATACGGCCTTAGCTATATGCTGGAAATGCCGCCGTATGAGCTTAGTGGCCAGCAGGTCATAACCACCGATATCACGGGCGAACCGCTCAGTGTCCAGACCTATCTGGCCCAAAAGAAAAAAGCAGCTCTGGCGGGGGAGGTCTACAACCCGACCATCGGAATGGCGCTGGTCCGCAACGCGGGCGGGGGCCTGAAATACCCTTACCGCCCCTTCTATGGCGGGCTCAGCCCGCGCGTCGCTGCGGCGTGGAATCCCAGTTTCAGCGACGGCCTCCTCGGCAAGATCTTTGGCAAGGGCGACACGGTCATCCGCGGCGGCTATAGCCGCATTTATGGCCGGCTGAACGGCGTCAAGCTGATCATGTCGCTGGTGAACAACCCCGGCATCGGCCAGCCGATAGCCTGTTTGGGAGCAAGCAGGGACGGGAAGTGTCTAGGCAATATGGGCACAGACCCCAACAGCGCATTCCGTATCGGCACGGATGGCATGGCGGCCCCGATGCCCACGTTACAACCAACTCTGCCGCAGCCCTACTTCCCAGGCGTAGGTGCCAATCCCATGTCCGGTGACGGCGCGGGGATCGATCCCGGCTTCAAGCCTAACCGCTCCGATCAGTTCACCTTCTCCATTCAGCGTGCCCTCGGCAAGCACTTTACCGCCGAGGCCGGTTACATCGGGCGAAAGATCCGGAACGAGTTTCTGCCGGTCAACCTGGATGCTGTGCCGTACATGCTGACCCTGAATGGGCAGCGCTTCGACCAAGCCTGGCCTGCTCTCTACCAAGCCGTCAGCTCGGGCGGGTCGATTCCGGCGCTACCTTGGTTTGAGGCGGCGATGGGCGGGGCGAGCTCGGCTTATTGTAAGGCATACGTGAGTTGCACCGCCGCCGTCGCTGCAAAACAGAAATCCTATATTACCGGAACTCGCGTCTACGACCTCTGGAGCGTTCTCTCGAAGGATGCGTCGTGGACCCAGGGCCGCACCCAGCCCAGCTCCTCTCCCGGCCAGCAGGTTACTTCCCTCATTCAGTACACCAGCCTTGGGTGGGGGAATTACAATGCCGGGTACACCTCGTTTACGGTGGGGAACTGGCGCGGCTTGACCGCCCGATCGAACTTCACCTGGGGCCGGTCCTTTGGCACCGCATTCATGGCCCAGTCCAACACTACGCGAACCACCCTCGACGTCTGGGATCTCCATGCCAGTTACGGGCCGCAGATGATGGACATCAGGTTCATCTACAACCTGATGATGACCTACCAGCCGACGTTCTATAGGAGCCAGAGCGGGATTCTGGGCCGCCTGCTGGGTGGATGGGCGATAGCTCCGATCTTCACCACTCGGAGCGGCGCGCCGCTCAGGGTGAACACCTCCAGCGGCAACTGCAACGCATTCGGTGAGGGCCTCTCCGGCAGCGCCAGCGCCGACACGGAAAATGCGGTGCCAGTTGTGCCGTTCACCGGCGGCAACTCCGCCCATTACAATGTCGTGGTTCCCAGCGGCGCGGGCCGCACCGGCAACCCGGCCACGGGCGGATCGGGCATCAACATGTTCGCGGACCCCAACGCCATTGCCGCCGAATTCCGGCGGCTGATATTGGGCGTCGACCATACCGGAGGGGGCTGGGGCCGCATCCGCGGTTTCCCCACTTGGAACCTCGATGCGAGTCTTTCGAAGGAGTTTAAGGTCAGGGAACAGGTTGGAGCATCGCTGAGTTTCCAGTTCACCAACATCTTGAATCACTTCCAGCCTTCCAACCCCACCGTGAACATCGACAGCAACGCGTCATTCGGTGTGGTTACTGGTCAGGCCAACACTCCGCGGCAGATGCAATTCGGCCTGCGGATCCGCTTCTAAGACAACCTTCTCTTCCACCGGGGGCCGAGCGATCGGCCCCCGGCTGCCCATCCGCCGTTATCTGCGTAGGAGTCGTACCATTCGCTGTTTTTTAGCAGCGAAATGCCGGCCCCCCGTCTTGCACTGGGGGCTCTGTTGGTTCCGGCTACGCTGGTCGGGGTTCCTCTGCGTCCTATCCCACCATCCGCCCTGTAAGGGCTGTCAGCGGCACAACATTTTTCAGGGCAGCCCTCATGCCCCTTCGGAGCACCCAGAAATGATGAAAAAGGGGCCGAGGATTGGGGTTGGTGGCGTACCCTGACGGGTAAGGGCTGCGAGGACAAGGCCGACACCACTGTGGCGCTTTGAGCCCGTAGGGCAGCCTGGCATGGACGCCGCCACGAACCCGAAATTGAGGCCGCGCAAGCGAGCTCGCAGAGCAGAATGTTATTTTAACTCCGGCGTCCTCCTCGCAGTCGCCTGAGGAGAGAAGGCAATGAGGACGATGTATCGCTGCTGTGCCGGTTTGGACGTACACAAGAAGACGGTCGAGTGTTGCGTCCGGCGCATGGAATCGGACGGGAGTCTGCACGAGGTCGTACGGCAGTTCGGAACGATGACGGACGATCTGTTGGAGTTGGTCGAGTCGCTCAAAGCACAAGGTGTGACCCACGTGGCGATGGAATCGACCGGCGTGTTCTGGAAGCCGATCTACAACGTGCTGGAGGATGATTTCGAGGTCATTCTGGTGAACCCCCACCAGTGCAAGCAGGTTCCGGGACGCAAGACGGACGTGAAGGACTGTCAGTGGCTGGGGGAGTTGCTGCAGTACGGCCTGTTGCGGGGCAGCTTTATTCCGCCGCGGTGGCAGCGGGATCTGCGCGACTTGACCCGGGAGCGGACACAACTGACCAATGAGCAGACGCGGGTGGCCAATCGGATACACAAGGTGCTGGAGGACGCCAACATCAAGCTCGGTTCGGTGGCGACCGATATTCTAGGCAAATCGGGGCGGGAGATGCTGGAGGCGCTGCTTGCCGGCGAGGGGGATCCGGAAGAGCTGGCCGAGATGGCGCGCGGCAAGCTGCGCGGCAAGATCCCCGAGCTGCGCCGCGCGTTGCGGGGCAAGGTGCGCGAGCACCATCGCTTTCAACTCGAGTTGAACCTGGACCATCTGATGCGGCTGGAGGGGCTGATCGAGCGGCTGAACCAGCGGATCGCCGAGCTCTGCCAGCCCTATCAGAAGCAAGTGGCGGCTGTGGACGAGGTTGTGGGTTTCGATCGACAGGGGGCGGAAACGATCATCGCCGAAGTGGGCCTGGACATGGGCGTTTTCCCGACCGAAGGGCACTGTTGTTCGTGGGCCGGGATCTGTTCGGGCAACAACGAGAGCGCGGGTGAGCGGCGGAGCGGCAAGACGAGGAAGGCGAACCGCTGGCTGCGGCAGGCATTGGCTCTGGCGGCGCAGGCGGCCAGCCACAGCAAGGACAGTTATCTGGCCTCCCGCTTCCGGCGGCTGGCTTGCAGGCGCGGCAAGAAACGGGCGACGATAGCGGTGGCTCATACGATTCTGCGGGCCATCTATCACGTACTGAAGGAGGGCAAGCCCTACCGGGACCTGGGCGGCGACTACTTCGACCGCCTCGATCCGGAGCGCGTCAAACGGTACCTGGTCGCCCGGCTGGAGCGCCTCGGCTACAAGGTGACGATTGAAGCGTTCGCGACTGCAGCTTGAAAGTCCTCGCGTTACACATCGGCTCGGTGCCAGCCGCAGGGAATTTTTCAGAGCAGCGATGCGCTCAGAACCGCCCCGTGGCCGCACGATGCCCCAAAAAACTGCGGCGCCGGGTGTCCCCGGCGCCGCGTGGCCATGCCTGATCGGAGTCGCGCCTCGACCGCTAGCCCGAATGCGGGCTAGAAGATGTACTTCATTGTTAGTTGCAGACGGCGCGGATAACCCGCCTGATTGGAGGCCACGATCCGGCCGAAGGTGGCGGACGTGGGTGTCAGGACCGCAGCCGGGAACCCGGGATGGTTGAAGGCGTTCAGGGCCTCGACCCGGAATTGTATCCTCTGTCCTTCCGTAACGCGGGTGTTCTTGATCAGCGCCAGGTCCACGTTGTTCCCGTTCTGGCGGCGAAGCTGGGAGAAACGCAACGGCCACGTGCGCACGTTGTTCACCAACTGGGCCGCGGAAGCCTTCTCGAATCCGGCGGTGTTGAACCAGTGGTCCACGGTGCGCTGGTCGGCGGGCAAAAGGATGTTCTTGGGGTCGCCGTAGTACAGGATGTTGCCCCAGGCCAACGGGAAGCCCACCTGGTAGCCCCAGATTCCCGAAAGCTGCCAGCCGCCCACCAACCGCGAGGCGACCGGGTTGGCGGTGTTCAGCAGGGGCTTGCCCTTGCCGAATGGAAACTCCATGACCCCGCTCAGCGACAGGCGGTGCGGCACGTCCTGATCGGAGATCACGCGTACCGGCTGGGGATCGGCCGGGTTCAGGAGCTCGTTGGCCTGCATGAACTTGGAGAAGGCGTAGTTGGCGGCCAGGGAGTAGCCCTTGGAGAACCTCTTCTCCACCACCACCACCAGGCCGTGATACCAGGAGTAGCCGGTGTTTACGCTGGAGCTCACCGAGCCAAACTCGGGATAGGCCAGCAGCAGGGTAGACCGCGCGATAGTGGTGTTGGTGAAAGTGCCTTGCGTATTCCCCGCCGGTCCCAAGCCGTAGAAGGGGTTGGTCACGCTGCCGGTCAGGTAGTTGTTGGTGGTGTTGTCGCGCGTCGGGCTCTTGCTCAAATACTGATTCGACAGCGCGTTCAGGTTGACAACGGGGGGGTTGCCCGCGACAGGGATCTCGAGGTGGATGGTCTTGTTGCCGGTGTAGTTCGCCTCCAGCAGGATGCCCCCTTTGAACACGTGCTGAAGGCCCAGCTCCCAACGCGACACACGCGGAATCTTGGGGTTTTGGTTGAAGAACGAAATGTTCTGTCCCAGGAAGGTCTGCTCCCCTGCCGCGGCTCCCACCGGGGTTTGAATGCCGTTGGGGTAGGGGTTGGAGAGGGTCCCGATGAAGTCGATGTTGTTGATGGTGGGGACCATGTTGGTATTCTGGCTGAAGCCGCTCTGGATGACGTCGCTGCGGCGCGCCCCCAGGAAGCCGTAGAAGATCCCGAACCCCGCGCGCAGCACCGTGCTTTTCTGCATCTGGTAAGCCAGGCCGAAGCGCGGCATGAAGTTCTTTTTCGGGGTGTGGTACAGACCATTGGGATTGCCGTCCAGGCCGGCGAAGGTCAGCCCGCCCGTGGCTTTGAACTGGCTGGCCGGAAGTTCCGCCAACGGGCTTCTGGCATACACGGTCTGGGCCGCCGCCGAGAGCGGTTGCACGTAGGTGGTATCGAAGCCCACCACGCTCCTGTTGTAGCGCTCGTGGAGCGGCTGCTCGAACTCATAGCGCAACCCGAAATTCAAGGTCAGCTTCCGCGAGACCTTCCAGTCGTCCTGCACAAAGAATCCCCAAGAATTCGACTGCTCGGCATAGTCCGCCGGGCGTGCGACAAGGCTCGAGGCCGAGGGCAGACCCAGCAGAAACGCCGCCACCGATTGGCCGATGCTGCCGGGAGCAGTCGCCGAGTTGTCCAGCGGGCCGCGCGTCCAGGTGGCGTCGAAGTTGAATTGGCCGGTCTGGTTGGCGCTGAAGAAGTGGTCGGTCTCCTGGTAGGCGCGGAATTCAAAGCCCGTGCGCAGGGAATGGGCGCCTTGCGCCTTCGACAGAGTGACGGCCACGGTGTGATTCATGACCGGCCGGTTCTCACCCGTTGACGGGGCGGTCTGAATGTAACCGGTCATGGTGACGACCGGGAAGCGCATAACGTCCTTGGGGATGAGGCTGGCATACGATGCCGGGAAACCCAGCGTAGTGATGTCGAACCCTCGCGCCTCGGTATTGTTGTCCTGGACGCGGATGAAGCGGCTGTAGCTATAACGGGTGTTCAACACGGTGGTCGGCGAAAGCGTGTACACATCATCGAACACCGCGGCACGGGCCAGAAACTGGAAGGTGATGCCGGTGGCGATATTGCGGAAGTAGTTATTGTAGGTGCTGTCCCGGCGGTAGACGCTGGCGCGCACGAAGATCCGCTGCTTGTCGCTCACGTTGTGGTCCACGCGCCAGCTATGGTTATAATACTTGGCGTTCTCCGCCACACTGGCGTCCACCATGTTCAGGGTCCCGTCCGGGTTGGCGGTGGTCGGGCTGGAGGGCTCCGGGAAGTACTTCAGTATGTTCTTGGCCACCGGATTGATCAGCGCGGCCGGAATGATGTTGTTCGGGAAGGGCTGCGCCGTATAACGCCCGCTGACCGGTCCGGTGCGCGTGAAGGGATTGTAGATCTGGTAGCTGGAGTTGACCTTCAGGAGCGCCGAGAAGTCGCCGGTCTTCATCGCCGGGGTGGGAACGGTGTTGAGGGCGTCGTCGTGCCGCGGCCGGGCGTCGCGAATGCCCTCGTAACCCCAGAAGAAGAAGGTCCTGTTCTTGCCGTTGTAGACTTTCGGGATGTAGGCCGGACCGCCGAAGGATCCGCCCCAGCGGTCGAAGCTGAATGCCGCCCTGGGCTTACCCTGGGAGTTGTTAAAGAAATCGTTGGCCCAAAAATCCGGCCGCTGGAACGAGTAATACCCCGTGCCGTGGAAGGTGTTGCCGCCCGACTTCAAGCTGATGTTGGTCACCCCGCCCATGGTCTGCCCGAATTGGGCATCGAAGGTGGCGGTCTGCACCTTGAATTCCTGCACGGTGTCGGTGGGGGGGACGTAGGCGGCAATCACCTGGTTGGCGTTGGCCGTGGCCGAGGTGGGTGCTCCATCCAGCGTCACGTCGCTCACGTTACCGCGCGATCCGGCCATGGCGTAACCGACGATATGGGTGGGCTCGAAGGGCCGGTCCAGCCGCGGGTCGCCGGTGAAGGTGACTCCGCCGGCGGCTCCGATCAACTGGAAGGGGTTGCCGTACGACAGCGGCAGATCGGCCACCCGCCTGGCATCCACCACCGTGCCCACCGAGGCCGAGGCCGTGTTCAGCAACGGCGACTCGGCAGTGACGGTGACGCTTTCCGCCGAAGCGCCGACTTCCAGCATGATGTTGATTTCCAGCCGGTCGTTGACCTGCACCTGCACACCGTCGCGCACGTACTTCTTGAAGCCCGGCGCCTGGACCACAATCTGATAGGCGCCGGGAATCAGGTACGAGGCCTGGTAAAAGCCCACTTCATTGGTCACCAGCGGGAGCTTCGTTCCCATGGCCTGGTTGGTGACTTCCACGGCAGCGCCGGGAATCACCCCGCCGCTGGCATCGGTCACCCTGCCGACAATCGAGCCGCGGGATTCCTGCGCCCAGCCCGGCGTTGCCGCCAGCAGGGTCACGAAAAGGGCCAGCACCAGCACGACCGTGTATGGCGCCTGATGCGCTCTGGTTGGATACAACATGACCGCTTCCTCCTGTCTGCTTTGATTGCAGTCCTGCAATCGATTTGAAATCCTCGGCCTGAGGACCGTATCGTGGCCGACAACACTCCCTCGCCAGGCACAAGACCGCCTGTGCCTCGCCTTGACACGGCTCACTTTACGCGCACCATATTCGGCCACAAGTGTATTGGGGTTATGTTACGGTACCCGTTACAGTATACGCCCTTTGGAATCAGCGGGAAAGCTGCCAGCGTCCGGCAGGGTGTCAACACCCGATAGTTGACAGTTGGCGGCTTCTGATACAATCGGCCCAGATTGGGAGATCGCATGGCGCCGCCAGCCCCTCGCCAGAAACGTCAGGAGCCGGGTGCCAGCCCGGCACCGGGTGGGGAATCGGCCGGTCAGTCCGTGTCCCCCGCGGCGTCCTCGGTCGAGATTCAGACGCAACTCAAGAAGATTCTGGCCAGCAAGGGCTTTGCCCACTCCGAGCGCCTGAGCCGCTTTCTGCAATTCACCGTCGATCAGGCCGTGAGTGGCGAGGCGGGCAAGCTGAAGGAGTACCTGATCGGCGTCGAGGTGTTCGACCGGGACGGCTCCTACGACCCGCGCACCGATCCGATTGTTCGCGTCGAGGCCGGCCGGCTGCGCGCCCGCTTGAACGAGTACTACGCGACGGAGGGCGCCAACGACCCCATCCTGATCGACTTCCAGAAAGGCGGCTACATCCCCGTCATCCAGAGGAGGCAGCCGGGTTTGTCGCTGGCGGCGAGGGTCCGCGACTGGCTGCGGTCGATGCGGGACTGGAAAGCGGTACTGATCGCGGCACTGGCGGCGCTGGCTGCCATCGCCTTGTACCAGGCCATCGTCCTTTCCCGGCGGGCCGCCGTACTGCGCAAGGAACTGGATGTGGCCAACCGCCTGGTGCCGGGGCCCGAGTTCGCCCCTGTCTGGGGGCCCTTTTTCTCCCCCGGGATCGAGACCTACATCGTTTTCGGCAGCCCCATGTTCTTCGCCAACGCCAAAGATGGCGTGGTCCTTCGCAACGGGCTGGTCAACGACCCCGTGAATTTCCTGGGCGATCCCAATTTCCGAATCATGCAGGAGCGCTTCGGGGCGGACATCGGGCCGCGCTATGACTATGCCGAGATGGGCGACGCCATCGCCCTGCACAAGCTCACCGCCTTTTTTGGGCGTGCCGGGCGGCTGCCCACCGCGCTGCCCGCGCACCAAGCCACCTGGGAGGCCATCAAGGATTCCAACATCATCTTCCTGGGCACTCCGCGCATGAACCCGCTGCTCAAGAACCTGCCCGTCCGGCAGGATTTCGAGTGGGGCGTGGACAACAATGTGTACAACCGCAATCCGCGCCCCGGCGAGCAGAAAGTCTACGCCACCACCTCGCACCGCGAGCTGAACACCTTTGTGGTGATCTCCTCATTCCCCGGTTTGCGGCCCGGCCGCAGGATGTTGTTGCTCAGCACCTACAGCAGCCCGGGGGCCATGGCCGTGGTCGATTACCTGACCAGCTCCGACAGTGTCCGAGCGATGACCCGCAGGCTGGGCCTGACAGACGCCAACAAGCCCGACCATTACGAGATGCTGCTCCGGGTGATCACCAGCAAGAACCTTCCGGTGCAAACCGAATACGTCACCCACCACGTGGTCCGCGAGTGAGGGGAAGAAAGCTGATACAGACGGACACAGGTCAACGCTCTGTCCCATTCACAGGAGCGCCGACGGGCGCTGGCGGCGGCGATGCCTTTACAGTGCGAGAAGTTCCCCAACGAGCTTGTCGATGTCCGCGAGAATCGGCGCGATTCCGTGGCGGATGAACCCGCGCTGGCGCGCCAGCGACGTGCGGGCTGGAAATCGCGGGCTGGAAACAAGCGCGGCGGCCTCGGCGGCCGCGCGCTCGCCTAATTGCGCCAGGGCCCCATGGGCGCGCTTTGTCGCGCTGTAGATGGGGATCGGCAGGTCCAGCAGCTTCTTCTCGATGTCGCGCTCGCCCAGCAGTCCCGTGGATTGAAACGGCTTGATCGCTTGATTGGCCACCGAGGAATTGAGAATCGCTGTCACGTAGCGGGCTTCGGCCGGGTCCGAGAACGCCGCCCAGTACACTTTATGCTCGACAATCAATGACAACGGGTGCGTGCGACGATCGAAGCAGGCAGCCGACACGTTGGTGCCGGCCGCGTTGTAGAGCACGAGGTGCCGTTGCGACAGGACCTGGGCCGTCAGCTTCCCCTGGTAGTCGAGCCATTCGTAAAGCGTCTGCCGGGAAGCCTTGGTGCCCCGCTTCTCTTCCCAAATCTTTTCCGCTTGCGCGAACCATTTGCGGACGTCGCGGTGGCCCTCCTTCCTGAGGTAATCCGCGTCCCGAATGGAAAGAACTCCGCCGCTGGCTTCGACAGGGAGGACGACGGTCGCAGGCGGCAGCACAAGGAAGGGCAACAGGTGCTTGGCGATCACGGTGGGGAACAACAGCCGCCCCTCGGGCGGTGTTCCGATGCTGCGGCGGGTGCGGGGACCACAACTCCACCCGACCAGACAACGTAGGCGTGTGCGTGGCCCCCAGTCGTAAGCTTCACGATGCGATGGTGCCTGCTTGTGAAGAGGTGGTTGTACGAAAGTGCCGCATCCAGGCTGGTGAAAGGAACAGAGTCGCGCTGCCAAGGGTCCGACCTCCGCTCTTTCCACTCGTGATGAAAACGCTGGGGTGTCTCCTTCATGTCGAGAGTCCTCTTCTTCCGTGGTTTCGCCATGGCAATCCCCTTCCCCTTCGACTTCTGTTCCACCCTGCTGGAATCCACCCCCTTGCCAAGCGCACCCGCTCACCGGCTCGATCTCGAACCGCAGGTGGCCGTAGGTGCGGGTGCCCCGCCAGCGTGGCGTTCAGCGATCTCTCAAACTCGATGATGGCGTTGCCGTAATACGCGTCAACGAACCGCCGCTTGTGGCCGACAGAGGTTTTCACGCGGATGAGCTTTTCAATACCACGCGCGAATTCCGATACCGCATAGCTCCCGGGAAACAGCTCCCCCACAACCGCCGCGAAACGCGCCCGTCTGGCTGCCTCATTACCCAGGCTCCGAACTTCGCGGAGGTAGGCGAGTAATATCTCCTTGGCTACCCGGGCAAGTGTCTCCGCCATTGCACGTAGATGATAACAGATACGGGGCGTTATACCGTGAGCGCGACCGAATGACGCGGTTGCATCCACAACCAGGAAACACCGAATACGTCACCCACCACGTGGTCCGCGAGTGATGGGCCGTCGCCGCTGACGGGCGAGGTACTGGCAAAATTCGATTTGCGCCAACAGAGCCGCGAGCGTCAGCGAGCGGGTGCCCCGCAAGGCCAACGCAGCGCTGCGCCAGCACCCGCTCGCTGACGCTCGCGGCTCTGTTGCTGCGTCCATTCTGTAATTCTGCAAGTCCCTCGGCCGGCCGGCGCGCGCGCCTGGTGTACCATGCGGGCTGGACTTCGATGACATACCGCGTGCAGAATACGCCCGACGTGACTCGACGCGGATGCAGATTGGCGGCGGCATCGCTGGCCCTGGCGCTGGGCTGCGCCCCGGCGCCGGCATGGACAGCGGCCGCCGATAAATCAATTCCGCCGCGCCCGGCCGACGCCCCAGGCGGAGTGGCGTTTATCGAAGCGGTCAAGGACCTGGAGAGGGAAGCGCGCGAGGCAGCCGTTTTGCGCGAGCTGCTGCGCGGCAACATTCCCGGCCACCTCCGCCGGCTGGTCCCCATCGCCGTGAAGGCCAGGGCCATCGACGGCGCCGAGCACACCGCCGTCTTCGAGGTGATGCCCGATTACCTGGCCATCGGCTCGGATGGCGACTACGTCCGGATGCCCATGAACCCCCACACGGCGCAGGCCTTCTGCGACGCTTTCGGCTTTGTGCTTCCCACGCGCAAGATGGCGGACGATATCTGGCGCCAGGCGCTGTCGAAGATCGTCCCGCAGCCGCTGACCGAGGATCGCGAATCGCCGCTCACCTTCCTCCAGCACCATCGCCTGATCGAGGAACAAATCGCCGGCCAGTACACGGGTGAGCTGCGCGCGGGCCACAAGAAGGACGTGGTGATCACCAACCGGCTGAAGGAACGGCCCAGTCGCCTGGCCATCTACGGCTGGCACTTCCCCAGCGGCCAGCCCATTCAACCGCTTACCATCGTCCACGCCGATTGGTACGTGGATTACAGCCACGGCATCCGGCCGGTGAAGAGAATTATCAAAGTGGACGGCGCGGACCTGCCCTATCAGCAGGTGCTCCAGGACCCGCACCTGCACCCCTTGCTCAGCGACGAAGGCGTGATCGATCCGGCCCGCTATCCTTCACCCGGCAGCGCGCGTCTCGCGCGCGCGTTGTAGCGCTGGCGCCTGCCCCGGGGTGACGGGGGCAGAGCCGCTGTGGTCGTTCGAAGAGCAGCTTGGCGCCCCTTCCACTTCCGTGACTCCTTCCTCCGCCAACGGCGCTAGAATGGGAGCGGCGTAGGAGGTTCTATGGCGTCCACTCCGGTCGTTCCCCAAGCGAAACCGGTCGCACGGTGGAAGCGCCTGCTTGTGTTCGGCGCGGGCGCAGGCGCCGGGGTTGGACTCGTGTTCTTCGGCGCTGTCGTTTGGCGCAGTCAAGATGCAGAGCCCACCAGATTCAAGGCGCCCGAGAAGTTTATCCCCGCCCAGACGCTTCTGTTGCTGGTGCCGAACGGAAGTCAAATCGGCGACATGATGGTCTCCCCTGAAGGTCGCATGATGATCAGTTTGAACGGCCAAGAGGGAGAGCCGGTCGCATCGTTGTCGACCGCTGGAGGCTCTACCCTCCTGACCCTCTTCGGCGCGGGCGGCCATCTTGGAATTCTAATGGGACCTCAACCGACGTTTCATTTCGCCTTCCCGAGTGGCAAACGTCACACCGAGTGGAGCAAGGGTTGGCACAAGCCTGAAGGAGCCATCCGCGACGGTTACTTCATAGCCCGACGGATAATCACATTGGGCTGGGGTCACCTCTTCCCCGAGAAGCCAAAGCATACCAGTGAGGAGTTGATTCCAACTCAGGACCATCGCCTCGTCGACAGGGATGGTCGCCAGTTTGCGGTCCTGGGTCTCTCCGCAGCCGGGCAGCCGGCAATCGGGTTGTTCGACCGAGACGGGGCGTTCCTTGCCCACTGGGTGTTTGGAGGTGTGGACCTCTGCTCTGGTATTTACCTCCTCGATCAATCAGGGGAGCAACGCGTTTTTTGCGAGTGGGATTGGGCGGGCGTGCCTCACGTCACTGTTGGCGAGCCCACAGACCCGTTGAATACCTATGTACTCGATCCCGAAACAGGCCAAGAGAAACCAGGAAAGATACTAGATGGCGCCATTCCGTGGCTGCAACGCCGCCTGCCGAAGGCCGCTTATCCGGTTGCTCTGGTCGATCAGAGGCGCCAGGTCATCTGGCGCGCCCCTTGAGCGGCTATTGACCTGCCGCACTTTGGGTCGCAGTTTTCCTTGAAAAATGTCCGCACAGCGGAACCCTCTGCACGCGGCGGGGGGACCGGTGGCCGCCTCAGACAGTGACGGCGCCCCCACCACTCGTTGTCGTTTTCGGGTTGCGCGAGTGCATGCCCGTCATTGTCAGACTCCGGCCGCCAAGAACCGGGCACGGCAACTGGCGGCCCGGAAGGAAAGAATCGACCGCCCGTCGAACGAGCTCAAAGCCGCCGCGAGAGGTTCGAAGGGCAATGTTCCAGGCGCGACTCCTCGAACATTGGGCTGCCCGATTGCTCATGAATCAGCACTCATCGCTGCGCTGGCCTACGGCCATGTGTCAGGCAAGGACACAGAGGGGTTCCACTTGGTGTTCAATTCGTCCAAGGGATCAGACCCATTCCATATTGCTTACATCTATTCGCCGAGGGGTACCCATGCAAAAGTAGAAGAAGCGGCCCTGGTTCGACAACCGGCCTGCTTCGCTTATGGCGCGTCGATAGCAGTGCCTGTCATGCCCTTGAATGCGGCGTACGCGCTGGTGAGGTGGTCATTGGCGGCCAGAACATCCTCCTCCGCTTTGTCGAGTAGTGGTGCCAACCGGTTAACCGTCGCCCCGGCATCCTCAAGTGTGGGCCAAACGGCTCTGATTCTGCCACCCGCTGCGACTAGTTCCTTCAAGAGTTTCGTTTGGGCCTCAAAACGGTCAAGGCACAAACGGCGCTTGCGCTCCAATGCTTGATGCAGGTCTTGGGCCGCGTCAGCAACTCGTATGGCTTGGCTTCGGAACTCGCCATCAGGTATTGCGTTTGCCGTCTGTATCAGCGAGAGAGTGTGTTCCCGCAGCTTCCCGTCTTTGTTCGCCCACTCCTCCATAACCGGCAGTGTCTGGAGTTGGTAATACTGAAGCGCTGTTTGTGCATCACTGGCGGTTTGCGAGGGCCTGTCATGCCGATCTAGTGCGCGCTTCAGATAGTAGAAGTAGTCCTCTTTACCTACGGCTTCCATCGCGGGCACGATGGACACATAGGAAACAACCATCGCCGATTGTCTGTCCTTGCAGAACGCAACGTATCTCTGCGCGAACGATTCCACTGAGTCACGGCTGCGCAGTCTCGAAATCGAACACCCCGAGTGAATGACCGTGGCGGCCACTACCGCCAGAAGCGCGCCTGTTTGCAACTGACGCACCATCAAACCGCCCCCCGAACGGATGTTAACGCATCGTGCAAGCGTCCTGCGCAATTTTTTTTTGAAGAGCCGCACACAGCCAAGCCCCTGCCAGACGAGAGGGGCGGGCACCCCTTCGACCCTTGAGCCGGGAGAACGGCGCTACAATGCGAGGGACGCAGGAGGTTCTATGGTGTCCACTCCCGAAATGCGCCAGCGCAAAACAGCGCGGCGGCAGACGGTTGCCCCGCGCCCATGCGCCAAGTACAATGTGCACCATGCTTACGGAACGTTCACTTTCCACTTGGCTGGTGCTGTTGCTGCTTTTCGCGCCAGGGTCGGCAGTCTCACAGGTGAAGGCGCAGCCCGGTTTTTCTTCAAACGCCGCATTCGGCCTCTTTCGCGGAGTATTCGAGTTAATGCCTGACGTTTCGACGGAGGAACTCGAACGTCAATTCAAGGAGAAGCGACTCTCCCGGACCGGTGAGGATACTTGGGTGCTGGACGATGCAGAGGGTCGTCTGGTCATTATGGCGTTCACGAAATCGAAGTTGATGTACTTCTTTCCCAAGACGGCCTCCCCCGTTCACCCTATTGTGGCCTCCTTGCTCTCTAAGGCTGCGGCGACCAGGTTGGACGATGGCGACACCCTGGAGATTGCTCTTCCTGAAGCGCGCCTCTCCGAGAGGGGCCAGAGCGGCCGGAAATCGCAGTGGTTGTACTTCTCCCTCCGCAACGGCGCTCTCATAAGATCAGCAGTTGCGATCGAGTGGGACGGCAAATAGTACGGCTCTGCGGCTGCGAAACGGGGGCCGGGCTGGTTCTTTGGGATGCCAGTGGGAAAGACAGAGCTCGCTTTTTAGCTGCGGTCAACGGTCCGGGGCTGGATCTGATGGACGCAAACGGAAAGAACCGCCTGAGCCTTGGCGCAGACGACACTGAGGATAGTGCAGGGCTTTTCCTGTACGACAAAGAAGGAAATCAACCCGTTCGACTCTCTGCAGGACCCGGTCGTGCCCATTTGATCCTATTTCCGCCGGGTGAGGCGCCAACCGCTAGGCTCATTTATCTTGGAGTGGGTCCCGGATTGGGACCGCAAGTGATGGTGAAGGACAAAGAAGGATTCAGCACCACCATCGGGACGACGGACCTCAGATCGCCGCGCACCGGGGCAAGTGGCAAGACCTCTGCTGCTTCGGTGATCCTATTCGATAAAGACGACAAGGTGCTCTGGCAGGCCCCGTAGCTGTGCAGGCAAGCGGCGCCCCTTACCGACCACTGCTTTCCTCCTCTCGCAGAGGTCCGGCCGGTTTCTGGATTATTTCTATCAGCCTTTGTAGTTCACCAGGGGAGAGCTGCTCCGAAAGTTCTAGTACCTGCCGGAACCCCTTTCCCGGTTCCTGGCGATTGAGGGGTGGGAATTCAATGTGATCTCTTTCATAGCTCCCCAGGAGCGCCCGCTCCTCGTGCTTGGCACCCCCATGTGTGTCAAATGCCCTCCATGAAACCTCGAGCGGGCCGACTTCCTTTCTCACACGAGCCAGGCGGTAGCCAACATTGCGTTCGATTTTCTTGGCGGAAAGGTGATCCCTGAGCCTGTCCCGAATGGTTCGCTTAGTCGTGGAGCCGATGTAAACCAGATCGGACTTGCCTTTTAGCCTGCCAAAGCTCTCTCCGGCAGCGAGTCTAAATATGTAAGCACCAGGTTTCTGGGGAGCTTCCTCCGCGGCGGCGCGGCACCATTTTCGCCAACCTGCAAAGTCGATCAAATTGCTTGAATCCATTTGAGACCTCCTCGCAAGGATACCCTCATGAAACCGTCAGCGCGATTCGCCGGTGGTGATGAACTTCAGGTAACCGTTCAGCCCCCTGTATCAAATGGGTATACGAAACGGTGTCAAAACGCTGAAACATTTCCGGCGTAATCCGAAGATGCGTCTGGCGGTCCTCATCGGAACAGAAGGTTTCGCGCCGGTCCACGCCACGCTGTGTGATGTGGCAAGCAACCCCCGGCAGTACACATCGGTTTCGTCGCGGCATCATGCTTGGCATAGGGCCGATCCGTATGCGGAGCTCCCTAGAAAAACTGCGCAGTTCAGGCTGTCCCCTTTCCCCCCTTAGCGGGCTCGGACAGCGTGCTTGACAGCGGAGGGTGTCCTCGCCAAGCTGGGTCACGGTCTCCCTCCGGCCCAGTCCCTTTCGGTTCGCCTGGTGCTTACACCTTGTTGTAGCGCGGCCTCTTTCCGCCGTGTGTTCCCTGGTAGGTTTCGATCCGTTCCCGTTCCCAGTCGAGGGCTGAGTCGCGCGTGACAGCGGGGCCGACGACGATCATGGTGGTGAACCGCTTCCGATCACGGAGGTGTTCTTCGGCGCGATCCACCGGCGCGTTCGTGATCCCGAACTGCACGATCTCCCGCCCCTCCCGAAGGACGTAACGATGCGTATCCCGAGAGTTCATACGGGCACTCCACTTCGGCGTATACCCCAACTCACAGGGTATATGCTCTTGACAAATAGCATATCTAGGGTAGCACGGACTCTGAACCAGTGCGGCCCAATCTAAGTCACCCTGGGCTCCTCTGGCCTGCTTTTCTGCGGATTGTAGATTGTGGGTCGCGGAATTGCCAACTCTTCAGCCGGGCTTCGCGGCCTCCCTGACACCTGAACCACTTGCAAAATTCTCGGGACCTTGAGTCCGGAAAGCGCTTGGCCGGTTGCTGAACACCGTCAGAGGGCCGCTTTTGAGTCCCTGGCCAGCAACGAGCCAG
>Ga0315282_10005021_pt1 | contig 22708 bp, 38 predicted proteins | sample YL17G07_20_MG_FD_203693 | JGI IMG/M metagenome (GOLD analysis project Ga0315282, IMG submission 203693) | Sediment microbial communities from Yellowstone Lake, YNP, Wyoming, USA - YL17G07_20 | ecosystem: Environmental > Aquatic > Freshwater > Lake > Sediment | place: USA: Wyoming | collected... | reverse complement strand
TTTAGCTAAAAGTTCTTTCTCCAGCGATACACCAAAACGAGCTAAATCTGCCATCCCAATTCTCCCGAGGGTATTACATTTTTTAAAATTATAGCACAAACCATCTTTCCCTGTCAAGTATTTTTTTCTTCCGTAAGGGGTTGCTTGTCTATCCCCAGGATTTCCAATCTGTTCCGCTACCAGTTGTCGGTTCCGATTTATTGCAACTTACTGGCTCAATAAATTAAGCCTCTACATATGATCAAAAATATAATGGGAACGGGTTCAACAAATCATCTCTTTTTACCTGAAATTACTGCAAAACCACCTTTGCCAGAACCTTTTTGGGGTTTCTCAATTGAATTTATCTTGCCCGGAACTCTGGATAAAGTCTGATAGTAAGAGAATCCATAAAATCCCGCATTGCCTAATAAACTCGTTACTTCATTAACACTGAGAAAATTTGCCTTGCTGTAAAATATATTCCTCTTTTTCTCATAGAATTTTCCTAAAAAGCTATCCTTGTCTACTATGCCGGTGATGATTTTTCCATTTTTCTTTAAAACCCTTCTTGCTTCGGTAAGAACCTTGCAAGGGTCTTTGACAAAACATAGAGTAATTATAATGGCAACGTAATCAAAAGTAAAGTTTCCAAATGGTAATTTTTCTCCGTAACCTAACCTTACATTTACCCCTCTTCTCTTGGCAATTTCACGCATCTGTTTTGAAGGGTCAATTCCGTATTTAATACCTAATGGTGCAGCAAATCTTCCTGTGCCAACGCCAATCTCCAAACCTTTGCCTTTCTTAGGTAAAACCCTTTTTATTGCTTCTAGTTCCGATAAATAAGCAAATTTATGTTTATCATACCAGTCATCGTATCTTTGATAGTATCGGTCAAAAATATTCTTCATAAATCTAAATCTCCGAACCAGCCGTCATAAAACCTTTTAAGATGCTCGTATTCCTCTTTTGAGATAGTATTTTTCTTAACCTCTTTTTCTCTAAAAGAATACCGGTAATTTGCGCAGTAGCTTCCGATAATATCCTTTGCGTGGTTTATCTTTTTAAACATTTCTTCGCAGTGTTTCTTATCCTTCTCTTTGCATCTATCAGGATGGTATTTAAGGGCTAAACTTCTAAAGGCATCTTTAATCTCTTCTATACTTGCCTCTTCGTCTAATCCTAAGATTTTTCTTGCTTCATCTATTTGTTTAAAATCTGCCATTTATCATTTATAATTTTATTTTTATCTCAGGTAAAACTTTAATCTCACATTTTATAGAATTGGAGATGAGACAATTCTTTTTAGATACATTTATTATCTCTTCTACTTTTGCTATATCTGAATCTTGTTTAACAAAAATAAGAGGTTTAACTTTAATCTCAATGAATATGAGACGACCTTCCTTTAACTCTAAAACCCCTTCTGCTTGACTCTTATAATCTAAAAATTCAATGCCATTTTTCTCTGCATAATACAAAAATGTGGTCATAATGCAAGAGTTGACCGAGGCAGCGAACAAATCCTCCGGCGTCCAAACTCCAGGATGGCCTCTAAATTCAGATGGAGTGGCAACCTTAATATCTGGCTTACCAGAAGATGAGAGTAACCCTTGCTTTTCACCTTCCCATTTTAAAGAATTTTTATATATAAACTGTTTGGTTCTTATCTTAAACTCTGCCATTTTAATAACCGGTAGGACAAACACCCGTGGGACAGCCTGAGCCAGAAGAATTTGCCTTATCGCCAGGTCCTCCTACGTTAAATGTCCCAAAAGTCTTTTTAATATTTTTACTGCCACACCTTTTGCATTTAAGCTCAACATTTTCAGAAGTCATCCCTACCAACAAATCAAAATTCTGCCCACAATCTTTACAGATATAAGTATAAACAGGCATAATCCTCACCCCCAATTCTTTTAAATATATGGTTTAATCGTGGCCTCCAGCTCTTTTTTAGAAACTACCCCTACAACCTTATCTGCTACTTTACCATTTTTAAAAATTACTAATGTAGGTATGCTCATAATTCCATAAGTGGATGCAGTCTTTGAGGCCTCATCTACATTAAGTTTACATACCTTAACTTTGCTTTTATATTCTTTTGCTATTGCCTCAACTGTTGGCGCAACCATTCTACAAGGCATACACCATTCGGCCCAAAAGTCTACCAAACAGGGCAGTTCCGATTCTAACACCTCTTTCTTAAAATTTTCATCATTCACTTTGACTTCCATTTTTTTCAACCTCCTTCTTTTACCACTACCTTATCACCTTCCTTGACATAACTATAATTAAACCCACCAGTACCATCCCAAGACAAAGAACTTGGCCCATAGTAAAAGGCCCAAGGATAAATCCAAGTTGAGAATCGGGTTCGCGGAAAAACTCAAGGAAAAATCTTATAACCCCATAACCCATAAGATAAAGTGCAAAAAGAAAACCGTCAAAATATCTTTTTTTTCTTAAATACCAAAGGAGCGCAAAAAGAAATATCCCCTCAAAGAACGCCTCATAAAGTTGAGAAGGATGCCGAAGTTGACCAGTTGTATCCAAAGGAAAATACATCCCCCAAGGCAAATGAGTTGGCCTGCCCCAAAGTTCACCATTGATAAAATTACCTATTCTGCCAAAAGTATAGCCTAAAGGGATAATTGGGCTAAAAAAATCCGCAAACCGCCAGAAGTTTATCCTATGCCTATGACAAAAAAGAACACAAGCAAATAACACGCCAAGCAATCCGCCATGATAAGACATTCCATAGATTCCCGTATAATGAAATCCGCCGGAAAAACTAAAAGGAAACATTATACTTAATGGATTAAATAAAAAATATTTAAGCTCGTAAAATAAAACATATCCTAACCTCCCGCCTACTAAAACCCCAAAAATTGCCCAAAATATAAAATCGGAAATTATGGCTTTTGTATATTTAAAATCTTCTGTTTTAATTCTATAAAGCGCCAAAAGATAGGTAAGCAAAAATGCTACCACATACATTAAACCATACCAATGAATCTCGACCACATCAATAGAAAAAATAACCGGCTTTAAATGTTCGGGAATATGGGCAAAATCCATCTTTTTAATGGTGAAGTGCCTTTAGCCACCACATCAGAAAAATTCCTAATATAAAGAAAAGCATAGAAACCGTAGATTTTTTTATATCGGGCTGCCGGTGCAATTCTGGGATTAAATCACAAGAAGCAATATAGATGAAACCTCCAGCGGCAAAGGGAAGTAATAGGGTGGAAAAATTATTTATATGGGATGCAAAAACATATCCTATAACTGTCCCAACGATAGCCGCGGTCGCAGAAATATAATTATAAAATAGGGCTCTGAATTTAGAAAAGCCCCCGTAAATTAAAATACCAAAATCTCCCAATTCCTGGGGTATCTCATGCATAATAATTGCAAGAGTAGAAACGATGCCTATCCGGATATCCGTAAAAAAACTTACCCCGATTATAAGCCCATCGCCAAAGTTATGAACTCCGTCCCCAATAAGATTCAAATAAGTAAATGCGTGAATTTCGCATTTTCCTTTGTGACAATGGCGCCAGAAAAGATATTTTTCTAAAATGAAAAATAAAATAAACCCAAAGATAACATACATAAAAGACGAGGTGAAGTTTTTTGAATTTTCTAAAGTTTCAGGCAGAAGATGTAAAAATGCGCCACCGATTAGGCCGCCCGCGCCGAAACCAACCAATAAAATAAGAATTTTATTCAATAGCTTCTCATTTAAAAGCAAACTAAAAATTCCGATTAGCGAAATAAGGCTAACCACTATACTTGCGATAATTGCCCATAAGAATGCCATTTCGCCCCGCCCTCCTTCTTGAACCTTCTTGTTAATTTCCTGTCTTTTTTAAACCTCTAAGGTCTGTCCCGTTTTTATAGCCACAAAATTATCCTGATATATTTTTTTAAAAATCTCTTGTGCTTCGTTTCCGCTGCAATGCGTAGGGCCGACTTTTATTATGCCCATTTTCTTAAAATTCTCGGCTACTATCTCTATTGCCCGCTTGTCTGACTCCATGAGGTGAAATCCGCCTAATACAAGATAAATACGCTCACCGGGAAATTTTGCTTTTACCTTCTCTATAATTTTTAAAATCCCTGGATGGGCACAACCAGTTACAACAATCAAACCATTTTCAGAATTTACTACCAATGCCTGTTCAGAGATATTTATATTTCTAAATTTTCCTTCTATCTCTCCGGTAGAGTATATTTCATCCTTAATTCTTAAGAAGCCTCTTGTCTCAATTACATTCACGCCAAAAGACCTAATCCTTTCTTTTATCTTTATATCAAAATTCGGACAAATATAAACATTTATATCTTTATATTTGTTTATAACATACCAAAGTCCAGAAATATGGTCCCAGTGGTCATGAGAAATAACTATGTGTTTTATCTTTGATAGGTCAATATTCATTTTCTTAACATTGCGTAAGAAAACATAGGGGTCGCCGAATGTATCAAACAATAAATCTTGGCCTATAAGATATGAAATTCCCCATCTCAAGATGAACATCTCCCATTTAGTTGAGCCAACTGCAATAATTTTTATCTGCATATTTAATAAATCCTCTTTTCTTTGAGTAAACCTTGAGCGCCCTTCGCGCCTTTGTTAATAAAAAATAAATGGCTACGACAGTTGCAATCGGAACTGCCAAATCTATTGATAAAACTGTAACCTTTTTTACAGAGAAATTGTGCTGTCTTGCATTCCTTATCTTTATTAATTATCCAAATCTGCTTTATTTTAGCATCATTTGAAGAAAGCAGATAATCAATATGCCAGAAGATATTTTTTGTTCTGGTTAAATGCCTTTGGATTCTGGTCCCGAAGGCTTTTTTAGCTGAACCTATATAAAGATAAAAACCCTTTTTAAAACGTAAATCTTTTAATCTCCCCACAAAAACATTAAGGTCTTTAAGAACTTCAATTAAGAGAATATAAGTTTTGGCTTTGTTTATTAAAACATGCCTCATTGTCTTCTATGAATACTCTTAAGTAATGTTGCTATTGTAATTGTATTTAATTCTTTGCGTAATTTATCTTCGATATTTTGGAGTCTTTTTCTGAGTAAACAATAATTTGCCTGCGAACAAACATCTCTTCCAAATATGCAATTGATAATATCCGTATCTACTTGAAAAATATTTACCACATCTTTGATGCGTATTTTATCTGGCTGAACATTCAGGACAAAACCGCCGCCTTTTCCTTTATAGGATTTAAGAATTCCTTTTTTATTTAAAACTTGAAGTATTTTCCTTAAAAAAGGACGATGCATCTTTAATGCAACAGCCAACGCCCGAGCGGAAATTACTTGCTGGGGTTCTCCGGCAAAATAAAGGAGAGATTTAATTGCATAATGTATATTTTTAGTGACTAATTTCATATTACCTGTAAACTTTTAATGCGCAAAATTCATCTCCGCACATAGAACAGCCGCCCTTTTTTAATCTTGGCGTTTCACTAAGAAGTTCTTTAAACTTCTTACTATCAATGGCATATTCATACATTTTAACCCAGTCGAAGTTTTTCCTTGCCTTTGACATTAATTTATTCTGCAAAATCGCCTTCTTATCGCCACGGGCAATATCAGCGATAGAAGCGGCGATTTTTGTAATCACAACCCCCTGGCGGACATCTTCAACATCCGGTAATCCGATATGTTCTTTCGGGGTAACATAACAAAGAAAATCCGCTCCAAAATAACCGGCCAATGCGCCGCCTATACTACAAGCGATATGGTCATAGCCTGCGGCTGTATCTATGGGGAGGGGCCCTAAAACATAAAAAGGCGCGCCGCGGCAGATTTTCTTCTCTAATTCCACGTTCTTTTTAATTTCATTCAAAGGAATATGCCCCGGGCCTTCTATTATTATCTGTACGCCTTTATGCCTTGCCTTTAAAGCAAGTTCTCCTAAAACCTCTAATTCATAAACTTGAGCCCTATCTGTCGAATCAGCAATGCAGCCCGGCCTTAGCCCATCGCCTAAACTTATGGTTACATTATATTCCTTGGCAATATCTAAAATTTCATCGAAATATTCATAGAGAAAGTTTTCTTTCTTATTTTTTGCCATCCAATCAAGCAAAAATGAACCACCTCTTGATACCACGGGTATTAACCTTTTTCTAATCATGCCTAAAGAAGCCTTTGTAATACCGGCGTGAACCGTGGTAAAATCAACGCCTTCCTTTGTGTGCCGCTCAAAAATTTTAAGGAAATTATTTATCGTCACATTTTGAGGATTGCCGGCTTCAACAACTGCCTGGTAAATAGGCACTGTTCCTACAGGTTGTAGACAATTCTCAATAATTGCGTTCCGTATTTTATCGATATCGGCAGAATTATCAGCCACGGTCAAATCCATTATCGTATCAGCTCCCGCTTCAATGGCAACTTTGAGTTTTTTCAATTCCTTTGCTAAATTGAAATCTATAGGAGAAGCGCCGATATTAGCGTTAACCTTAACTGTTAAATCTTTACCTACAGCTATGGCCTTTAGATTTCTATGATTTTTATTCGCTAAAATAACTGCTAAACCTCCTGCGATATTCTTTTTTAATAAGTTAATACCAATATTTTCTTTCTTGGCTATATAGGATAACATTTTATTTCTTTCTTCTATCATCTTTTGCAAACTCCGTCATTTGAGCAAGGCGGAGTATCGCATCTTTCTGCTCTACCGCAGCAGGTTTTACCCCCCTGTGAGCCAATTATGCGGCCACCTGTAGATACGAAACTCTGGGAGAATATTTTGTCTAAGTTCTTGCTATTACAAAAACTGCATTTGATTTCAAGGGCATCCTTTGTAACGCCAACTAAAAACTCACTCACCTTACCGCAATCCTTGCATTTATATTCATAAATTGGCATATTTATCCTTAGCCTTTCCAAACTTCGGTTTAAACAACATCATCTTCTCTAGCAAACCCACATAATCGATAATAAGCTTTCCTTTTAAATGATCTATCTCATGTTGTAAAACTCTTGCTAAAAGCCCTTTTGCTTTTATTTCGACAAGCTGATTATTTTCATTTAATCCGCTTACTATAATTTCATACGGCCTTTCTATATTAACCGCAACACCGGGGATACTTAGACATCCTTCCTCTAATTTATCCGACCCTCCTGTCTTTAAAATCTTGGGATTGGCTAATTTAATCGCTTCTTCTTCAATATCAGCAACTATTAAATTTCTGGCAATTCCGATTTGAGGAGCCGCTAAACCAATCCCCGCAAAATGCCATATGGTAAACAGCATCTCTTCAAAAAGCTTTATTTCCCTATCAGTAATCTCTTCTATCTGGACGCACTTCTTCCTTAAAACACTATCCGGATATTTTCTAATTCCTAAGGGTTCCATTTTTTATCTTATTCTTATCATCCAATAAAATAATCTGCGGCTTTATTAACTGTGCTTGGTTATCTTCAATTATCCCATACGCAATAATGCAAACTTTATCCCCTACTTCTGCCTGACGCGCTGCCGGGCCATAGAGTGCAATTGTCCCGCTATTTTCCTTCTCTTCAATCACATATGTCTCAAGGCGTGCACCATTATTAAAATTTACTACCTGGACTTTTTCGTTTACAAAGATATTGCTTTTTAATAAAAGTGCTCTATCAATACCGACACTTCCTTCGTAGTAAAGCTCTTTTTTTGTGACCGTGGCGTTATGAATTTTAGACTTTAGAATCCAGCGTAGCATTTTCATACATTACGGGTTTAAGTTTTAAGGCCTCTCTTTTCTTATTTATATGCTCTATCATAAGATGAGCCCCTTTTATGGGGTCTGACTCAAAGGCAAATTTACCACCCACCATATTCTCAAGCTCCTGGGTAATAAAATCAGTTACTTTCTGGCTGCCATAAACCGGCTGAGGCGTGCTAAATACTGTAAATACGCCACTGGCTACAAAATAAAAGCCAATAGAAACTGCCTTCTCGCTCATCCATTCAGGAGCAGCGCCGGCAACTGTAAGCTGGCTTAATTCCTCGCCAATATCTCCTTCTTTGACTAATTCAGAGCAGGCAATTAAAATCCTTGAATTATCCACACAGGAACCCACATGTAAAACTGGAGGAATTCCTACAGCTTCACAGATTTCCTGCAGGCCTCTGCCTGCAGATTTAAAAGCTGCTTCGGGGGTAAGTAATCCTGCCTTGGCATTAGCTATGGCAGAACATCCTGTTACCACCACTAATACATCATTCTTAATCAGCTCCTTGACCATCTCTGTATGACCGAAATCATGTTGTATATTAGGATTATTACAACCTACCACGCCAGCAACTCCCCGGATTCTACCGGAAATAATCCCGTCATTTACCGGCCGCCACGTAGCATGGTATTTGCCTCCGATTATCTTGGGGATGTTTTCCGCAGTAAATCCCCCAATTAAATCCATCTCTTCTTTAGGAATACATACCCTGGATTGGTTTCTATTCTCGAAATTCTCTACTGCCAGACGGATAATCTCTTTGGCAATCCTTAGGGCATGTTTTTCTTCAAATTGAATATGGGTAACTCCAGGAAACCTTGCTTTAGGGGAGGTGGTAATCAATTTTGTATGAAAGCAATTAGCAATCTCGGCTAATGAGGGCATAATACACTGCACATCTACCATCATCAATTCAACTGCTCCTGTAATCAGGGCTAATTCCTGCTGCAGGAAATTTCCCGCCACAGGAATGCCGTGACGCATCAATATTTCATTGGCAGTGCAACACATTCCGGCAAGGTTAATCCCTTTGGCTCCTTTTTTCTTAGCTAATTCCACCAATTCTTTATCCTGGACTGCCTCTACTACCACATCAGAAAGCGTAGGCTCATGGCCATGCACGACCACATTCACATAATCTTCTTTCAGAACACCTAAATTAACCTTTGCTCTTATAGGCATAGGCGAGCCAAATAAAATATCGCTTAAGTCCGTGGCAATCATTGAGCCGCCCCAACCATCGGAAAGAGCGGTTCTTAACCCGTGCATAATAATATTTTTGTAATCATTATCCACGCCCATATGGGTGCGATGCATACATTCTACAACCTCCTGGTCAATGCTTCGGGGAACTATTCCGTATTTTTTCCAAATTCCTTGCGTTTTTGAAGGAGCGCGAGAAATAAAACGCAGGCCTCCAGAAAATTGGCCAAATTCATTTAAAGCCTTTACAGCAACCTCCCGCGCAACTTCTAAGTCAGATTTACCATCAAGATTAACCTCATAAATAGAAGCAATCTGGTTTAGTTTTTCCGGGTCGCTTATTTTATAATCATGAGCCTCGCCTTCGGAAGTTAAAAGCAAGGCATGCGCGATATCCCTTCCGTGGTCAGAATGCGCAGCTGCGCCTCCTGCAATCATCCTTAACAAATTTCTGGCGACAATTGTATCTGCACTTGCGCCGCAAACACCTTTTTGCGCGCCTTCGCCAAAGGGATCAATCCGGCAAGGGCCCATATTGCAGATGCGGCAGCAAATACCTAACTGCCCAAAGCCACATTGAGGCTGTTGTGAATCGTATCTATCCCAGGCAGTCTTTATATTTTGCTTTTCTGCTTCTTCTAACATTTTTTGTGAAGCAGGATCAACGCTTCTTTTCTCCGGATTCATTTTACCCTCCTAAACTTTGCCCCTTCTTTTTAATGTATCTTCATCGCTTATAGACAAAACATCTTTTAGCGCTCTTTCATCATAAACGGAAATCACATTGATTTCTTTACGGCGAAACTCTCCTTTACAGGCAGAAATAAAAGTTTCTTTTATTTTAAGAATTTCTTCCTTTGGTAATGGCTTTATATTACAAGGCCTTAAGGGTGTATTAATTTGAACTTCATCTGGCTTAATATAATTGGTTAAGTAAATTAATTTATTAACATCATCTTTATTTTTATCTATAAACATTATCTGTAATGCTAATTTTCCCTGGTAGCTCTTCCTGAATTCTTTTATACCCTCTAAAACATTGGTGAATTCTATATCCTTGGCAGGATTATTGATTTCCTGTAAAGAATCTGGGGAACAGGCGTCTAATTTGGCAACAACAAAATCTGCCAAAACGAGCTCTTTTCTTATTTCATCTTCTCCCATTAATGAGCCATTGGTTAAAACCGCAATTGGCTCTTTGCGGATCAACTTTACTGCTTTTATCGCCTCGCCTAAATTTTCTGCCAGAGTAGACTCTCCCCTACCGGAAAAGGTAATATAATCTATTTGCGCCTCCGGTACTCTTTCTAGTTCCTCGATGACCTCTTTAATGGGAACATAAATTTTGCGTTCAACTGTATATTTTATGGTTGCGCCAAGCTGGCAATAAACGCAATCAAAATTACAAATCTTGGTTTCCTGCGAAAGTAAATCTATGCCTAAGGAACTCTCCAATCTCCAAGAAGGCACCGGGCCGTAAATATATTTAAACGCGGGCTTCATTCTCTATCTCCAATAAATTCTTTTATCTTGTCCACTATGCCCATAAAGGCTTCGGCAGATTTTGATTTCTCTTGGAACGAAACAAACGGCGTCCCTTTATCGCCAAACTCAACAAATTCAGGCTGAAACGGCACCCTTCCCAAAAACGGGACATTTAATTCTTGCGCAGCTTTCTCACCTCCGCCTTTCTTAAAAATATCTGTTTCTGCATGGCAATGCGGGCAAATAAACCCGCTCATATTCTCAATTATCCCTACTACAGGTACCTTAAGCTCTTGGGCAAATAAAACGCTCTTTCGCGCGTCAAGTATAGCAACATCTTGCGGCGTGGTTACAATAATAATCCCACTTACGTTAGGAATAAGCTGGCAGGCGCTTAAAGGCTCATCTCCTGTTCCAGGAGGCGAATCAATAACCAAATAGTCCAAATCACCCCAATTCACATCGCTTAAGAATTGCCTTATAACCGCAGCTTTAGCAGGCCCGCGCCAAATTATCGGCTGATCAGGATTGTAGCCTAAAAGAGCAATGCTGACTGCCTTAAGATCTCTACTTACTTCAACCGGTTCTATACCAAATTCAAGGACAAAAATTGATTGCTTTTCTATCCCAAGCATCTTCGCGATATTAGGCCCGTGAAGATCAATATCTAAAATACCAACCTTATTTCCAATAATAGAAAGCGCATACGCAAGATTAACCGCCACAGTTGTTTTCCCGACTCCGCCTTTGCCGCTCATGACAATAAATGTATGTTTAACTTTCGTCATTTTCTGCTTAAGGCGCTTTTCCTGCTCTGAATACTCCATTTCTTTAGATTCCATATTTTTTTCCATTCCACTATCGTTTGTTTATTAAGCTATAATTTCTTTCATTGCTATAATCCCTTGCCTTGCCCGTTGTTTCTATATTCCCAAGCTGCCCAAATTCTTTAAGCTTGTTATAAATAAGCGCCCAAACACAGTCCCGCTCAGGGTCAACTTCGCATTTTCCTTTATTAGCGCCGCCACAGGGGCCATTGCGCAAACCTTTCGGACATCGCGTCACCGGACATATTCCGCCGGTACTGCCGACAATACACTCTCCGCACATAAGACATTTTTTCTCAAAATGGTCTTCCTGCGGAGAAAGCCGGATTATCTCTCCTTGGAATAACGTATCATTAGCCGGATATACGGGTTTTCCTAGCACTTCCGCTATCGCCTGCGTGCCGCCGCCACAGGCAAGGCTGATAATTGATTTTGCGGCGGATATTTCTTTTTCTTTACGCCTGAGAAGCTTTTTTGATTCCAAAAGGTAACAAGCCGGATTAAGGATATCCCATCCGGTTACTTTTTTTCCTTTCGCACTTAATAGTTCGGATAACAGTTTTGTTTCAACCTCTCCTCCGGTCTTACAGGTAGTCGCGCAAACAGCGCAACCAACCAAGAAGATATCCGAGTCATTTTTTATATAATCAAAAATCTCCTCTATCGGCTTTTGTTTAGTTATAATCATCTTACGCGCGAACCTCTTTAAAAATTATTAGGGCTTAAGCAAATAATCAGCAACGGCCTTATGAAGCGTGCTTACCGCTAAAATTGAGCAATGAATATATTCTTGCGGCAAATGCTTTAATTCTTCGGTAATCTGCTGGGGAGAAATCCTTAAAACCTCATCTATTGGCTTCTCCAAAGCAAGGCGGCAAGCTGTACCAGCGCAGGCTTTCGTAAATACGCACCCATCCGTATAATATTTTATTTCCTTTACCACATTATTTTCAATAACAAGATAAAATTCCATCTCATCTCCGCATAATCCCTTGATATAAGCGGCTGCCGAGGCATCATTCATCCGTCCGAAATATTCATCCTCTTGGGATGCCTTAAGAATATTGGAAGGGATATCTAATTCTTTATCCATATTAAACAAACACCTTAAATAACTTGTGGGGAATGCCTACGGCAAGACTATCGCGCCTCATATCTGCAAATTTTCTTGAATCTAAACAGCCGAAGGAGATACTAATTTTTTCTTCCAAAAACGACTTAACGGCGATATTACCGCAAAGCCCCATCATACTATTCAAGGAAACTTCCACGTTTTTCCCGTTATGGTTGTTATAAACCTTGATTATTTTCATCATCTCTTGCGGAGCAACGAAGGATATCACTAAATCCGGTTCGTCATCGGTATTTAACCCAATATGGCTAAATGGCCTCTTAAACCGCGGAATACCTGATAACAATGATTGTAAAACCTTGTCACTAACCTTACACTTATCCTGGCAGCTATCTAAAAGCTGGTTATCAAATTTTTCTCTCCAGCCAAAGACGTATTGCGCGCTTTCGCAAGAAATACTTTCTTTGCTCAAGATAATTGGTTGTGTAACAGCCATTTTTACCGCTTCGCAGAATCTGACATTTTTAGGCCGAGTTACACCGTCAAAATGCGGCTCTTTTTCATAAAATTTTACCTTTATCCATTGGCTACTGAATTTTTCCGAAAACTTCCTGTTCATCGCCCCTCCTTTTTAAAGTTCTTTCTGCAGTATATTCCAAATTTCCTGAATCTCATCCTTAACTGGCGTATCTTTATATTCCAGTATAGTCTTACCCTCTACCATTGCTTCCACAACGGATTTATCAAATCCAATCTTTCCAATTAGAGAAATGCCGTTTTTATTACAATAATTCTCTATTTTTCCCGACATTTCAGTATTTAAATCATATTTGTTTATCAGAAGCTTTACAGCAACGCCAAAATGTTTGGCTACATCTATAACCCTTATAGCATCGTGCAAGCCGGATAAGGTTGGTTCGGTTACCACTAAAGCGCAATCGATACCGGAAAGCGAAGCTATTACCGGGCACCCTATACCCGGCGCTCCATCAATAATTACCCAATCACAATTATTCTCCTCGGCTATTTCTTTTGCTTTCTTTCGCACTAAAGCAACCAATTTACCTGAATTTTCTTCGGCAATACCAAGTTTTGCATGCACCATAGGACCAAATCGGGTTTCGGAAATAAACCACTCTCCGGAAATATTCTCTTCCATTCTTATGGCCTGAACCGGACAAATATAGCTACAAAAAGCACACCCTTCACAGGAAATAGGGTCAATTATAAAATCCTGACTTATGGCATTAAAACGGCAGGCAACAATACATTTGCCGCATTGTTGACAAATTTTTTTATCAATTGTTGCGGTCTGGCCGCTTTTAAATTCATGCCGTTCCTTTATATCCGGCTGCAATAATAAATGTAAGTCTGCGGCATCCACATCACAGTCGGCCATAACTTTATTTTTCGCTAATGCCGCAAACGCCCCTGTAATTACGGTTTTACCGGTGCCGCCTTTGCCGCTGATAACAACTATTTGTTTCATAATAAATAATTCCTCTATTCAAACTTTTTGTAAAGTAACTTTATTGCCGGAAGGATGAAAAGAATAAAAAAGATGATAAGAATTGAGGCATCCAAAAGAACCATTTTGCTTAAACCGGTAGAAAACGACCCCCTAAGCCCATCTATAGTATAAGTTAGGGGCAATACATAAGAAAAATACTGTAATGCTAAAGGCATCTTCGAGATGGGATAGACAACGCCACTCAAGAATATCATCAAGAACCGTGGAAGATTAAGTAGTGTCTGAGCCTCAAAAACTTCTTTCACCATCACACATAAAAGAGCGCCAAGGGACGAAAATACAAAGAGCGAAGGAAGAATTATTAGAATAAGGTACAGTACGTTGGGATGGAGCCCGAGCACTGCCACAGAAGCTATCGTTACTACGGTTGTCATCAAAAAGCCGAAAATAACGCCTCCCAGCACCTTTCCAAGAAGTACCGCGGCTATACTAATGGGCGCTAAAAGCAATCTTTCTAAAGTTCCAAGTCTTAGTTCAAAATTTATAACCACTGCTTCAGCAGCAGTAGTGCTGAAAAGAATCGTCATTGCAATCAATCCAGGCACTAATTCTTTAAAATCTCCAGGATTTCTTAAATAAAAAGCTAAAATCCAGGTAATCGGAAAGACAATACCCCAGCTCACTGCCGGCGGCTTAAAATAGTATGTCTTTATGTCTTTTAAGGCAATATAGAAAATACCTCGTAAGTTATCGCGCCACATCTTACTTTCCTTTTTCAATTACTAAAACCTCTGGCTCTAAACCTGTAATCTTCATAAATGCCTCTTCCAATGATTTTTTATCAGTTTTTGCCTTTAAACTTAAAGGAGTATCAATCGTCAAAATTCTCCCCTTTACGAGAATGGCCACACGGTCACATAAAAGGTCTGCCTCTTCTAAGTAGTGGGTGGTAAGAAAAATAGTTATTCCCTGCTGACGAAGATTAGATATCAAATTACGTAAAGAACGGGCAGCTACTACATCTAAGCCGACTGTAGGCTCATCCAAAAAAAGAACTTTAGGATTATGAATTAAGGCGCATGCGACAGTTAAAGCCCGCTTCATACCGCGGGAAAATGTGCGGAAGGGGCTGTCTTTGCGCTGGTAGAGCCTAAAGATTTTCAGTAAATCTTGCGCTTTTTTCTGCGCTAAAAGTGCAGGGACACCGTAAAGTTGCGCCATAAATATCAGATTATCCATTGCAGATAGTTCATCATAGAGATTGGAAATTTCCGGGACAACCCCAATATGTTTCTTTATCTGAACAATTTGTGAATTAATATCAAGCCCAAAAATAGACGCATTTCCATCTGTAGGCCTGGAAAGCCCCGTAAGTATCCTTATGGTGGTAGTTTTTCCTGCGCCATTTGGACCTAAAAATCCAAAAACCTCACCTTTCTCAACTTCAAAATTGATATGGTCAACAGCGAGAGTTTCACTGTAATACTTCGTCAAATCTGATACATGAATTACTATATCCTTATTCATCACTGCCTCATTGCCTTAATTAACACGCTAAAAGCTAGAATCATAATCAATATTGCCAACCCCACTTCTAACCATTTTGGTTTTGTTTTTAGAGAAAAAATACTGCCTATTCTTGCTCCGGCCATCGAGCCAATCAAAACAGAAATTGCCGGAAGCCACATTAAACCTCCATTTTAAAAACAAATCATGCCTATTAATCCACAGATAATAAGTAAATAAATGGGATTTAACTTCTTGAATTTCATAAAGACAATAAATGCCGCTAACGCAAGAAAATAAGGCCGCAAATCACTAAAGCCTCCCTTGGCCATAAGATAAACTGCCCTCATAAGCAGGGCAAGCACTACTACCATTATGGCGCTTAAGAATTTTTTATAGATTTTATTCTCCCTTATCCTTACCGCAACTATAGCAACAAAAAGCATAATCAGAAATGGCAAAAAGGTATACCCTACAGTTGCAATAAGCGCCCCTAAAAATCCCGCCAGCCGATAGCCAATAAATGTAGCCAGATTCATTCCAATGGGCCCGGGGGTAGTTTCGGCAATAGAAACCATATAGAGAAAATCCTGCGCAGAAACCCAATGGAGGGTTTCCACAACTTCATGATGCAAAATCGGAAATATAGCATTACCACCGCCAAAAGCAATAATCCCAATCTTACAAAATTCCAAAAAAATCTTTAAGAGTAACATTATTCCTCCATCCTTCCTAAGGAAATCCCTAATAGCGCGCCGATAACAACTACATAAATAGGGTTTACCTTAAAAATAAAGATAAGCGCAAAAGAAAGCAACAAAAGAATTATCTTAAAGGTATCAAATTTTGTCTTCTTGAACATTTTTAAAGTTATTCCGCTAACCTCTCCCACCACCCCGGCTAATATGCCAATCATAAGTTTTTTCATCAGGGTAAATTGTATAAACTGTGTGTAAAAAACAGAAATTAAGGTAATGATGGTAATCGGCGGAAGCATAATCGCAACACAAGAAAGAAACGCCCCCCAGAAACCGGCGATTTGATACCCGGTAAAGGTAGCCATATTAATCATCAGAGAGCCGGGCAAAATCTGCGCCACTGAAAAAACCTCGGTAAATTCCTTCTCGCTGAGATATTTTTTCTTCTCCACTAAAATCCGCTCCAAAACAGGCACCATCGCAATCCCGCCGCCAACAGTAAAAATCGCCACATAAAAGAAAATAGAGAAGAGTTTAAGCACAGATATTAATGAAGCTTTATTTTCAGCCATTTTAAAAACCTCCTAAAATATGAAATTAAGCGCGACCCGCAGGCAATTTGTATTTTCCCAGCCACCGTTTTGCTTTATACTTCTCAAATCATAAAAAATATTCACTGAAGAGGACGTTGCCAAATTGAAAATAAAACCAGCGAGCGCCTCGTTTTCTCCAAAATACGCCCTTTCAAATAAAGAAAACAACCTTGGCTCATCCCCTATCCAGAATGATATTTTATTATTTATCGGCAAAGCAAATCCTGCCTGTTCTCTAAAATTCCATATATCTTCAGTGATTTGATATTCTAACTTTGTATTTGAATCTAATTCAAACCTGCCAAACTTATGTTTATACGCTAATTCGGGCCACACTAAATATGAGCTATCCCATTCATTTTTATTTTTCTTTTCTACCTCGGCGCTATAAAAAGCAAATTCAAAATCACGGCCCAACTTCTTTGATACCCCTAAAAAAGTCTTGTCATAATAATTAGCTCCGTCTTTAAATCTTGTTTCTTCTTTCACGTTTAAGTAAAGGCTATCTTTCTTATCAATAGGAATTTTTACCTTTGGCTCCACATAATATTCCCAGCTTCCGGCAAAACACACCGCAGGATAAATCAATAAAATAAAAACCAACGGGAAAAAATTCCGCATTTTATTCCTTATTTCAAAAGTACATCGTGTATAAATAAAAACAGCGCTACCATCCACAAGACAATACCAAAGACGATACGCACTCCTTTAGGATTCAGTTTTTCAGACATAAAATGCGATCCTAATTTAATTATTGGGCACTGTTAAAACCTCCTAAAATGCCAGATTAAGAGCAACCCGCAGACAATTCGTATTTTCCCAGTTTGCGCTTTGTTTATTCCCCCACACAAGAAATACAGACTTTTTTGCCTTCTTTTATCCTTAACCCATGAATAAAGGTAACTTCTCCGCAATTTTCACATTCATACCATTCAAAAGTAGATTTTTTCCCTTTAAAATCATAGTTAAACACCTCGGAAATTTTAAACAAAACTTCATCGGACTGCTTCATTATATTTTCAATTGCCGGGTCAACAATATCAGAAGGAATATCTTTTGGTTCAATACCTTCTTTCCTCATCTGGACAAACTTTGAACCTAAACCCTTTTTCTGGAAATCAGGCCTTACTGCCACCCTTACCGCTTTTTTAGTCTTAACATTAATGAGCGTAATCGCAAGTTTACTGTAATTTAATTTTTCAATGTTTTCCTTCCCATAGGTGCAGCCTGTGGCAACCTGAATCCCATCGCCAAAGCACATTTGGGCATGTGCAGGGCCCCCTTCAAAAAAACAGAAAAGTTCCTTATTGGAGGCACGCCCAACGCCTAATTTTTTCATCGCTGCCAATCCTGCGCGTAAGCCCAAAGGCATTGCCGGACACTTATGTCCATGAAATTTAATCGCCGAATCTAACAAATCTTTATCTAACATAAAAACCTCCTTTTAGAATGTGATAACTTTATCCGCCCATTTCACTATCTCATGCAAATCCTTCATTGTTGAAAGTGGACACATTTCAGAACCCTCTGATTGACGGATTTTAAGGCACATACCACAGGCAAATATTTTACCACCGCTATCAACGAAGGAGCGCATTTGTTCTGTGACCTTAAATTTATCTGTATCAAGAGATTCACACTCTACTCCCCTTGCCAGTAAAAATACCTTTACTTCATCTTTCTCTTTCAAGGCAAAGTCCCCAAACCGAAAAGCATTCCATACAGTCTCTGAATCGCATGAATAGACCACAATTCCTATCTTCATATCTCAGCCCTCTTCTTGAATAAGTCTTTAATTTTGGCAAATAGTTCCCGAAAGCATGTCCTATATTCCGGTAAAGCCTCAACAGTGGGAATGCCTTTGGAATAACTAATCACAATATCTTTACTAAAAGGGATTTTCATCAGAACCCGGATATTCTCTTTAAGGCAGTAATTTTGAACCTTACTGTCACCGATATCCGATCTGTTAATTACCACGCCAAAAGGAATTTTTAATTTTCGCAAGACCTCAACTGTCAATATTAAATCATTAAGACCAAAAGGAGTCGGCTCGGTAACCAATACGCAAAAGTCGCTTCCCTTTACTGCTTCAATGACCGGGCAGGAAGTACCGGGAGGAGCGTCAATAATAACTATGCGTGTGGGATTAATATATTTCTTAATCTGTCTAATTACCGGTGGTGCCATTGCCTCTCCGACATTTAGCCTGCCCTGGACAAACTGCATAAGGTCAACATTTCCTATTTCCAGTTCGCCGATTTCTTTGCCTACCTCCTTTATTGCTTTTTGAGGGCAAAAGAAACTGCAGCTACCGCAACCATGACAAAGGTGAGGAAAGACCAGGACATTTCCCTTCATACCATTAGAGGGCGGTAGAACTGCTATAGCATTGTAAGCACAAACCTCACCGCACTTGCCGCAATAGGTGCATTTGGCTTCATCAATTTCAGGAGTCAGGAGTAGGAATAAAAACCTTTTCAGTTTCTTTTATGGCAGGTTTCAAGAAGATATGCGCGTTGGGTTCTTCCGCATCGCAGTCCAAAAACTGGACGGCACTATCTATGGAAAGTGCAAGATTTGTCGCTATGGTGGTTTTCCCTGTTCCGCCTTTCCCGCTGGCAATGGAGATTATCATATTATTCTCTAACCATTCTTGTCCCACATTTAGGGCAATTCATAGCGTAGCAAGGAATACCTGCCTGATGAGGAACTTTTGCGCCACAACTTGGGCAGAGGCAATTCCCTCCTGGACCTGCTCCAGGCCGGTTTCCGCCCATTCTGCCGCGGCCTCTTCCTTGCCCCATACCTCTGCCTATTCCTGGACCTCGTCCAAAAGGACCCGTTCCGTTTCCAGATGGCATTAGTAATCCCTCCTTTATTTTTCCATTCCTGGCATACCAAACTTAGACCTAACGCTTGGACTTTGACTCGGCTTAATTTCACCCTTATTGAATTTCTCTATTATGCCTTTGATAGTGCCGGATACACCTGTAATCACATCTATTCCTGCTGCCTGTAGCGTTTGAAAAGCATTTGGCCCAACATTCCCGGTTATAACTACCTTGACCTTTTTACTTGCCACAAGCTGACCCGATTGAACTCCCGCTCCTCCCATAGCATCAAGATTCGGATTTCTAATCGCTTCAAATTCTAATGTCTCATTATCAATAATGATGAAATATTGACATCTTCCAAAGCGCGGGTCAATCTTTGAATCCAGGGTATTTCCTTCGGAAGTAACACATATCTTCATAATTTGTTCACCTCAGTCCTCATAATCTTTTTTATGTGGATGGTCACATTCTGTCTTCTCTATTCCATAGGCCTTACCAGAACCAGGTTTACACAGGCTTTCACCGCCTTCTAAACTGCCCTTTAGAATCTTCTCTATAACCTCATCAATCTTACCTGTTACTCCAACAATCGTTTTTATGCCGAGTTCGTTAAAAAAACCTGTTGCTCTGGTTCCCATACCACCGGCAACTATGCACTCAACACCTCTTTGATGCAAGAATTGTGGGATAAATCCTGGCTGATGTCCTGGATTATCTATTATTTCTTTCTTTGTAACCTTGTTTCCTTCAATATCTATAATGGTGTAAGAAGGACATCTCCCAAAATGGGGAGAAACAAAATCACCATCCGTGGATATAGCAACACGCATAATTATTCCCTCCGCTCAAAAAATTCAAGATGGGGAATAGATTTTAAACCTCTATTCCCCATCTTTAGCTACTCACTTTTTTCCTCCTGCGACTCGGCCTTCTCCAGAGTGCTGATTCGGCTCTGGATATCATCGAGCTCCTGCTTTAAGGATTCTGCCTGACTCTTTAGCATATCCATCTCCTCTTTAGGGGCTAAATCCGGTCCATACGGATATGGATATGCCGAACCTCCAAAAGCAGGCCATCCGTAAGAAGCTCTTGCCCAGCCCGGAAGGCCGGTTGCCCAATACCAATGCCTCCAGCCGCGACCGCCGCCTCGGCCAAACCAGCCACGCCCCCAGCCTCGGCCAAAACCAGACCAACCGCTGCCTCCTCCTGGAATTGGATTCATATAGCCGGGTACAGGGTAGCCGGCACAGTAACCTGCTCGTCGGCCTGTCATGGGACCTAAACCTAAAGGACCAGTTCTGTCTCCTCCTGGCATTTCAATCACCCCCTCTCATTGTTCATAGATAGAGAATATAAATTTTATCTTTTGTCCTGACATTTGTCACATAATCCGTAGAATTGAATAAGGTGATTTGTAATCCTGAAATTGAATTTTTGTGAAAGCCCTTTTTCAGTTCGACTGAGTAACTCAATCTCATCGTCAATAAAATCCGTATAGTCAATAACTCTATTACAACCTGTACATATTAGATGATGATGGTGTCTGGTTCCCTTAGGGCTTTCAGATAATTCGTATCTTGCTCTTCTATCTCCAAAGTCGAATTTAAGTACAAGCCCCGTTTGAACAAGCAATTCCAGAGTGCGATAAACAGTAGCAAGTCCGATATTAGGATAGGTTTTATGAACCTCCAAATATGTGTCTTCGGCACTTAGATGTTTAGACGCTTTACTTAAAACATCCAAGATTGCTTCCCTTGCTACAGTTACCCTATAGCCACATCCTCTAAATCTTCCATGCCACCAGGGTGGCCCTATTCCATTTGTACCTATCATATCAAATCACCCCTGTATTGTTGAGAATGATTCTCATTATCATTTTACAACAGGATTGCCAAATTTGTCAAGTCTTTTTTTCAAATTCTTTTCACCGCTGAGAACGGCCGGTCCAATGAGAAGGCAATGGTACTCTATGTATCCCAACCTTTTTTCTAAATTAAAATAAAAAAACCGCCCCATCTGACAAGGCGGTTCCAGTTATGAAGAGCCAAATAAACCTGGATAATTAAATAAGAAGTCAAGCTCTGGCTTGACACTCCAAGAGCAAAACCGGGTTCAATAAATTGAACCCCTACAGTCAATTAAAACATAGTTTTGTAAAAGTTAGGAAAAGTTCGATTTTCGACGACATTAGCAATTTTGACAAAAAGCAAACCTTCTCTCACACTCCCAAAACACCTCCACATTCCTAATATCCCAAGATTTGAAAAGAGTTTGCGAATGACTTTAGGAATTTTAGCCAAAAAACGAGGACGGCTCATCTTCTTCCAAGCAAATCGTTGTCCGACGAGCGTAGCGAGGAGTTTCGATTTGCGCCCTGCGAAGTCCGAACTTTTTTGGCGTCAAGAAATTCCTCAGGAATGAACAAACTATTTTCAAATCCAAAACCATCTCACCTTTGAAGGGCTCAATAAATTGAGCCCTTACAATCGGGCGTCATAAATGTCGCCCCTACAGTTTATGTTTATGGGCTCCGATGAATCAGAGCAATTACCACTCCTTATTCCCCTTCAATGGTTTTCAAATAGACATCTTTGCCTTGGGTGATTTCTAAGTTGCTATTTCCACATTCAGAGCAGTTCAAATAAGAAAGGCCCTGGCAATCTATTTCTATTCCACAAGTCTGGCATCTTGCACGCAGTGGTTCTTTTGTTATTTCCAATTTTGCTTTCTCGGCAATAGTGCCTGGCAAAAGGTGGTCCATCAAGCTATGTCTTAGAAAATCCTCCTCAATTCCTGAAGCTTCTCCAACTATTACCACAATCTTAGTGACTACTTTTAGGTCATTCTCTTTTGCTTTAGCCTCTACTATTCGCAGTAAATCCTGAGCCATACTCAATTCATGCATAAACACCTCAATTAAAACGGGCTCAATAAATTGAGCCCCTACATAAAATCTACAATTTTGTTTGGTAGCCGCAAACTTCAGTTTGCGTTTGAAATGTAGGGGTTTGATTCATCGAACCCATTATCGCCGGCTAAAGCCGTCGGCTACCCTTTGAGAAACCTGCCTCCAGTGTCTCAACAATATTTTCTAAGCTTTCTCTCACAGCCTTGGAAATTCCTCTACCGAATTCTATGGTTTCTGGCTGGATGCCCAGAAGAAATACATCTCCAGAGCTCTCTTTCTGTAAGTAGTTCACTACGACCTTCAAGCTCACGTTATGTGTAGAAAAAGACTCATTTCTTATATCGTCACCTTCGATAATTTTTATCGTTC
>Ga0315282_10005020_pt1 | contig 22709 bp, 27 predicted proteins | sample YL17G07_20_MG_FD_203693 | JGI IMG/M metagenome (GOLD analysis project Ga0315282, IMG submission 203693) | Sediment microbial communities from Yellowstone Lake, YNP, Wyoming, USA - YL17G07_20 | ecosystem: Environmental > Aquatic > Freshwater > Lake > Sediment | place: USA: Wyoming | collected... | reverse complement strand
TCCGATCCAGCTGCCGCGGGCATTCAGGGCCCTCATGCCTTGTGAGCCGCCGGGATGACGAAATGTGCCCCACGATCGCATGCGCCAACTCTGGGTCCGCGCTTGAATGTGAAGTGGGCCCAACCGAGCCCATTTTTCTCTGACTGGCTCAAAATCAATCAACTTGGATTGAGACATTGTCCCAAAGTGGCTTCCAGGTCTTTGATACACGAGCGAAAGCGTTGTCTTTGCGAATCCGTCCATAGTACTTCTCCGTTGTCTTCGAGGACATGTGGCCCATTTGTCTGGACACATTCGAGGTCGCTATCTCCATGCCGTACTCGGAGTTCGGGTCAGTCCCATCATCGATTGCCTTCTGGCAGAATGTCGGTCTGAGCATCCTGAAGTTGAACTTGACCCCAGTCTTCTCACGAATCTGCACCAGCATATCGTGCCATTTACGCTCCTTCCATTCGGTTGGAGGGCCGTCGTCGGGGAAGAATGGAAAGAGCCACTGTACTGTGGATGGGTCGAGCCCTCTCCTCACCAGCTCATCCTCCCTGACCTCTAGGTAATCCCTGAGCAGCGTTGCGGCCTCTGGCACCAGTCCTCTTGTGTCTCCCGAGTCCGCCCACTTCCCTTCACCCTTCGGGTGGGTAACGGCGATAACGCCGTTGATGAGGTCGATACCGTCGGCCCTCTGAGTTCTTCCCTCAGACACTCGCAATCCCGTGGTGGAGTACAACCGAATTGCCGTATGCGCTACGGTATCCCACCAGGGGTCGGACAGATGCCACTCGCCAGCCACCAGCGTCTGCCATGCGCCATATCGCACAACCTTAATCTCGTCGTTCGCACTCACATGGGGAAACAGCACCTTCTTGGTTTGTCTCAGATGGCTGACAGCACCATTCTCGTGGGACTCTAGAACTGTCTCGAAGAACTTGACCATCTTCGACGAGGTCGCAGGGTCTCTTCGGCCCTTCGGTGGCTTGGGCGGGCCTTCACAGTAGCCACCATTTATCGCACCTATTACCACGCCACATTCTGTCGCTGAGAGTTTGGCTGGGTTCATTGTGCCAATCTCACCACGGTCGTAGCATCCCTGCACAATCCGTGCGACGAGATTCATCTTCCTTCGGCGCTCATCGGGCGTGCTGCCCGTATAGCATCGTTGGCTCTCCTCCTCACTTATTAGACGGTTCACAGCAGTCATGAAGGGATGGCGTCCCATTGACCGTGGGCCCCGTCTCTTATGGCCTCGCTTGACAACGGAGCGTCCTTTGGAAGCCTTTGGACTATCTGGTCGTCCATCAAGGTTCGCTCCCGGGGCGAGTTGTTGCGAGTCAATCTCGCATATCCTCGCCTCGACCCCATCAAGGCCGAGGACCGGCGTATACTTTCCGGTCCTTTGGTAACCCCTGCTTTCGGGGAGCCCCTCTGAATCCTCTGGCCTCATGACCCTTCTTGTACCCCTTTAGTAGCCCTGTCCACCCGCAGCCTCTTCTTGACCCCGGCGGGGCTCATCCCCACCTTCGCGGCAATTTCGTCGAAAGTCAGCCCCTCGGACTTCAATTTCACAATATCTTCAGTTGACACTGGGTAACGAGGTCGGCCAATCCGCTTTCCCTGCAGCCTTGCCCTGGCCAGACCGTCCTTCGTGCGGTCTCTGAGGACATCGAGCTCGAACTCTGCGAACGCGCTGAGCATGGTGAAGAATAGCTTACCGGCGGCGCTTGATGTGTCGATAGGCTGGTCCGTGCACACGAGGTCGACGCCGTTGTGTTGCAGTTCCAGGGCGATGTTCTTGAGATTGATGACAGACCTTCCCAGCCTGTCTATTCTCACCACCAAGATGGCATCGAATTGTCGCCCGCGAGCGGCGTTAAGCATAGCGTCCAAGTGTGGCCTGGACGGAGCGGCCCCGCTAGCTACATCTGAGTATTCCTTCACGACGGACCATCCATGCCTTTCAGCGAACTCACGGAGCTTCAGCATCTGGTTCTCGGTCGTCTGGTCCTTATCATGCCTGGACACTCGTCCGTAAATGGCGACTTTCATGGCCTGACACCTTCCGTCGTTCGCGTTGACATACAGCTCGACAGGGTGCATTTGGCTTGACGCGGATGACGCGCCATGGGTGACATTCCTACCGGTCCACGGCCTGGACCTTGCCGTGAGCTGATGGTGGCTAGCCATGCCATCGAATGTGCTGGCGAAGGCAGCGGAATCGTTGATGGATACCTCAGACGGCATGGAGGTGACCTAGTTCTACACGAAGGTGACCTAGTTCTGCACGGAGGCGACCTATGACGCCGTGGTGACGGTCGCGGACGCCATGGCGACGGCGTTCGAGCGGATGCACGGTGGTGTCTCCCCGCCGTAGCCGGCCGGCAGCGGCTCGACGAAGCGGATTCCCGCTTTACAGCCGCGTATCTAATCATTTGAGCTGCACTCAGAAGAACTCCGTCCAAGCTAACCTCCCACCTCGTTCTACTTGCCAAGTCCAGCCTCCACCATCTCCTTCTCCAGCCTCGAAGCCTCGACCTTCATCATGTTCTCAGCCACCTCAAGGAACATCCAAGAGACCTTCGTGAGAACACTTACCCTACGGACTAGGTCTTGATACGACTCTGGAAGATAGCACATGAACTGGGCTAGTTCAGGCTCAGAGGTCTCAAACTCGCCCTTACCCTCGCTATCGTCCAGCCAGACCTTGCCGCTGGGGCTGTTTGCCGTGACTCCCTTCAGGGACTTGCCAGACACTGGTGGCCTCTCAGCCGCAAAGTGCGGTTTCCACTTACAGAACGCAGCCTCTCCGAACTTCCAACAGCCCCACTTGCTGAGAAAGTTGAGGACTTTTTTCACGACCTCTCCGAGGATAGTTTCCCAGTGTGGCAGCTCTGACAGCGTGAGCACACGAGAAGGCAGGCTGACATACAGTGTTGTCTTCCGCGGGGTCTCCTCCAGCTCGACCGAGAACCGTTCGTCGCCAATGGTCAACTTCGCGCGGTATCTCTTGACATTGTTTCTGTTGAAGTAGGCTTCACTTTCGAGGAAAGGCATCTCGACTTCGCCGTCGCCGCTCTTCACGCGCAGGAGCTCCCTATCTCCTATCTTCTCGACAACGGCTCGTGACCTGACATGGTGGACTCTCACGGAATTCACGACGAAGCCCGTCTTCGAGACTTGCCTTACGCCCCTAGCGTGTAGCGGAACTTCGTTTGTTGCCGAACCTCCTCTCCCATCTTTTTCGACAGTCGGCCTGTATTCATTGTACTTGGGTCCTGCCGTGTACATCCTAGGTGTGCCCTTCCCCAACGGGATGATAATCCTCTGCTCGACAAGCCAGCTGGCAGACCTGGAGACAGTCGACTTGGCGAACCTCTTTCGGGACACGATTTGGGATTGCGTCCAACCCCCGATGAGCAACCTGCAGACCACCCGCCTGGCGGGGGTTATCCTGATGAGAGTCACCCTCCCACCCCGGCAAAGTTCACTTGTGGTTCCATTTCCAGTTCCAGCCTCGAACGAAGCCCATTCGATTTTCACGCCTGGCCCGGATGGTCGAGTGCTGGGTCTGCGGTCACATCGGAGGCGTGCGGCGCACCATCTGCCGAGTTCAGGACGAGCTCGCTCCCCATTCTTGACCCTCTACCGGAATCATATCCGCAGAAGAGGCAGTGCCCAGTCCCCGACCATGCTGGAAGCCATTGGCCCTGTCCTGTAAGTACAACTATTCGCTGGCTGGCACCGCATGCCGGGCAGCTGGTCGTCAGGTCCGCACCCACTCGAAGCTCAAGATTGCTTTCCATGGTGCCTAATTCGGCTACGAAAGGTCTTTGTTGATGGATTGATATTCATCAGCGTATATTCTGATGGAGGCGAGTGATGGTACCTATAGAGAATGAGTGGCGCTCTAGTATTATGAAGCGTGAACTGGGCATGCTGGACAAGCGATTAACCGACTGGGACAACAGGACGGACAAGATTCTGACTGAGCACAGAGTCCTTGACCTGCGGGTGTACGCAGAGAAGAGCATCATAGGTGGGAACCTTTCTCACAATCAGAGCTCGATGAAGTGTGAAATTCATCAGAAACTTCGTGACGCGCTCGCTGATATTGAGAGGATGTGCGTGTTTGAGTTCATCGGGCATCCTTCTCGGTGGGACCCAGCGGACTGGGAATTGAAGTCCCATCCTGTATACTCCGACGACATCTGGCGAGAGGATTTCCCCTTTGAACGGGTGGCTATTCTCGTTCGTCGTCTTGTTGGCATGTTTGGGGAGGATTACGCCGTTCCATTAGCCAAGGCTGTCGAGGACGGGTTCCAGGATTACCTCCGGAACGAACGCATGAGCGTGGAGGTGCCAATCATCATGAGAGAACGCATCCCTCATTCGGCGACAAAACGCGCTGCGGCTGAACCCGCGCCTCGGGGTAGGAGAGGGGCAAGAGCAGCTAGGTACCCCGGCAGGTCCGGGTGTGTTATGCCTCCGCTGCCGGAGTTGCCGGAGTACTCGAATGGGATGCGCATCGAACACTCTAGATACAAGAGTTCGAGCGTCTCTATGAAGGATTAACCTTACCGCAGACGCACGACATTGAGCTGAGTCACACTCGAAGAGTGCATCCCGCCAAGGTCATCGATTGTAATCGCGGCAAGCAGTTTCTAGCTGTTGGTCGTCGCGATGCCCGTGAGATAGGGCAGCAATGACAGTTCAGCTCTCCTCTGCATCCCCCTCTGGCTCATCCTCTTGGTCGTTTTCCTCGTCTATCCAGACCTCGTCAAGATAGCGTCGGACTATGTAGTCCAGCAGGTCGTTGCTTTCCATTTCCTCGCTCTCGGCGGCCCCGTCCAGCCTCTCGGACAGCGGGCCTCTCAGTTCGTACTTCTTGTGTGGCGTACCAATCACCGAGGTACAGGATGCAGGGCGAAAGACATAAATGTTTGTTCCATTATATGGTGCATTAATGGAAACATCTGTGAGAGCGCCCACAAGGGAACTCGGTCGAAGGCGGCTACGGCCAGAGGACCTTCTCATCGAGGAACCCTACAGCTCTGTGCTGAAGATGATGAGGGCCACCGATGGATGCGTGACGATTGCCTGGCTCAAGAGCCAGGGAGTCAGAAGCGCACAGCGCCCGCACAAGGTGCTTGAGAAGCCGGGCCTGTCCAAGGTGATGAAGCGGCTTGTTCTTGCGGGTCTCGTCGAGAAGGACAAGCACAAGTTCCAACTCACCATGGGGTTGACGAAGCTCAAAGCCAGAGCCGCCCTCGAAGACAGGATTATGGGCACGGACTTCGAGCTCGCAAGCCAGAATGTGCTGGTGTGGGGAAGGATTGGGCAGTTCACCCAGTTCAAGGATGACCTGACCCAGAAGCTGGAGAGCATGTCGAAAGCCCTCGGGAAGCTGACATGCAGCATGGCAGTCTCGCAGGTCGAGGAACGCTTACGGGCCTATGTGAACGACGACAACAACAACCCGAGGCGGAAGGCATGTGCGCTGATGGCCGTCAATGACCGGCTGGGCCAGGAGCAGGAGATTTTCGGCTGGAGTGAGCGCGAACTTGAGAAGCTCGGCATCGCGGATTCTGTCAAGAGAATCACAGAAGACGGCGGCCTGGCGTTGATAACAAGCAAAGCCCAGAGGCGTGAAGTCCGTAGTGCTATGAGGAAGCTCAATAAGGGCGAGGGTCGGAGTCACTGGCGGAGAATACAGGACCAGGTCTACCGCAAGGAGTTCGACAGCCTCTTCAAGATTCTGGACAACTCCGAGAATCCTTTGGTCGTAATCCGCGGTCGGATTCCCGAGGGTCGGAGGGACAGGGAAGGGAGGGGCCGGCATTCTTAAGCAATTCGCACGGGGGATGCACAGTCAGGCTACGAGGTTCCATTTCATGCCTGCCGGGCGCTCGGGTTCGACCGTTTCGGGTACCGCTCTGAGTCCGTTTGATACCAGTCCTGGGACCGCTCGGGTACCGAAGAGCTGGCCGTGCATCGGTACCGGTTCGGTCCTGACAACGAAGACCAAGGGGGCAGTATAATGTTCAGAAGGGAGAAGAACGAAGCGCAAACAGCAGCCAAGACCCCTTCAGAGCAACGAATTGAGCCTAGCTCGGGGTCAGTGCACCTGAGGTTCACGCCCGAGGTCTTTGCGAGACTTAAGCAAGAGGCCGCAGCCGAGGGGGTTCCGCTCAGCCATCATGTGTATCAACTTGTTGTCAAGCGCCCTGAGCGCGTAATCCACTCGAAGAGGGACAAGAGGCGCATTGTCTCCTTGAAGAAAGAGGTCGAGAAGCTGCGTGAGTCCCTTGAAATTGCACCTCACCTGCAGTCTGACGAGACACTTCAGCTCCGTGAGCAGCTGTCCAAGATTACCACAGAGAGGGACCAGGAGGCGGTCATGGTCCGAGACTATGTCAATCAGTATAATGCGACTATCCAAGCTTATCAAGCCCGTATCCGCAGCCTTGAGTACTGGCAGGCGTTCGGCAACGCCGTGCAGTTGGCGATGCAGTTCTCCGAGGAAATCAAGACCACCATCATGTCGTCGCCGATGCTCGCGAGATTCTTCGGCGGCACGAAAAGCTCGTGACTACCACATGAGGGTTCTGCGCCCAGAAGCGCCCTCCCTTTGGCCACTCAGCAGAACAAGCCGCGCCTTGGGGCTTTGAAGGGCGAGAAGAGGTCTCAGGATTTGAAAACTGGGTGCCTTCGTAATTCAGGTTCCCTGAGTATCTGATGCTTTGACCCTTGCATATCAATCTTCGACTGCTTGCAGTCCGCCCCTTTCTTGAGCATGGCACCAAGGTATTCTGGAAAAGCAGGGTCAATGTCGGAGCATATGCTATGCCTGCCATTGCCGATGCAGGCTCTTGTTGTGGTACCAGACCCTGCAAAGAAATCAAGAACAGTAGAGCCCGGGCTTGATAAAGCTAGGACGAGTCTGTCCACAAGTGCAAGCGGTTTCTGGGTCGGGTGGCCGACTCTCTCAAGAGAGTTACCATTCAGACGGGGAACAAGCCACACATTCGTTGGGTTCTTGCCTTTCTCGATTGATTCAGGTCTAAGCCGCTTGTCCCTCATGTACAGCTTTTTGGTTTCATCGTCAAATGGTATTCGCACTGCATCAAGATTGAAGGTGTACTTCTTAGACTTCGCAAACCAAGCGATTTCTTCGTGTCGATTCGCAAAGAACCTGTGTGCGCTCATACCCGTGCGATAGTGCCAGATAATCATGTTGACGAACAACATCTGGCTATTGTGTCTTAAGTGGTGCATCATGTCAAGAAGGTCCCCGCTCCCTGCTTCCTTCTGAAACTGAAATCCGCCGAAGATTACAATACTGCCCGTGTTAGCGAGAACGCGCTCAGCTTCCTTCAGCCATCCTGAAGCCCAATCGATGTAGTTAGGGTGGGAATCCCAGCCTGCAATGTTTATGTTGTATGGTGGGTCGCATACAATGAGTTGTATGGAATGGTCAGGAAGCCGTGACAGTGTCTTCAGACAGTCTTCCACCAATACCGCATGGAAAGTCGTTTCTGGAAGCTGACCAACTTGGTCTGCGCTGTGGGTAATCCCGTCACGCCTCATTCTGTTCAAGGCGATGTGCCCAGGATTACGATGGGACCTGTTCGAGATTCTGTCCACCTCTCCGTTCAATCTATGTGCTTTCGGTATATCTGCTTTCTGTACAGGGTGCACCGAATGTCCAATGTTAATCAAATGTCAATCTTATATAAATATTCTGGCAACCATTTTTGCATGTGGACATAGAAACAGTTAACTGGGTGAGGAGTGGCCCCCAGCGTATCCCCGTTCTGAAACTGTTGCGAGCCAAGCCCCGATTGCCCAGCGAGATTGCACAGGAACTGAATCTAAACAGGGCCTCAGTGAGTCGCATTCTTGCCGACCTCAAAGGCAAAGGACTTGTTGTTAACACGAAGGGGAAGACGCGCACTATCACATATCTGGTTACCGAGCAGGGGCGGAAGCTGCTGGATTCGATTTGAAAGGAGGAAGCATCCTGGAAGGCGCGGGCTTTTTGGTATTTGGCGATAACCTGGATGAATGTCAGAACTTCTGCAGATTGGTGAGAAAGTTCTCCAAGTCCTATGGTCTGCGTGACCTCGGGCCGAATGGCCCCACCGACCGCCCAGTGTATATGTTCGCAGCAACCGAGTCATCAACTCGGGACCAAGAAGTTAGATTCGGACTGTACCCCTGTGGAAGGTACGAGGACTGGCAAAAGGGAAGGCGCCCGTACATTGGCCACGAGGACCCGGACATCATTGTGTGCAGAATCGACTCCGGCAAAGATGTGCCGAAGCCGGTATTTGCAGCCGAGTTCAATTCATCCATTCCAGCCGGTAACAATGCATGGCAGCGATTCCCTAGAATCGCTCAAGCAGCGGAGAAGGGCATTCCATTCCTCTATGTCGTCCCCGTGTGCGATGCGGAGGTCAAAGATGGGAACATCCGGAGTCTCAGGCACCCGAACTCCATAATCCAGATTGGCCAGATGATTCTGATGGAGAAGTGGAAGACCATGAGTCTAACAATCTTTCTTGAAAGCCCATGGTACGCCGAAGGGCTTGCTCGTGGTCTCGCAACCAGAGAAGTCAACGGAAAAGAGGGAGAGATGGTCTTCGCAGGTCTTGTCATCGCGGAATTGCTGAGGTCAGCCGGATTTGCAGGAGATGCTGAATTGCTCATGGAAAAGAGCTTCCGCACTGCGCTCAATGAGATGCTTGAACAAATGGCTGCTTTCGTCGAGACAGATTTCGCTCTATTGAAGGGGCATGGGGTATTGGATGCCACCTCACGAAGAAGTGTCATAGATGCTTGGTGGTCACGAATTAAGACTAGCCAATCAATTCCACCGAGATTCGATTTCTGGGACTGGCAGCCGACACGCTTGCTGAAGGCAGGTATTCCATTCGGAAAGACCATGAGCACAGAGTGCAAATATGACTCCCGCATGAATCCTCTTATGACGCTCAGGAGCAAACCCAGTCCCTCCGAGATTCGAGAGTTTTGCAAGACCTGGTCGATAGAGCTTGACAGCTACGAGGTTCGTGGAGTTAGAGATGAGGTCCTGAAGAAGGCGGAGTCAATTCCATTATCATACAAGCATCCCCCGAACGAACTTGGATTCATCTTCAACACCAAGGACTTCGCAAGATTGGTCAATAGCGTATACCCAGACTTGCCTAGCAGCATCGTAGACCGTATCAGCAAGGCCAAGCCTCCGCTCTTGTTCCTCCCAATTGCTGGCTATGTGATGGACACAGGAGGACCAGCCTTTTCGAGGCCAGATAAGGGGCTGGTTGGCCTCGTGACGACAGTCTTTGGACGAAGTCCACATTTCAATGAACGAGTCGTCCTGCTGTACAGTGAGCTGGTCCCAGAGGGATGGCAGACAGGGTTGCATGCAGCGACCACTTCAGGCAAGGACTGGAAAGAGGCGGGTAGCAACAACCTATGGAGAGAGCTTGCATCTCTAGCGACAATAGTCGTGTGCGATGTGCACGGCGATGGGGTTGCGTTATGAAACTGGAGGACCTCCTGTTAGTCCAGCCAGGCAAGATTTCTGAAGACCATGTCGTGAATTTCCTAGCAATGTTGTTTACGGAACCCGATTGGCTACGGGTCTACTACAACCCACCCAGTGGCTCTTGGAAAGCAGTTAATCTCTACCGAAAGGGCTACCTGTATAGCCAAGTAGGACCAAAACGGGGAGTGAGGTTGATAAAGCGCCCAGACCTCGCGGTACAAGACGCGCGCCAATCATCACTCGTCCGACTATTCTTGATGGAAGCAAAGGTAGACAGGTCCGATTGGGAAGCTGACCTGCCTGAGAAGATGCGCGCCTACTTCGAGGGTACAGCCGATGGGAAGGCCACGGGCCTTAGAAACACTCCTTTCTTCCACAAGCGTTCTCTTCCCGGAGGTCCATGGGAGTGTCTGAAGGAAACCGATTCAGACTACAACTGGTTCAAGGATACAAAGGTCGAGTATCTATTCTGTTTTGCATACACGGTCGGCAAGGTCTCAGCAGACAGCGAAGTGTCCAAGGAGATTCCATGGCTCACGGAGGCTGCGAACGGCGTGAGCGATTCATGTCCCTCACTGTTCTTGTGTATCTCCTGGAAAGAGCCCATTCCCGACCCACGAGTCGCCTACGCCTTCAGCCGTACTTTCCCTGAGGCTATAGCAGGTAGGGTGAAATCGGCATTGGCATCTTACACAGTGAAATCGGACCTGCAGTAAGGTGCACGCAACTCGCGCAGAGTTCCTCTCGACCCTCCTTCATTCATATTCACTAGCCTAGCCTCAGTCATGGTGTCCCTAATCTGTCTTTAGAGGAAGAGCGTGCGAGATGGGATTCGGGGGCTTTGGACCGCGACTGGTGATACTTCGCAGGCCGGGCAACGCGAGCGACCAATCTGATGCCATTTAGTCCTGGCGGGTTCAGCCACCACTGACTGGAGGCAGGAATGAGACCTCGTCCCTATCCTTCAGAACCTTCCCTGGCGGTCCATACTCCTTGTTAACGGAAAGGATGATGTGCTCTCGGAACCGGGCCATCTGTGGAAACCTGACTATGTATGAATCCAGGAGCCTCTGGACCGTGATTCCAGGTTCTACATCCAACTCTTCTTCCTTGGCACCAACTATGTCTCTGAAAACCGCGAAGAGTTTTACCTTAATCTTCATCATGACAACATAATCGTTGTTATGTTCTTGAACCCATCGCCCTATTGAGTTCTTGGAGGATGCTGCGAACGACAAGCTCCTGCATCGGCTTCCCCTCGCAGTCAACTGGAATCAGCACCATTGATGGTATGGTAGCTTGTGTGATTATCTTAGTTTCAAGTGCCTGCAGCGTTCGCAACAACAAGGCCAAAGCTAGGACGAAATCGGGAACGCAATGCTGCCATCGCCTATGGTCGCGAGGATGCTGGGAATGGACCCTACCCCTTGACTAACACATGAGAGTCGACCGTCGCCACACCCATGGTTCTGTCGCGCCTGATGGACAACCCCCGCGCCTCTCAACACACCGTAATCAATCTTAATAGCACCATCCGCTATCGTCGTACGCGATAGCAGCTATGAAGAAGCCACTTGTGAAGAAAAACTTCGGTCCGATTAAGTCATATTCTGACGAGCGGAAGGCGACCCCGTTGCTTAAGTGGGCGGGCGGGAAGAGCCAACTCTTGGCGCAGATGGACCCATATTTCCCAAAAGAGTTTGAGGTCTATGTTGAACCGTTCCTTGGAGGGGCCGCTGTCTTCTTCCATCTCCTTCCTTCTCGGGCGACGCTCTCTGACTCTAACGACGAACTCATGAATGTCTTTCGAGTCGTGAGGGACAGACCGGACGAGCTTATCATGGCTCTGGATGGGCATTATCCACACAGGAAGAACCAGGAGTACTACTATCGAGTCAGGGCACTAGATACAGAAGACATGACATCGGTCGACCGAGCTGCGAGAACCATCTTTCTCAACAAGACCTGTTACAATGGCCTCTATCGCGTGAACTCGGCAGGCAAGTTCAATGTCCCATTTGGGAAGTACAAGAACCCATCACTCTACGACAGAGACAACATCCATGCTGCAAGCGTAGCCCTCAGAGGCAAGACCTTGATGGTCGCGGACTACAAGAAAGCCTGCGGGGAGGCCGACAGGGGGGACTTCATCTATCTCGACCCTCCATATCATCCGTTAAGCAGAACTGCGAGCTTCACAAGCTACACCAAGGAGGCGTTCGGCGAGAAAGAGCAGGCGGAGCTCGCGAGCGTGTTCAAGAAGCTCGACAAGAGAGGATGCAAGGTCATGCTCTCAAACTCCTCCACAAGCCTCATACAGTCGCTCTACGATGGATACCACATTGCATCGATGAAGGCGACGCGTGCAATCAATTGCAAACCCTCAGGCCGGAAAGCAATCGAAGAGCTCTTGATAATGAATTACGGGTGAGGCATTGGCGAAGATTCAGGACGAGTGGCTGCGGATAGTCCAGACGATGGGCATCGACCTTGCCAATCCAGTGTCCCATGTGACTGCGGCAGACATCAAGCGGATAACTGGCAAGGAGCCACGGCTTATTGCTTCGATGGACACGGAGGGTAAACTGCCAAGCGTTTTCCGTGAGAAAGGAGTCTTCGTCCTACCGGTGTCTGGGAACTCCTATGCCATTATTCATGGGAAGGGGTATCACGACCTGGAACCAATTGAAAGCACTACGGAGAAGTTTCACGCTCGATTCCCGTTTGGACTGACAATGCTGGCATACGGCACAGGAGAAAGCCGCTACCTTCTTCATGCCTACAACTCAGGCCTGTTGAGTATGTTCTCGAAAGTCCCCGAGATGTATCAGACTACGGCAGGGAAGATGAGGACTGGCAAGTTCGAGTTCCGTGTCGACGGCTCGCCGAACATCAGCGTCGAGGGCGCGGGGATGGAAATCGACATGGGGTTCGAGGGAAGGACCGATGTGTTGTTGTTTGAAGCCAAGGCCCGCAGGGTTGACAACTTCCTCGTTCGACAACTCTATTACCCCCTGCGAGACACCAGCTCCAGGACGAGCAAGGCCGTGAGAACCTTCTTCTTTGTCGCTGACCCGAAGGATGAGAGCTATTCAATGTGGGAGTATCTCTGGACTGACCGGGATGACTACGAATCCATTAAGCTGGTCAGGTCAGCCCGATTCGCAGTTGAAGAATCCGAGGCCCCAGTTGAAACACTCGAATCTGTCGAGCCTGACCCTAAGCTTGACATCGTTCCACAAGCCGATGATTTCCAAAAGGTCGCAGACTTCCCCTTACTCGTCCACACTGGAATTGACTCTGCAAAGAAGTGGGCACAGCACTATGGCATCACAGAGAGGCAGGGTAGCTACTACCGTGAGTCTGCCGAGGCCATGGGACTAGTCATATCGGCGCAGGGCCAGTATGTGCTCACCAATGAAGGGCGAAAGTATGTGGAGACAGACCAGCAGGGTCGTGCAGATTTCCTTGCCGTTCGCATACTGAAGATACCAATCATGAACGAGGTGTTCAGATATGTCCAGAACCATCCTGACCAGGGCCTGGGGAAGGATGGAATTGCGGGACTGATAGAGAAGAAGTCCCATCTTGGAGGCTCCACTCCACCTCGTAGGGCTAGCACAGTCATGTCCTACTTCAGGTGGATGGCTAGGGCTACCGGGACGGTGCTTGTCACTGGAAACAGAATCTATCCCCGCAAGAAAGCCCTTGAGGACTTCTCCCACCATCGGTGACCATGTACATTATGTACACAAAAACCGAAATAGTGTGCTGACCTTCCTTGAGACCATGTGCAAGTATGTGGCAATCCTGGTGTACCAGGGACTCATTGAGGATGTTAATGTCTTTGACGAAAAAGAAGGGGCTACGCGATGGCTCAGCGAACGCGCGGGGGAGTCTGGCATTGACTGCTGCGGTGACTCGATGATTTGGGACACGACCCGGGGAGAGGGACACCTTCTATCGTTCGCGATAAGCCGCTCGTGAAACCCGAGGTCTTCGGGATTCCCTGGATACGATTCCTGCCAAGCACAGTCTACCCAATGAAGAATCGTCAATTGGGTTTAGGCTCCGGGTCTGAGCTAAGAGGATGTGATTCTTCAGAGACCTCAATGATTGGAAAAGAGGATAAAGGGCCAAAGCCAATCCTGTGCGGCAGCGGTCAGTGTGGGCTAAGGTCTCGATGACAGATTGAACTCTGTCGCATCAAGAGGCGGAAGGGCGTGGCAACAATCGTGACAACTGGGAAAACGAGGAGGGAAACCCTAATCAACATTCCCCTGTACATTGGCACTGAACAAAACTGCCTGCCAGCGTGCATCACTATGCTCGTTCATTTCTATCGGGTCAATCGTCCCGACTTGAAATGGGGCAGTTCTCTGAGGCAGAACGAGTTAGACCCAGTATGGGACCAGGTCTTCCGGGACATGTCCGATTCTTCAGTACTTCAGACCGAGAGTAGTGTGAGGGAAGTGACTAATCGATTTGACGATGTTCGGAAAGCCAGGGGAATACCGCTTACATTCCGTGACCCTAAAGAGAAGGTCAGAGGGGTGGTTCAACTTCGCAGTCTCATATCAGCCGGGGTGCCTCCGATTGTGATGATTGACCAAGAGAGGTATCTCCACGGCATTGATGGGGCCTATGCACATTCTATTGTGGCTACGGGCTACAAAGCAAACACAGTCATTGGCCACGACCCCAGACTCAAAGCGAATTTTCATTATCCCGAGGACAAGTTCGAAGAGGTTTGGGCGAGAAAGTCTTTTAAAACATACCTCGTATTACCAATAGGAACGCGCGTGAGAGAATTTGTTGCTCAGAAATCCCTTGAAGAATATGGGAAGAATGGGAGGTCAATGTAATGTCCCTGAGCCTGTACATGTCTCGCAAAGAACCTGTTGACCTTGCCAGGGATTGGATACTCTGGGAGTATGGACCGAGCTTCGATGTCGCGACCAGCTTCCCTAGAACCGGCGGAAAACAGTCGTTTTCGGTAGATGGGGAGCTCGTTGAAAGGATAGAAGACAGGAAGTCCAACCAGAGTATCAATTTCAAAACTAAGATTCAGAACGCGGCTACCGTGGATGTCGACATACTGACCAGGAGCGTAACTGCGCCATCGTTAGGCCACCTGAAGGATGCGATACAGTCGAGAGTGCGGTCAATCCAGCGTTTGCTAGAAAAAGATGTCCTGAAGGCTGAGAACAAGCAGTTTGGGAATCTCGTTCTTTCGAAGCAGATGTTTACCCCAATCCGACGCCTCCTTGTCCAAATCACACGGCACGAGCATGCTAGCTATGAGCAATTCAAGAATTACGACAAGTACCTGCGACTGCTCACTTTGTCTGGTTACATCCAAAGAGAGAGGGAAATGATTGTCCCCACGATTAAATTTGTCCAAATGCTGAAGAGCCTTCAAGGTAACTACGAGGAATTTGAATCGTACCTTCTGGGATACCTGCTGGCCGAGCACTTTGATTTCATTGTGGACGAGGCAAATGTGAAGCAAATCATGCCCTACACTAGACTGACCGCCTCATATTACAGACCCGCAGGAATCGCTGAGAGGCTTGTGTGGCTTGATAGGGACGACCTGCTCAGGAGTTACTCTATGACTTACGGTCGAATACGCACAGAGTATTTCGACCAGTACCTGGAAGAGCTTGGGAAAAATGACATCCTCCGACTCGAAGACAACAGTGTGTATGGCAAGAAAGACACACTGGATTTCATAAAAGGTAGAGAGTATTTCCAGGTGAGCCCATACGCCTAAGGTGAACAAGATACCGTCGAATCTCAAGCTAGCGAAGGACCTGCAGGCCTACGGTGTCAGCGCGGTGCTTTTTCCCCAATTCTCCTTCAGCGTCTCGAAGCTCTCTTTCGAGGATTTCGCGATTGAAGTAACGCGATACTTGCACCCCACAACCACAAGAGAGCTCGCCGACCTCCTCAGAGTCGCAGCGACGATTGCAAAGGAACTGGACCAAGACAAGCAGCTCAAGGAAGAAGTCTCGAAGTTGAAAGCGACGCTGCAAGGGAACGAACTCGTCGCGGGGGACTCGTTTTTCATAGGACTGGTTATTGTCCTCCTGAGTGTGTTTGCTCCTCTTGCTTCAAAGGCTGCGTCTCAACTTCTGGACGAATGGATTGACGAATGGTCGATTGCAAGGCTTAGAGATAAGTTCAAACTGACCAACAAGCAGGCAATCGCCACGAGGTCATTACTCAAGCAAGGAAGTAAGAACAAGAACATACAGGATGCTCTGGCTGGCGTTTTCTCGAAGAAGTCATCCTAGTTCGACATGCTGCTCCAAAGTCGTGATTATCCTTCACATAAGTGACAGCGAGGTTGGGTAAGAATCAGAAATGGGTTTGCAGCAGCCTGCGCTGATAGGTTTCGAGCCAGACTACGAAGTAGGGTGCCCCCATTGGCTTCAGTCTCTCCACTGATGCCAGCGCATCTGCAGTGAATCTTGGTGTGGGAAGGCTTTCATATGTTTAAGGTCCGAGCGCGAAATCCGCAATTCATCAGCTTTGGTCCCTTCCTTCTTAAGGACTACCTTCAGAGTCACTGGTTCAATCGCGAAGTACCCATTGTCATACAGTCTATGGTGGGTGGCACAGAGGACAAGGCCGTTCCGGGGGTCGTCGGACCCATTCTCGCCTTTTATGACAATGTGTGCAGCGTCCAGGGCCATATCCACCGCAAGGTCGCAGACGGCACATCGCGCACCGTACCTTTTGAACACGGCATATCTGAATCTGGTTTGACCGGTTCTGACCTCTACTTCTGCTCGGTGGCTCTTTCTAGGTTCGATTGGGGAAAAATCAGCTCCGTCGTCGATTGGAGGCGCATACTCCTCGGGTTTGCGTTCGCCAAACGAAATAAGGAATGTCCGAGCATCGTCGTTGGAATCTTCCACCCATCCTAGCCTTACATCTCTGACGACAGAATTGGGTCTGGGGTAGATTACAGCGAAGACGGGCAATCCCAACTGGTGGGAAGTCTTGGTCGCAGTAACTTCTGAAGCGTCCTTTCCTGGAACTCCCGTCTCGGGATAATGGTATATCATTGCTTCTTTGGAAACATCATCCGGATAAGACCTCCCAGTATGAAGAAGACCAATCGTAATTCCCTTTCCGTCTCTAGTGAGTTCAGCTGTTCTTCTCCTATCCACCCATATACCTCTCTGCCCTCCGTAGATGGCCATCTCCCTAAGTACACGAGGTGAAATCCTAGTCGTGTCCCCTGTTGCCTTAAGAGAATCCCACAACCCCAGCCTATGCCTCAACTCATCTTCCACACTTGACATTTGAACCACTCTACTGCACCCTGACATGCGGGCCCCTGGGCTTATCAGTTTGCGGTCAAGGCCACCAAACTATTCGAGAGGGGAGGAAAAGGGCACTCGAAGCATCTACGATGCGGTCCTGGGGACAATCAAATGGTTCTTCTCCGATGTGTCAATCACTTCTCGACTTTCTTCTTGTATGCCTTCTCCAAGTCGTAAGTCACCTTCGTGCCAGGAAGCGGCTTGATTTCAGGAGCCGGCTGAGCTTCTATCTGCTTGACAGCCTGTTCTGCTCTCTTACCGCCCTTCTTCTCTGTCCCGGCATCTGCCTCTGCCATACGGTAATTCACCTCCTTCAAATCATCCTGCTCAGAAATTCAACGAGCGCAAAGATGAACAGGCCGACAAGCGAGCCGAAGAAAAGGTTGACTCCCATCTCGTGAAGGGCCATGTCTTCCTCGTAGTTCGCGGATAGTTTCTTTAAGACCTTCTCCTTCGCAAACACAATGTGCCCAAGCGCGTCGAGTGGATTCGCATTAGAGACTATGGCGAAATCGGGACTATTGAACAAAGCTAGCTCTCCATACTTCCTTGGAATCGTCAGTCGAGCACAGTAATAGGCGGAGATAAAAGCTGGCAGGAAGAAGAGAAGTGCAAGCAAGATGAAATGCAACGCCGGAAACCACTTGTTGTCCGCTGAGTAAAATGCAACTGCAATGGCAATTGACATAACTGTCAGGTTCAATGCCAATAGGCTGTCGTTCCTACTCTTGAGCGTGGTCACCCGGTCATACATCCTGTCGACCAGGCTCGAACCTTCTTCTGAGAGGAGGCGCAAGGTTTGCTCCCTCTCTTCGGCTGTAACTTTTGCCACGAACGCACCCCTGTGAAGCCATGAGAGATTGACGACGAGGATATTTCAATTGCTCGGGCGAAAGCTACCCTTGAACAATCTCCTTGAGACCTCTTCAAGTGGCGCTCCTGTTCTCACCAGCGCAAGGAGGTCTCTGAGGTCATCCCGAGTGAGCACGCCAATCTCTCCAGCGACAACGCCTATGCTTGACCTTCTCAGTTGCTCCTTGTCCCGGGTTATGAATACCAAGGGGATGATATCCCACTTGGGGAATCTCTTTTCAAGGCTTACTGTCCGCATTTGCAAGCTTTCAAACTTCTTCTGAAGGACACCATCAGCGAGTGTGCACTCGATAGCTAGAACCTTTCGCCTATCCCTGTCTATCGCCACGACATCAATCTCATTCTTGCCCTTCATTCCAATGTAGCCTGACCACTCAACTAGAAAACCAGCTAGATGTAGAAGAGTAGCAGAGGCCCACTCAAAGTCTCCAGCACTATCCTCCGGGTTAAGAAGCTTCTGTTCGAGAATCCTGAAACCCGGGTCTGCAAACTCATGAGCGGCCAGTAGGGGATTGAATCCTTCGTATTTCCTCTCGCCATATCCACTGTCCACCCAGAAGGACGCTCCATTCTTCTCGGGCTCGAAATACAATGTGGCCTCAAAACCTTCAATTCCATGCTCGAAATCCTTGACAAGGAGACTTCCGCCCTCCCCGAGTTCATAGGATTTTGGAGGATACTCGCTGTAGCCTGCTGCTTGACCCTTGCAAAGCAACCTGAAATTCTCCCAATGCGGACTCGGAAAATCTGACTCAGCACTGACTCTGGCCTCTGAATCGACTATCTCTATTCTTGACAACCAGCCGTGCCAATGGGGGACCATCACGACTACGCCCTGGTTTCCAAATCCATGATATCCTGGCGGAACAACGCCCCCCTCAGATAGGATTTCAAACTTAACCACATCCGGGATGTCATTGTATCCTCTCGACCTGAACTTGCGAGCGTCAACCGTGGGGAACACAGACCTGTTCGTGAAGAAGATGTGACTTGCAGGTCTGTCCAAGCCAGCAACTCGAAGACCGTCTCGTCTAGCAACATCATTGACGGGAAACCAGATGTAGTTCTGATTCTCAACGATAGGCAGTCGAACTCGCTTGCCGTTAATGTCAATCGAAAGCTTAGCGGCCAACTCCCTAGCGAGTTTGATTCCATCTTCCAGAGAAAGCCATCCACGATAGACTTCGATGCCTGTTCCTGGAACCACCGATTTGTATTCCTCCCGACCACTCTGAGACTGCATCAATTTGAGAAGTGCGAGAACATTCGTGCACTCAGTTTCGTCAGTCTTATAAAGACACCGAATTGAGAACCCTGCCGATGAGCAGTATATGTCCCTTATCTTGGTGGCCAGCGCTGCAATGTACTCGACGGCTTCAATCTGGATGTCTTGCACAGACAGCGTCATAGACTACCGAGTGGAAAAGGCTTTTCTGCAGCCTGCACAAGAAGGACTATCGTTTCATAGCAGACTTTATGTCTTTGAGAGCACTCGCAATGTTCTCCAAGGCTTTGACCTGGCTCTTCTGCCTATCCTCATCCGATTCTTCCCAGACAGTTGGGGCAGTGTCCATCGATTCCCTAAAGTCCTTTAGCTCCAGAGTATCGGTATAATTGTACGGCGTCCCTTCGATATCATTGAATGAAATCTCTGCCACAATCTTCTCGAACCCAGCGAATGTCATTAGGTCACTAATTTTCTCGGGCAGGAAGAGAGTGAATCCCTGTAGCGGGAGCAATGAGGGGTGTGCCCATGATAGAGCAAGTCCCGCCGGCTTAGAGCTTATCTTCACTTTGGCAGCTCTTGCAACGCCAGCTCCCACATTCTGGATTCTCAAGAATACTGTAACCGGACCCACTAAATCGGGAGAGACCGCAATTATCGGCTTCCTGCTCCACTCCATCTGCTGCTTTGCGACCCTAGCCATAATGGAAGTGTGCCATGCATATATGATTGTGGCAACCAACAGTGCAGCTGCAAGAACAACCTGCGACATCGCCAGTGCATCCAACACCAACCCAACCATCCTCAGCGGGAGATAGTGTCGTCCGGTCATAATCTCTTCGCAGGATGAAAGGCAAAAGGGTCAGCTAGCGCACTGCACCACTGATTAATTTCTAGCCAATTACCCGGGTTCTGATTCCTTGTTGCAGGTATCATTCTTCCATTACGAGGCATAGGAAGTACCATATCGGTCGAAGGGGTTTCATAGCTCAATGGCATTGGGGGCAATTTGTCCATCATGCAGGAATCCGATAGGGCCTGGCGAAAGATTTTGCTCGCACTGCAGAAGGGAATTACCACAGGCCATCGACCAAGAGGCGCGAGCACAGGCGCTAGCGACCATTGCAGCGTCTCAGGACCAAGTCACATGGCTCGCTTTCTCCCTGGCAATGACGACTGAAGCAGTGCTGATAGTAGCCTTCGTTCAGGATATCGGAGAGCGGGGGAGAATCATAGTATCCGCGATAGGATTGCTGCTGGGCCTGAGCTTCATTCTGCTCGTCATGCGGAGCAATGCGGACATGGGCGCCTTGTATGGTCGAGGAGAGGATGTGTTTCCCGATGTATTCCATGTTAACCCTCAAAGACGATTTGGCCCAAGGGCAAGTTGCGTGATGGCTGCGTCACTCCTTGGCCGGATTCTGTTCTGGATTGTGGCATTGGTCGTGTCTGCCACACTGCTGTTAGTCTAGGCCAACTTCCTCTGAGAGCAATTAGGCGTTTGCGGCAGCCTGCATGCCTCTCTGATTGTTTTCGACCAGTCTCCCGGGTTCATATCCCGGGGGAGCGCCTAGACTTGCTGAAAGAGAAGAAAAAGGGTTTGTGAGGGGCTACAAACCCCTCGTTTCTGATACCCTCCCAAAGATGCCACAGATTGGGGGTATTGTACCTTGCGAAACCGAGCCAGTCATTTCAGTGGTCACAAATCCGGTTGAGCTTGCTCAGAGTGGAGAAAGGTCTTATGCCTCCGGAAGGAACTGTCATACAACGGCAGATATGATGTCGCAAGCTCTATCACAGGATGCGATGGAAACGCTGGCATTGACCACTTGGATTCAGCATGCTCACCGGAAGATTAAGACTGAAATGGGCTCTGGAACTGTCAGCGACGATGACCTAAACTACCTGAATGGAGTGATGCACATCTGTGAGGATGCTGTCGAGAGGGACCTTGGGCCAGGAAGCGCGAGCCACTTCAAAGAAAGATACGATTACATACGGGCCGAGCTCGCATCACTCCGAGAGTCAATCGACCAGATGATGGTTTTCGCGCAGGTCTAGCGGCAATGCTAGTGGCCCTCGTCGACAGCCCATCTCTATGAGCTAGCCGATGTGGACTACCCTAGTTTGACATGGACCAATAAGCCAGCGGCCTTTGAAGACCGCGAAGACACGCCGTCAGAACAGCGAGGCTCCCAGACTGATGAAAGCGCCAATTATTATCAGGACGACTCCTGCGACCCCCGCAATAAGTAGCTTGGGACTTTGAAAGATTACGACTCCTCCAAGGTCCCCTATGAGACAACCGCCGCCAATCCACATGAGACCGGCACCAACATGGTTGCTCTTCGTGCCGTTGGTAGCCAAGTTGATGCCTCCAATTATCATGAGCGTTGCGGCGATGAAGGCGATGATACCGATAATGGTCAGGGCTGTTTCGAGTTCACCCTGTGCATCATCCGAGAATCTTCCCGATTTTACTCTCATTGCTTCTACGAACTCGACGGGAGCTTAATATATTCTTTGGAGAATCTATAAATCCAAAGTGCCGTCAATGGGTTTGCGGCAGCCTGCGCCATTGGTTGATTCTTAGCCACTCACCTGAGTTCAAGCCTCGTTGGAAGCGATTCAGCGCAACATCCATAGGGGAGGAATGGCAATACTAGCGAGTCCGCACTATGGTGAGCAGGAAAAGACAAGAGATTCCGACATGGTTCACCCCTGAACGCGGGTTTGTCTCTACTGCATACCAGGCTGAGAACCTGGGCATCGACTCTGCAATTCTGTCAATGATTGGCAGCATGTACGAATTCATGGTCGGGTGTCCGGAGTTCGGGCACAGGCGAAAAGCCCCCGAAGTTAACGGCTCAGTCGAGGGGCGGATTGGTCGCAGAGCCGCTGTCTACCACACATCTGTGGGAGCACCGGCCGCCGCTATGCTAATGGAAACCCTCATTGCCAGCGGTGTGGACAAATTCGTGATGTTCGGATACGCGGGGTCTGTGTCGAAGGAATGTAGGATAGGCGACATACTGATTCCGGGCTGGGGCATACGCGAGGAGGGGACATCTTACCATTACCTGCCGGGGTCGACGACTGTGAGGGCGTCGGATGACCTTGTCGAGCGGCTTTGTGAATCCCTCAGCCGTGGGAGCTGCCATCGAGGAGGAATATGGACTACAGACGCTCCGTATAGGGAGACCAGAGGCAGAATCCTGAGATATGCGAAAAAGGGTATCCAAGCAGTCGACATGGAGTCAACCGCTCTGATGGCGGTCGCAATGCGCAGGCGGGTGAAGTTCGCATCCTTGATAGTGATTTCGGACGAGCTTTTCGGCGACAAGTGGGTTCCAGACTTCGATGGCCCAAAGGTAAGAAGGGCCTCAAAGGTCGCCTGCAAAGCCGCCCTTCGGGCGCTTGGATGTCGCTAGTCGCCCGTGGCGGTACTCCATCGAGATGAAAGAAGAAAAAGGTCTGAGGGCAGCCTGCACCGATTGATTCCTAGTCGGTCCAAGTTCATGCCCCAACAAGTGAAAAAGATGAAAGGGTTTGGTGCATTCGCTCGAAATCTCAATCCCCGCTGATTGAAAAATGGCCAGTGGAAAGAAAGTGGGCCCAACCGGATTTGAACCGGTGATCTACGCCGTGTAAGGGCGTTGTCATAACCACTAGACCATGGGCCCGTGCGGGGTCCAACGCTCTATCCCGTTTTTAATGATTGCCAGGCGTTTGA
>Ga0315282_10005019_pt1 | contig 22711 bp, 19 predicted proteins | sample YL17G07_20_MG_FD_203693 | JGI IMG/M metagenome (GOLD analysis project Ga0315282, IMG submission 203693) | Sediment microbial communities from Yellowstone Lake, YNP, Wyoming, USA - YL17G07_20 | ecosystem: Environmental > Aquatic > Freshwater > Lake > Sediment | place: USA: Wyoming | collected... | reverse complement strand
CGCCGTCGCGCGGCGCCTTCGCCACAGGGCCGACTTGCCAGGGACGGCATTGGCGATGGACGTCGGCACGGCCGTCCGGCAGGTGCTCTTCAACGTGGTCCTCAGCCCGGTGAAACCGCGGAGAGTCGTCGTTGTGGACGCCGTGGACCTCGGCCGGACGCCGGGAGAGGTATGGTCCGTAGAGGCGAACGAGTTGCCGGAGATCAAGTGCGATGACTTCTCCATGCACCAGTTGCCGACCTCGAACCTGCTGCACGAACTGAACGAACTGGGCGGAGTGGACGTGACCTGTGTCGTGGGACAGGTGGACGGGCTGCCATCAGAAGTCCGGCCCGGGCTGTCCGCACCTATGGCGCAGGCCGTGGAACGCGCCGTGGACATGATTCTCCGGGATTGCAGGCCGGCGGCAGAGCCCCGTCCTGGGCGGACGGCAGAGCGGTCCCTTTCATCGCTATAGAGGAGTATGGAAATGGATGACGCGGAAGAGGTACTTGCGGTGAACGATATGGACCAGGCGTTTTGCGAGGAGGTGGCGTCGCAGCCGGGCGGCGAGCACATCCGCCGGTGCTTCGCCTGCGGCACCTGTGCCGCCGGATGCCCGATCACCGAGGTGGATCCGGACTACAACCCCCGGAAGATCATTCGGCAGATCCTGTTCGGCATGCGCAAAGAGGTGCTGTCGAGCCCGCGAATCTGGTATTGCCTGGTGTGCTACCGCTGCTACGCGCGGTGCCCGCAGAAGGTGAACTTCACGGACATAATGCGGGCGCTGCGCTACCTGGCGGTCAAGGGCCGCTACGCGTCGAGCGACACGCTGAAACGCATAGAGGAGGTCGATCGCTTCGCGCAGATGATCCGGCACGACCTGGTCGAGTACGGCTTCGACAAGCGCGCCGAACTGCTGGAGGCGTTTCGCAACAAGGTCCAGGAGCGGCTGGGGAGCATGAAGGAATGAACGAGGACATCAAGAGCTTCCAAGACCTGGTAACCGAGGTGCAGGCCAAGGGCATCTGCGGCAAGTGCGGAGGATGTCTGGCCTTTTGCTCGGCCGGGGAGTTCAACGCCCTGGTCGCCGGCAACGACGGGACGCCGGTGATGGTGGACGAGTCCAAGTGCCTTCACTGCGGCATCTGCTACCTGATCTGCCCACAGATCAAGGCGCTCGACCGGGAACTGCGGGAGACAACCGGCTGGAAGGCCCCGATAGGTCCTCATCGGAAACTCGTCTCCGCGCGGGCGCGTTCCAGCAGGATTCAGCAGGTGGCCACCGATGGCGGCGTCGTGACCGCGCTGCTCACCTACGCCCTGAAGAAGCACCTGATTCAGGCGGCAATCGTTTCCCGCCGGACCGGGCCGCTCTCTCGCGAACCCATGGTGGTGACGACCCCCGAGGAACTGATCCAGGCGGCCGGATCGCACTTCGATGAATCGCAGACCGTCCACACCCTGGGCGAGCGCTACACGACGTTCTGCCCGGGCGTGCGGGAGGTCAAGTCGCTGGGAAAGCGGGGCCTTCACAAGATCGCACTGGTGGGCACGCCCTGCCAGATCTTCACGATCAGGAAGATGCAGCTTCTCAACGTCGTCCCCGCCGACAGCATCGTCCTGACCATCGGGCTGTTCTGCATGGAGAACTTCTCCTTCGACGCCAAGACCCGACGGGGACTGGAACGGAAGCTGTCTGTCAAACTCGACCAGATTCGCAAACTCACCATCAAAGACGACATTGTTGTCACGACGGCTAAGAAGCGGACCGTCCATATTCCCTTCAACGCGATGGACGAGTTCGCGCGGCGGGCCTGCTTCACGTGCGCGGATTTCGCCAACGAGTACGCCGACATTTCCTGCGGCGGCATCGGCTCGCCGGACCGCTATACCACCACCGTTCTGCGCACCACGGCCGGCGAGACGCTGTACAACCGAGCCAAGGAAGACGGCGCGATCGAGGAGCTTCGATACCGGAATCCCGACCAGCGGCGCAATGCCGTCACGGAGATGATGGCCAAGATTGTCGCGGCCACGCGGTGGAAGCAGGCCCGGGCCGCCAAGTCAACGGGAGGACCAGCGTGCTGAAGAGAGCGATCGTCATCGGCGGGGGAATCGCGGGCATCCAGGCCTCTCTCGACCTGGCCGAGGCGGGGACCGAGGTCTTCCTGGTCGAGCGGGCGCCGAGCATCGGCGGGCGCATGGCGCAACTGGACAAGACCTTTCCCACCAACGACTGCGCCATGTGCATCCTGTCGCCCAAGCTCGTGGAGGTGAGCAAGCACCCCAACATCACTCTCCTGACCAACACCGAGCTGCTGGCGCTGGAAGGGGAAGCCCCGCAGTTCACCGCCCGCGTCCGGAAGCATCCGCGATACGTGGACGAGGCCAAGTGCACCGGCTGCGGAATCTGTACGACGAAGTGCCCGGTCCGCCTTCCCGATCCGCACAACAAGGGCCTGAGCAAGACCCGGTGCATCCGCATTCCCTTCCCCCAGGCCGTCCCGGCACTGCCGATTATCGACGCCGACCACTGCCTCTACCACACGCGGGGCAGGTGCGGGGTCTGCAAGAAACTCTGCCAGGCCGACGCCATAGTCTATGACCAGAAGCCCCAGGACATGGAGCTCCAGGTCGGAGCGGCGATCCTGGCCGCGGGTTCCGACGAGTTCCAGGCGACGCTCAAGGACGAATACGGCTACCACACCTTTCCGAACGTCGTCACCAGCATCGAGCTGGAGCGCCTGTTGAGCGCCTCAGGCCCGACGGAGGGACACGTCCGGCGCCCGTCGGACGGCAAGGAGCCGGCCAGGGTCGCGTTCCTCCAGTGCGTCGGCTCCCGCGACATGCAGGTCGGCAACGACTACTGCTCCGCGATCTGCTGCATGCAGGCCGCCAAGGACTCCATCATCCTCAGGGAGCACCTTCACGGCGTGGAGAGCACCGTCTTCTGCATGGACGTCCGTGCCTACGGCAAGGGCTTCGACCGGTTCGTGGAGCGGGCCAAGGACGAGCACGACGTGCGATTCCTCCGGGCCCGCGTTTCATCCGTGGAGGCCGACCCGGAGACCGAGAACCTCCTCGTGCGCTACAACACCGACGAGGGGCGCCTCGTCGAGGAGTCCTTCGACCTGCTGGTGCTCTCCGTGGGGATGTGCGCTTCTGAGGCCGTGCGGCAGACCATCCGGCGCCTGCGCCTGAAGGCGGACGAGCATGGGTTTGTGACGGCCTCGGTCTTCGACCCCCTCCAGAGCTCCCGCCGGGGCGTGTTCGTGTGCGGCACGGTTTCCGGCCCGAAGGACATTCCCGAGTCCGTGATCCAGGCAAGCGGCGCGAGTTCCGCGGTGCTGGCGCTGCTGGGCGACTTCGAGCCGAAGCAAGTCCACGCGGCACGCCCGGCGCCGATAGACCTTCGCGGGCAGCCGACGCGCATCGGCCTCTTCGTCTGCCGCTGCGGCATCAACATAGCCTCGACGGTCGATGTGCCCGCGGTGGTCCAATACGCCTCCACATTGCCGAAGGTCGTCCATGCGCAGGAGTTCCTCTTCGCCTGCGCGAAGGATTCGCAGAAGACCATCGCCCAGGCGATTAAGGACAAGCGCCTCACCCGCGTGGTGGTCGCCGCGTGCACGCCGCGGACGCACGAATCGCTGTTCCAGGGCACGCTCGAGGCGAGCGGGCTCAATCCCTACCTCTTCGAGTTCGCCAACATCAGGGAGCAGTGCTCCTGGGTCCACCAGCGGGCGCCGCAGGAGGCTACCCGCAAGGCCAAGGACCTCGTCCGCATGGGTGTTGCCAAGGTGTCCCTGCTGGAGCCGCTCCAGAAAAGCAAGCTGAGCGTGAACCATTCCGCCCTTGTCATCGGCGGCGGCCTGGCCGGGCTTACGGCCGCGATGGATCTCGCGGCGCAGGGCTACCCGGTTCACGTGGTCGAGCGCGAGGCCGAACTCGGCGGACACCTTCGGTCAATCCGACGCACGCTCAACGGCGAGAAGACCGATGCCTTCCTCACGGAACTCATCGAGAAGGTCCGGTCCGACAAGCGTATCACGGTCTATCTAGGCAAGAGCGTCCAGGCGATCTCGGGGTACGTCGGGAACTTCAGGTCCCGGATAACCGGCGAGGACAAGCCGATCGAGCATGGTGTGGTGATCGTGGCCACCGGTGCCACCGAATGCACGCCGAAGGAGTACATGTACGGGGAGGATAGTCGCGTGATGACGCAGACGGACCTCGAGAGCTTCCTGGCCGGCGCCTCCGTTGGCAAGATCAAGGCCCTCAAGACCGTGGTCATGGTCCAGTGCGTCGGGTCGCGCGACGCGGATCGCCCGTACTGCAGCAGGATATGCTGCGGCACGGCCATAAAGAACGCCTTGCACCTCAAGGAGTTGAACCCCCACGTCCGCGTCTACGTGCTCTGCCGCGACGTGCGAGTCTATGGGCTCAACGAGCGGTGGTACCGCCAGGCGCGGGAGAAGGCAGTGGTGTTCCTGCGGTACGACGAGACGAGCAAGCCGCTCGTTACAGGTCATGACGGCCGCCTCGTGGTGCAGGCCAAGGACGGCATTCTGGGCCGCACTCTGGCGCTCGACACCGATCTGCTTGTGCTCAGCACCGGCATCCAGCCGAACAAGGACAACCGCGAACTCTCGCAACTGCTCAAGGTGCCGCTGGATGCGGACGGGTTCTTCCTGGAGGCGCACGTCAAGCTCCGGCCGGTGGACTTCGCCACGGAGGGCGTGTTCATCTGCGGACTTGCGCACTACCCCAAGGACATCGGCGAGAGCATCGCGCAGGCGCGGGCGGCGGCCTCCCGTGCGGCAACCATTCTGAGCAAGTCCGAGATCGAAGCGGAAGGCAAAGTCGCGGTGGTGGACGCCGCACGTTGCAGCGGATGCGGCGCCTGCACGGTGCTCTGCGCCTACAAGGCGATCGAATTGGACCCCGTGCTCCGAGTGGCCGTCGTCAACGAGGCGACGTGCAAGGGATGCGGAACGTGCGCCTCCACTTGCCGTGCCGGCGCGATTGACCTCAAGGGCTTCAGCAACCACCAGCTCCTTGAGGCCGTGGATGCAGTTTGAGGGCATTATGAACCAGACCCAGAGCGTACAGCAAGCCGCGTCGAAGCAGGCATGGGAACCGAAGATCGTGGCGTTTCTGTGCAACTGGTGCTCCTACGCGGGAGCGGACCTGGCGGGCGTGAGCCGCATCCAGTATCCCTGCAACGTCCGCGTGATCCGCGTGCCGTGCTCCGGCAGGATCAACCCCGCGTTCCTGCTGCGGGCCCTACAGAACGGGGCCGACGCCGTGCTGGTATCCGGATGCCACCCGGGCGACTGCCACTACATCAGTGGGAACCTGGTCGCCCGGCGGAAGTTCGCTCTTCTCAAGGCCCTTCTGCAATATGTCGGGATCGAGCCCGAACGCGTCCAGTTCACCTGGGTGTCGGCCTCAGAGGGAGGCCGGTTCGCCGCGATCATTGAGAAAGTCGTCGAGCAGGTCCGAAAGCTCGGCCCCAATGGGAGACTCGCAAAACGACTATGACTGCCAGTCACGAGATCGAGAACCGTCTGCGCGCGACTGCCGAAAAGCTCCTGCGCGAGAAGAAGGTGGACCTCTTCCTGGGGTACGAGAAGGCGAGCCTTCCTTTTCGGACGACCCCGCTGCTGCTCACCGCGGCCGAGGAGGCCGGGCGGCTCGTCTGGAATTCCTTCTGCACCGTCAACCTCGCCGTCTATCTGCCGCGCCTGTTCAAGGCGCCCGCCGATGCCAGGGAGGCCAAGTCGGCGACGCCGCCGCCCAAGGTTGGGATAGTGCTGAAGGGGTGCGACGCACGGTCGGTGGTCGCCCTTATCCAGGAGCGCCAGGTCCCACGCGAGAATCTGGTGCTTGTCGGCATCGGGTGCCCCGGCGTCGTGGACGCGCAGAAGGCCGAAAAGACGCTGGGCGAGCATGAGGCGCTGGGGGCGGGCGAGGACGCTCAGGGAAGCATCCGCGCCGTGGTGGAAGACGGCACGGAAATCACGCTGTACCGGCAGGAGGTCCTTGCCGACGCGTGTTTGGAGTGCCGGTCGCCCATGCCCGCGATCTGCGACCTGGTCCTCGGCGGGCCCGTCGAGGCAAAGGAAACGGATGCAGCCAGACGGCGGGCGGCGGAGTTCGAGTCCAAGCCCCCGGATGCCAGGTGGGCGCGTTTCCAGGAGATGATCTCCAAGTGCATCCGATGCAATGCTTGCCGGCAGGCATGCCCGATGTGCTACTGCAAGGAATGTCTCTTGGACCAGACCCGGCCGAGATTGATCGGCGCCGGCACTGACATCTCCGATGTCACGATCTATCACTTGGTGCGGGCTCTCCATACCGCCGGTCGCTGCACGGAGTGCGGGGCCTGCGTACGGGCGTGCCCGATGGGGATCGACACGCGGCTGCTGACGCGGAAACTCTCTCTGGAGGCCGAGGACCTCTATGGATATCGGGCCGGCCAGTCGGCCGACGCGATACCGCTCCTGTCGGCCTTCGCCATGGACGATCCGCAGGATTTCCTGACAGAACCCTCACACCTCCCCGCCGCATCCTCGTCGGCTCAGGAGGCAGAACAGGCCCGGAGGGCGAAATGACTGAGAAGCGGATTTCCCACACGGACCTGCCCCGTCTGCTCGCCAGACTGCGAGAGCGGGGCGCGGTTCACGCACCGCTAGAGGATGAAACCGGCGACGCAGTGTTGACCGAATTGTCGTCCGACGATCTTATCTCGTTGAGATACAGGAACTTCCGCCTGTCGCCCAAGTCGTTCTTGCTGCCCCAGAACCAAGTGCTGTTTCGCTTTCAGGACGGCAAGGAGGAAGAACCGGCCCTGCCAGATCGAGAGATGGTCGTCTTTGGAGTCCGGCCGTGCGACGCCAAGGCGATGCAGGCCCTGGACAAGGTCTTCCTGGACGGCGATCAGAACGATCCGTACTACGCACGCGCTCGGGAGAAGACGGTGGTGATCGCGCTGGCGTGCACGCGTCCGCTGTCGAGTTGCTTCTGCACGTCGGTGGGCGGCGGGCCGGGCGATGGCGCCGGCGCCGATGTGCTCGCCCTGGAATTGGACGCGGACCTCCTTCTGAGGGCGCTGACTCCCGGAGGCGAGAGGCTGCTGTCGTCTGTGCGGGACTTGCTTTGCGACGCCGCTCCCTCGGCCGTCAAGGAGGCGGAGGACCGAGTCCGTGCCGCGGAGGAGCAGATCGCCCCGGTCAAGGTTGACGGCAGCGCCCAGCGGTTGAGTAATGCCTATGACTCGCCTCTGTGGGCAAGCGTCAGCCAGAAATGCCTTGGATGCGGGACGTGCAGCTTCCTGTGCCCCACGTGCCACTGCTTCGACATCACCGACGAGGTCCGCGGCGGGACGGGCCGGCGCGTCAGGACGTGGGATTGCTGCGCCTATCCGCTCTTCACGCTGCACGGCTCCGGGCACAACCCCCGGCCGACGCCCAAGGAGCGGTGGCGCCAGCGGATCATGCACAAGTTCCGATACGCGATCGAGAACTTCGGCCGCCCGTTCTGCGTGGGCTGCGGCAGGTGCATCCGCAGTTGTCCCGTCGGCATGGATATCCGCACGGTGCTCAAGGAGATTGGAGTGTAAGCGATGGCGAGGAATCCATATCTTCCGTACCCGGCGCGTATCGAAGAGGTGATCGTCGAGAATGAGGCCGGCGACATCAAGACGTTCCGGCTCGTGTTTGAAGACCCCCAGAGCGCCAAGGAGTTCCGGTACGTGCCCGGTCAGTTCGCGGAACTGTCTCTGCCCGGGATGGGTGAGGCGCCGTTCGGAATCGCCTCATCGCCGACGGAGGCCGACTATCTGCTCTTCTCGGTCAAGCGAGTCGGCCTGTTCACGACGGAGCTTCACAGCGTCGAGCCGGGCGTCCGGATCGGCATCCGGGGGCCGATGGGCAGGCCGTTCCCCTGGGATCGAATGGCCGGCAAGAACCTGCTCATTATCGGCGGGGGATTCGCCTTCACAACGCTCCGCTCGGCGATCAAGTACATCCTGGATCCAGCCAACCGAAGCGGTTTCGGCTCAGTCCTGGTGATCTACGGGGCGCGGACGCCCGGCGAGTTCATGTACAAGAAGGAACTTGAGCAATGGCGGGCGCGGGACGACATTGCCGTTCACCTGACGGTGGACCATCCCGACGAGGGCTGGACCCAGCACAAGGGCGTGGTCACGACCGTGCTGGAAGGCCTCAAGCCCAGCGCGGAGAACTCCTTGGCCCTGGTCTGCGGGCCGCCCGTCATGATTCGCTTCGCCCTGCAATCGCTCAACAAACTGGGGTTTGCCGACGACGCGATCATCCTCTCCCTGGAGATGCGGATGAAGTGTGGGATCGGCAAGTGCGGGCGGTGCAACATCGGCAGCAAGTACGTCTGCAAGGACGGCCCCGTCTTCACGCGCGAGGAACTCAAGGCGCTTCCATCCGAGTATTAGTCAGGACACGTGACTAAACGGGCGGCTGTTGTGAATGGCATGAAGATAAGCGATAAGTCATTTGCATAGAAGGGCCTTTCGCATTTGGTGGCGGGGGCGGTTGAGAAGGTCGTATTCATTTGGGCGGCGTTTGACGGCACGCGGCGCCAGGCGGTTGGGACGATCTGGCAACAGGTCGTCGGCGATCCACTTCAGCGGCAATGTGTAAAGCCTCGCCGCTTTATCGCCGCCTTCGTAGACTTGAAGGTACGGCTCCAAACCGTTCAACCGATCCATGGTTCCGGCAAGGCTCAGCCGGTGCAGCGGCAGGCCGCGGCGAGAGGCCGCATGCCACATGACTGATCGCACCAGGTTGTACGCCAGCAGGTGCATGTATATCTCTTTAAGCACCACAGCGGCCCTCTTGGCACGAAGAACGTCCATCCCCATCGTCGTCTTGATGTCCCTGAACCGCGCGTACTGAAACGCCGCCGGCGCCGCTACCCTCTGATGCGCCGGAGCCGCGGGGAACTGCGAAAAGAACCGCGAAAGGAGCTTGCATGACATAACCGACCACATATCATGGGCCTACAGACGGCAGTGCCATTCGCCGCCGCTCCCTATGACCTATGACCTTCTTCTCATGCTCTCGGGTAGATCGAAGGTTCATCTTTGGCTACGATTACTTGGCGTCTGGCGTCAGTGCATTTCGCGGCCGCCGGTGATGTTGATCGCCTGGCCGGTCATGTAGTCGGCGCCCCTGCTTGCCAGGAACACCGTCACCGCCACGACGTCCTCGACGGTCGCCAGGCGTTTCAGCGGGACCTTGGAGGTGAACTTCTTGACGATCTCCTCCATGGGCAGCTTCATGGTGTTGACGTAGTCGGCCGAGACGTTCTGCCAGACGCCCGTGTCGGCCGTGATGCCCGGACAGACACAGTTGACGTTGATGTGGAAGTCCGCCAGCTCGAACGCCAACGCCTGCGTCAGGCCGATGATGGCGGCCTTGGCGGCCGAGTAGGCGCTCATCAGCGCCGAGCCCGTCTTGCCGGACTTGCTGGAGAAGTTGACGATCTTCCCGCCGCCGGAAGCCTTCATGACCGGCACGGCCATCTTGGTGAACAGGAACGTGCCCTTGCAGTTTACGTCGAAGACGGAGTCCCACGTCTGCTCGGACATTTTCTCGACCGGCCCGCCCTTGCCGACTGTGCCGGCCACGTTTATGAGCACGTCGATCCGCCCGCCGAAGGCCGCCTTTGTTGCCTCGACGACCTTGGCGACCTGGTCGGCCTTGGTGCAGTCTGCCGCCAGTGCCTTGCACCTGGGGCCAAGCTCCTTGGCGACGGCGTCGAGCTTTGCCTGGTCGAGGTCCGTGATGAACGCGCTTGCGCCCTGCTCGCAGAGGCGCCGGGCCAGGCCCTTGCCGATAGTTCCCGCCGCCCCGGTGACCAGGGCGACTTTGCCGTCAAACTCCACGGGGTTCTCCTTCGGAAAAGCTTTAATGCTCAATCTTCAATGGCGAATGCTACATGCCGAAGCCATGAGACATGGGCCGCGAAAATCGGGGACAGACACCTCCGCGGCAAAAGGCATGCCGCTTCGGAGTCAGTCCCCATTTCCGCTCCAATGCTCTGCAATCTCCGCGTGAAACGCTGTTTCTTCTTCTAACCGGCTACCGGCTACTGGCTACTGGCTACCGGCTACCGGCTACCGGCTACTGGCTACCGGCTACTGGCTACTGGCTACTGGCTACCGGCTACTGTCCCACGTTTATCACCGACATCGTATGCGGCTTGTCGTAGGTGTTGCCCGCAAGGGGCAGGTCGATGTTGGAGACGTAGACTTTGTCGCCGCGTACGCACGGCTCGCTGGGCCGGTCAAGCGACCCGTCGGCGCCGTCGGTGTTCCCGTTCTTGGCGACGGTGGTCACCTTGCCGGTCTTGAGGTTCACGCGGTGAATGGCGTTGCCCAGGAAGTCAGCCACGTACACGTCGCCCGTCTTGCGGTCCACGCTGAGCCCGTCGCAGCTCTTCATGCCCTGGCCCTCGGCGGCGACCTTCCAACTGGCGACCTTGCCGTCGGCGCCCATCTTGCCCAGGATGAGCTGGGCGTCGCCGAAGTTGCAGACGATCATGTTGCCCTCGTTGTCGAAGCCTAGGCCGTTGGCGCCGACCTGCCAGTGCTTGTTCTTCGTCGGGAAGTGAATCGCCAGGTGCGGGTCGGGCAGGTCGGAAGATTGGCTCATGCGGTAGGGCCTGACATGGTACGGCTTGTCGCCCGACAGTTCGGAAATCTTGAAGCCGTACACGCCGCTGGGGACCGGATAGGCGTTGGGGTCGAGCTTGCTGTCGCAGACGTAGATCATGTCGCCGCAGGCGACCAGGCCGTTGGCCATCACCAGCCCGGTGGCCACGACCTCGACCTTCTGGGCCTTGCCGTCCTTCATCACCACGCGGAAAACGCGCGACTTGTGCTCGTCGGTGACGAAGCCCTGGCTGTCGGAAATGTACAGGTTGCCGTCGGAGCCCACCGCCACGCCCAGCGGAATGGCCCGCTTGGTGTCGGGATGAACGGGGAGCTGCACAATCTCGGTTATCTGGTCGGTCGGGCTTATGCTCAGCATCACGGCCGGGTAGTTCGGGTCGTTGATGTTCGGCACCGAGAGGATGATGTTGTTATGGGCGTCGACGGTCATGCCGTCGGGCGTGTTGTATTTCTCGGGCAGGTTCACGGCGATCTTTGGATTGCCGATGTTCGTCTCGCACCCGCCGGCGAGCATAACCCCGGCGAGCAGCATCGCTCCGAGAGCCACCGCCAGCCGCCTCATTGGGTCGTTGCGATTCATATTGCCGCTCCTTCTTTTGGTTTGTTCTCTTTTCTCTTCTTCTCTGCGTTCTCTGCGATCTCTGCGTTGAAATCTCTTCTTCTTTCAGGCCTGCCACGCCAGTTCCTGCCAGGCGCCGCCGAGTGCCTGGAGGATCTTGTTGTAGCGTGCGCGCTTGGCCTGGTAGACGTCGGCCAGGGCCTTGTCTGGCTCGTGTCGCCGGCCCATGCGGACCATTGCCGCCGTGGCAACGGGGAAGCTTTTGTGGCATCCGGCGGCGACGGCGGCGCATATGGCCGCGCCGAGCGCGCCAAGCTCCGTGCCGTCCGGTATCTCCACCGGCACCTGGAAGATGTCGGCGAACATCTGCGACCAGACCATGCTTCGCGCTCCGCCGCCGGTCAGGCGGATGCACGCGGGCATCTTGCGGTACTTCAGGAGCTTCTCGACGTGCCAGCGGTGCGAAAATACCACGCCCTCGTAAATGGCCCGCACGACGTGTGCCCGCTTTTGCCAGCCGTCCAGGCCGATCAGGCACGCCTTGGCGTCCGGGTGGACGTTCGAGCCGTAGAGGAACGGCAGGAAGATCAGCCCGCAGTCGCCGGGACTCGTCGAGGCCACCAGATCGTTGCACACGTCGTACACGCTTTGGCCGCGATTCGCCGCCGCCTGCCGCTCGGCCTGGAAAAACTCGGTCACCAGCCATTCGAGGTTGCTGGCCGACGTGGCGGAGCCCTCGAGCATCAGGTAGTAGCCGTCCATCGCGTAGCAGGTGGTCATGAAGACCGCGTCGTCGGTCACCGGCGTGCGGGAGATGTACTGGTTGTTGCCCCACGTGCCGGCGACCATGCAAAGCTGGCTCTCGTCGGTGATGGCCGACGAAAGGGCGCACGCGTCGATGTCGAACAACCCGCCCGCCACTTTCGTGCCGGCGGCAAGATGCGTCTCGGCGGCGACCTCGGGCGTCACCTCGCCGCAGATGTCGGATGAGCGCACCAGCGGTGGCAGCAGGCCGCGCATCTCGCCGATCCCGAAGGCGTCGAGGATGGCCTGGTCGTAATCGGCCTTGCCGACGTTCAGCAGGCTCGTGCCGGACATGTCCGTGATCTCGGCCGCGATCTTGCCCGTCAGGCGAAAGCGGATGTAGTCCTTTGCCATAAGGACCCAGCCGGCCTTCTTCATCGTTTCCGGCTCGTTGTCCCGCAGCCAGGCCAGCAGGGCGTTGGGCTGCGCGGCCCAGATGCTCTGCATGGTCCTGGGTCGGATTCTCTTGTCCAGGCCGTCGGCGTTCCACTTGTCGCTGTAGGCCCGCGCGCGGGCGTCGGTGGAACTGATGGCGTTGCGGACGGGCTTGCCCCGCTTGTCGACGAGGTAGAGCCCGTTGCCATGCCCGGCGGAGGCTATGCAGACGATGTCCGCCGGGTCGATCTTCGCCGCCGCCAGCACGTTTCGGATGCTCTCGGCCGTGGCGGCCCAGGAGGCCGTCATGTCCATCTCGCTCCAGCCGCGCTTGGGCGCGAGGGCGTCGATCTTGCGGCTGGCGACGGCGACTTCCCGGCCGTCCAGCGTGAACAGGGCCGCCTTGGCGACGGTGCAGCCGTTGTCGGTACCAAGCAGGTACTTGGGCATTATTATCTTCCTTCTTGCGGGCGGTGGCGAACGAAACCTGGACCCAGGACCGGCCCGGCTGGCAGAGACGTGCCCGGCCAGGCCGGTCGTCGGTCCAAGTTGCCGCCGCCGGCGGCTGGCCGGGGCGGCGTGCCCGGCGTGGTCAGCCTTCGCTCAGGCCGGTCTCGGCGGCCTAGGCCTTGGCGACTTCCGTGGCGGCCACGGGCGCCGCGGCGGTTTTGTAGTGGAAGAACAGCATCATCGCCAGCATCAGCACCGCCGAGCAGACCACCGTGATCAGCCAGATTGACCGCCACTGGTGGACGCCGTCGCGGGTGTAGGCCTCGATGAGCCAGCCGTTGATGAAGTTGCCGGCCAACATGCCGACGCCGAAGGTTATCAGGAACAGCAGCCCCTGTGCCTGGGCCTGGAGTTGTCTTGGCGCCTTCTTGCCGACGTATACCTGCCCGCCGACGAAGAAGAAGCCGAAGATCACGCCGTGAACGAGGATCGCGCCGAAGTACATACCCGGCTGGCCCCAAACGTCGCCGCCCCAGAACAACAGGTAGCGGACGAGCAGCGCCAGCAGGCCGACGACCATGGTCCACTTCACGCCGAAGGCCGCCAGGGCCAGCGGGACGAGCAGCATGGCGAACATCTCGACGAACTGCCCCCAATTCATCGTGACGGTGATGTACTTAAAGCCCTGTTCCTCCAGGAACATCGAGCAGTAGGACCAGTAGATCGTGAAGGGAATCATCACCAGCGTGGAGATGATGATGAAGATGGCGAAGTTGGCGTCCTTCATCAGCGAGAACGACCGCAGCCCCAGGGCGTCGACTATGGACGCCTTCTGCCCCTTTGCCGGCGGGGGCGTGTTGGGCAGCGACAGGGCCAGAAGGGCCGCGATGACCCCCGTGCCGGCGCCGCACAGGAACGGGATGCTCGTCCCGTCGATCTGAAGCGGCTTGCCATGCTGATTGAGCAGCAGCCAGCCGGCGACGAGGCTGAACACTCCGGCCGCAACCCAGCCGATGGAGCCGAACACGCGAATCTGCGGGAACTTGTCGGCGGGGCTGTGCGCCATGGCGATCGAGCTGGTCAGGCCCCACGTGGGCATGTAGCAAAGCTGTTGGATTACCAGCACGCCAATGACCACCATTGGCGAGCCGGCCTTGGCCACCAGGACCAGTGCCACCAGCAGCAGCGAACTGATGAGGTTCAGAACCGCCAGCACCTTCTGGCTGGCGAAGTGCCTGTCGGCGATCATGCCGATGATCGGCGAGGTCAGGCAGCCCAGCGCCATCGAGCTGAGTGCCCAGGACCGCTCCGTGGGGCTCATGCCGAGGCTGTTGAGGTACGGCGCCAGCGGCACCCAGAAGACGGCGAACATCATGAACTGGAGGAACATCATGAGGCTCAGTCGGATCCGGATGCTCCAACTCATGCCGGGGCCGGTTTGGGCAGCGATTTCTGACATGTCATGGCTCCATCAAGCTCGGTTTTCGATACCGCCCGTCCGCGACCTTCGCGGGCAGGCGTGCATTTGACTCGCTACTGTGTCGCATGGTCTCGCAACGTGCCAAGACTTCAGCACTTCAGGGGCAAAAGGTCAATACTGTGTTTAAGACTTCAGGCTTCGGGCTTCAGATATCCCGAGGATTCGCCGCGACCTCAAGGTCACGACTCATCCATCGGGCTTTCAGAGCCCTACGTGTTCCAGATTCCGCTGTTTGTCTTCCGGGTTCTTTGTTCCCAATACCTGGTTCCGCTGTTCCGCTTTTCCAGGTTCCGGGTTCCAAATACCTGGTTCCGTCGTTTGTCTTCAGCGCATCATCATTCCGCCGGTGGCGTCGACGGTCGTGCCGGTCATGTAGCCGGCGCGGTCGCTGGCCAGGAAGGTCACGATGTCCGATATTTCCTCCACTGTGGCGATACGGTGCAGGGGGATGCGGGCGATGTACTTGTCCTCGTCGGCGGCCAGGCGACTGGCCACCATCTCGGTGCGGATCATGCCCGGCGCGACGGCGTTGACGTTGATGCCCTTGCCTGCCACTTCGCGGGCCAGTGCTCGCGTCATCGAGACCACCGCGCCCTTGGAGCTGTCGTAGGGCAGGTGCCCGCTGGTCGAGCCCAGAAACGCCGCCTGGGAGGCTATGTTGACGATCCGGCCCTTTCGGTGCGTCTCCAGCAGCCGGCGGACAAACTCGCGGCAAGCGAGAAAAGCCCCGGTGACGTTGACCTGGAATACGTAGTTCCACTCGGCCTCGGTGTACTTGGTGATCGGCCCGCTGGCCAGGGCGGCGGCGTTGTTCACGAGGACGTCGAGCGGGCCCAGCGCGGCCTCGGTGTACTGGAACATCGCCAGGATGTCCGCCTCGCTGGCCATGTCGGCCGGCACGGCCAGGGCGGGCACGGCGACGGCCGGCGCAGCGTACCGCTTGCCGATCTCGCGCACGATGGCGTCGGCCTCGGCGACGAGGTCCACGCCCTTGGCGGCGCAGCGGAAATAGTTGACCGCGACCCTGGCGCCCTCGGCCGCAAGGCCAAAGCATATCGCCTTGCCCAGCCCACGGGAGCCGCCGGTCACCAGCACCACCTTGTCAGTCAGTCGCATGTCCACCAGTCACGGTCCTCTTTGCCGGCCTGGACGTTTCCGCACCCCAATGCCGGCTTGCTGTCGCGAACAGAAGGTGGTCCATTATCGCCAAGAGATTAAACAAAAGGCACGGAAATGAAAAGCAGGCGTGCACGATTCCGCCACTTTTCCCCGCCGGGTTTTCGGGGTAGAATCCGCAACCGTATCGGGACCCCGTACCACGAAGGGACTTAGACATGGCCAAGAAGGTATCGAGGAAGGCTTCCGCACCCGCCGCGTGCCCGGAGAAGATTCGCATCGGCACGCTGGTCAACGCCGGGCCGGGCACCAGGCCGGGCGAGTACATCCGGCAGATCCTGCCCTACGGCTTCGAGTCGTTCTCGCTGACGTTCTGGCAGAGCCTCGGCGGGCGCGACCTGCGGAAACTCGCCGACGAGGTCCGCCAGGTGATCGCTGGCTCCAGCGCGGCGATCAGTTCGCTGAGCGTTTTCGGCAACCCGCTCAAGGGCGACGACATGGCCAGGCAGACCCGGGCCGGCTGGCAAAAGCTCATCGACGCGGCGCGGCTGTTCGGCTGCGACCTGGTCACCGGTTTCGCCGGGCGCGTCGAGGGCAAGTGCATCGACGAGTCGATGCCGGCGTTCAAGAAGGTCTTCGGCCCGCTTGCCCGCCGGGCCGCCGACAAGGGCGTCCGCCTGGCGTTCGAGAACTGCCAGATGGGCGGCGACTGGCGCAGCGGCGGCTGGAACATCGCCCACGGCCCGGCGGCCTGGGAGATGATGTTCAACGCCGTGCCGATGGGCAACCTCGGCCTCCAGTGGGAGCCCGCCCACCAGTTGGTCGGCCTGGTCGACCCGCTGGAGCAGCTTGCCAGGTGGGTGGGCAAGGTCTTCTGCCTGCACGGCAAGGACGCCACCGTCCGCTGGGACATCATCCGCGAGTTTGGCGTCCATGGGCCGCGGCAGTACGTCTGGCACCGCACGCCGGGCTTCGGCGACACCAACTGGGCGGACCTTATCACCATCCTGCGGACGGGCGGGTTCGTCGGCAGCATCGACATCGAGGGCTGGCACGACCCGGTCTACCGCGGCGACCTGGAGATGACCGGCCAGGTCCGCGCCTTGAACTACCTCAAGGATTGCCGCGGCGGCAACTTCGTCCCGAACCCGAAGTGAGCACAGGCAAAAAACAGGACAGCCTCGACTCCCGGCCGCCCCTCGATTTGCCTGTGGCGGGCTTGTGGTAAACCGGCTACACGTTCTCAGCGATCAGGCGGCGCCCAGAGTTCCTGCCCGCCGAGCAGCGGATCGAGATTGGTCGGCCCTGTCGCCTTTACTGCCCCGTCGGCGAACAGCACGTTGAGCTTGCCCAGGTGCCTCTGGGCCGCGTCGGACAGCATTTGGGGGCACTTTGGGTCGCTCAGATTGACGATCGTCTTGTCGTAGTCCACCAGCAGCACGCGCGCGTCGCCGTAGCGGAGTTGTCCGGAGCGCTCGTTGATGCCGTAAGTGCACTGCATGCCCTGGGAGAGGCTCACTTCCCGGTTGACCTTGCTCGCTCCGGGGCCCAGCCAGCCGTAGATGGGGCTGATGGGGTCGGTTGTTTCGTCCGGGTACAGGGGCTTGCCTTTATAACGCATGCAGTTTTTCTCCCCGCAGGAGTAATTCAGGAGCTTGATGACGACCTTGCCGTTGGATTCCAGGTAAACCCGCATCAGGCCGTCCCCGTCATCATGGTCAAAGGTGTTGGTGCTGATCCTGGTTTCGACGTCCTCCAGGACGATCTCGATGTATGGGGCCCGGGAATCCTGGCCTCGCCGGGTGCCGATGTGCAGCCCGCCTATGCCCACTTCTGTAATAGGAATTTCAAAGTTGCGATTGGTGCAAGCGTAGGTCAGGCCCTCCAGGGGGTTCTTGGGCAGGGCGAAGATGCTCTTTTCTTCCATTTCCGGACAGGTGAACAAGGCCGTCACCGGGCAGACGTCGTACGGCACCGCCGGCCAGACATCCGATGCGGGCAGGCCGAAGGCGCCTTTGATCGTGCTGGCACCTGCCCCGCCGGCGTGCGTGGCAAAAGCGGTCGAGAGCTTGGCCAGGTTGTTGCGGCAGATCGTCGCTCGTGTCATGGCCGCGGCGCGCTGATAGGACGGCAGCAGGATCATGAGCAACAGCGCTATCACCGCGATGACGATCATGACTTCCACAAGGGTAAAGGCGTTGCGTCTCATGGCTGCTTGCCTCCTGGAGCCGAGGTCGGCCCGGTCCACACTGGTTCATAGTGCGTGCGCAGGTTCTCCGGGTGCCGATCCATCGGCCGACCCGCCTGAAGATACGCCTGTTGGACCTGCGGGAAAGACTTTGTCAGTTCGATGTTGTCCAGCCATTTCGTCCTGTCGGCCGAGCCGGCGCCGACGTACCGCATGCCGAGCTTCTTGTACAACTCGTGAATGGCCGCAACCTTCACCGCCTCGTCTTCGGTCTTCTCGGCCGTCTCGAGCAGCCACATGATAGACCGTTGCGACTCGCAGCGTGCCAGGCCCAGCACCGACGCCTTTCGCTCGGCCAAGGGGGCCTGGGAAGCCGCCAGCGCGCCCAGGCGGTCGGCGGCGGCCGGGTCGCCGAAAAGCCCCAGCGTGCCTGCCGCCGCGGCGCGGACCTGCGGCGACGGGTCCGCCAAGGCCTTCTCGACCGCCCTGCGGGCTTCCTCGCGATCGCGGGTCTCCGGGGCGACAAAGCGCCCCAGCCCCACAACCGCCGCCTGGCGGACGGACGGTTCCTGTTCTTCCCCGGCCGTGCGCACCAAGGCCTCGACGGCGCCGGCGGGCTGTTTGTCGGCAAGGCGGCAAATGGCCTCGACGCGGTCAGCGGGCGTCTTGCCGGAGACTTCCGCCGAATGGCCGAACAGGGCGTACAACCCCGCCGCCGCGGCGGCGACAATGATGGCCGCGACGACAACCAGGACAACCGCCCTGTTGCCGAACCTGCCCGCGAACTGCTGCATCTGGCTTCTCCGAAATGGCGATTAATTGCCGCCTACGCGCATTATACATCCGAGCGGCCCGGCAGACAATGTCCTTTTTACGCCTTTTGTTCTCTTGCACTGCTACCCGTAGATTTCTTCGCGCGCGGAGAAGACTTCTCAACGCAGAGACCGCAAAGACCGCAGAGGAAACAACTAAGAGAAGTCTGTTCTCCGCGTCTCAGCGCCTCCGCGGTAATCCGTTTTGGGTTGCGGGCGAAGCCCGCGCCGTGCCCTCCGCGCATTGACGCTTCCTGGGCGGCCTGTTTGGCGATCATGTTTTCCAGGTTTTCCAGGGCGGTCCAGCCGGCGAGTTGGTCGGCCGTCAGCGTGGCGTCCCGGCCATGGATGCCCGCTACCGCCCAGGCTGGGCCAGCACGTCGAGAATCATTGCCGCGCCGCATGCGACATACGGATGCGAACTGGACAACCAGGGCAAAAGACTCACGGAATTGGGGGGCTCGGGGTGCTCGGCGCAGTACCGGGAGAGTTGTTCTTCGGCCGTCCCCGGGCGAACGGCCTTGAGAAGCCCATCCCACCGCCGCCTCTCGTTGGCTGTCAGCCCCTTATGCCAAAGGCAGTAAACGGCGAGTTCCTGGCCGTCCAGCACCACGCGCCCAAAGTGCGCCTTCTGGAAGGCCGCGTCCGACGACGCCCACGCCGCGTAGCAGATATGCGAGAGCGGCTTGTCCTTGCTGGCGAATAACCACGTCAGACGACTAGAATTCCCATCCCAATTGCCGTTGGTCACCAGCGGGCCGGCCGGCAACTTCAGCGTCAGGTTTACCCCGTCGGGCGGGTGCATGAATAGGCTAATCTGGGGGAAGACCGCGGCGTAAAGGCTCTGGCCGAGCACCCCGCCGGCACACTTGAGTACCTCCATCGGGTCCGGCTCGACCGGCGCGGAGGCGGGTTGGGACTCGGCGGCGTTTACCTCCTGGCCCTTATCGGTGGGCCAGGACGCCGACTGCTCCCGCCACCTCTCCGCGGCATTGCGACATATGTCGCTGGTTTTGACAAACCGCTCGAAGGATTCCGCCACCTCGTTCGGGTCGCTCACGAAGGCGAGTTGTTTGTCCGCCTCGTCGATGCCCATCTTCCGGGCCAGCAGCCGCCGCACGGTGAGCGTGATTCCCTCGGCCTTGTCCTTTTCGCTGATCGCCGAGTCCGTCAATAGCCGGGCAAACTCGATGACGTGCTCGTAGTGGATGTAATCGTGCTCGATCAGGTAGAGCACCACGCGGGCGCGGATATCCCGTATGTTATCCTCGCTGGTGACCAGCCCGCTGCCAGTCGACCAGAGGTATATCGTCAGGTTCTTCAGGTCCCTGCGGAAGTCGGTGTCCATGAACTTGCGCAGCTTCTCAAAGCCCGGCTGCTTATCGAGCCGGCTGGCCAGGTAACCGCTCAGGACGTCGGTGATGGTGTCCGCGGCCAGGTTAATCCGGTCCAACTGCCACGTCAGGTCGTCGGCGCCGGCAAAGCGTTCGACGTACCCGGCCGCCGAGCCCATGAGCGTGTGAATGACGCGATATTCCCCCGCCCCGCCGAGCTCGCCCGGCAGCTTGCCGACAAACTTGCCCGCGAACGTCTGCCTGGCGGCGTTGGGATCGGCCGTGATGCGCCGCGGGTACTTGCCGGCCAGAGTCTGGAGAATCTCCGGCGGCACCTGTTTCTCAGTAGGCTCGCCGCTCATGTGCGATCCGCCTTCCATCCAGGCCGTCAATTGCCGGTCCAGCGAGCCGTCATTAGGATCCATGGAGATCTCGTAGATATTGCTCGGCCCGCATGACAAACACCCCATCGCCGCCGCCATAGCCGCGCCGGTCAATATCAGCCGGCAGAACCGCCATGTTCGCATGGTCGTCTCCCTGTGTGAAGGCACGTTGCCTCCCCCCTTAGTATCCCGCCGGGGTGGGTCCTGCGCAGAACATTCTCTCAATCTTCCGGCCAGTACACCGTTCCTTTAGAATCATTTCAACTGGATACCCGTGTGGCAATTGGAAAAGGAATTGCGCGCCACCACATTGCTGCCAACATGAAGTCCTGCAAAATCGTCAAAGATGTTCAATCCTAGTGGGCGAAGGTCCAATTTGACATGAAATGTGCTAACATCGATTTGAGTTACAAAGAGAATCGCTTCGTTGCCGACCAGCACGGTTGTTCCTTCGTGCGAAGCGACCACTCGAACATCGTTTCCCTCGTTTCCCTGTGTGACTACTTTACCCTCGATGCGAATGCCTCGTATCTTTTCGTCTAACCCGGTCGTGTCAAGTAATAGACTGGGCAGCTTATCTTCAATCCGCAGGACCGGGCGATCCTTCCATGCAATCAATGTGCGGCAGTCTGTAAACCGATTGAGACCCATCAGTATGGAATTCATGCAGCCCCTTTCCTCCAGTCCGTGGACACCCATGGTTCATTGCGGTCTTTTTCGTACGCAGTTGAGCGGGGCATCTCCATAAAGAACATTTCCGCAGAAATTGAGAAGGTTATGGGATAAAGCACCGCGAGGGACAGGTGCCCTCTGCCGTTGAGAAAAGCATGCTCTTCGTCGGTTAGCTGATACCAAATGGGGTCCATGAGATCCCTTAGGGAATCAGCGGATTGTTCATCACCTCGTTCATCTGCCTCCATCATCCTGCGTTCAAGTGCCGCGTATCGATCTATTAGTCTATCGGTCATATTTGTTTCCAATCATCCTTTGTCGAGCCGAGTGCGTTCTCGTACTGCGTCAACTGCATGACTCGGCTCGGCTCGACAAAAGCGTGTTTATCGATCCGCACAGGATCGGGGCGCAGATGTAAGTTGTCGATGCTGACTCGATCCTTCCCAATGGCGTATATTCGAAGAGAGTCAGGTCCTGTTGAACCGTGCCCGATTCTCTTTGGGCGTCGATAATTAGGAATATTGAGGAAAGAGTCTGGAGAAACAGACATGCCTCCCGTCTCAGGATGCACGTCGCCGCCGCTATCGGGTTTAATATCGACGGGAACCCGGACTCCTAGACGGTTGGCAGATCGACCGATCTGCGGCTTGCCTTCCGGATCCGAAACCATACTCCGAAACACTTTCTTCTCCATCAGAAAGAAGATACTTCAATAGGTCATTGCTGTCGAGGTCTCAATGATAAGAAACTCGGTCTTGCATTGGCCTTGTCGCTGGCGATCGGCTCTGTCGGGGGGAAAGGTGTAATTCGGAAATCTTGATGCTCCTGTGCACCGTAAAGGGCCGTATATTGAATGTCTCGCCGCATACTGAGCCCTTGCTGTGGCCTTGTTGGCCGAGCCGGGGCTCGCGTCCGGAAATTCCGGTTCGGCAAATGCATTATACCCCCGTTTTCGGCATTGTCAAATGCTGAAAGCACAAAGGCTTGGGCCTTCACGCCTCTTCGCCCGCCTGTTTGGCGATCATGTTTTCCAGAGCGGCCCAGCCGGCGAGTTGGTCGGCTGTCAGAGTGGCGTCCTTGCCGGCGGCGTGGCGGTGGCGGATGGCTCGCAGGCGCCGGCGGGTTTCACGGGGCAGGCGGACGCCGTCGTTGACGACCAGGCCCGTCACGGCCTGACGCTGGTGGCGGCGGCGGATGGAGAGCTTCTGCTTGAGGTGCAGCTTGTAGCCGTACCCGGCGACGACTCGCTTGGTGACCCGTATTGCGGCGGCGACGGCGGCGCGGCTGTCTTCGTCGAAGCTGAAGGTTATGTCGTCGGCGTATCGGCTGTAGGCGGCGCCGAGCTTTTCGGCAAGTGCCGCCAGACGGGCGTCGAGGGCGTAGTTGACGAGGTTGCTCAGGCGGGGGCTGGTCGGCGCGCCCTGGGGCAGTTGACCGTTGTGGGTGCACCACTTTACGAGTTGCTCGGCCGGCTCGGCGGACCAGCCGATCGCCTGGAAATACTCCCGCACGCGGGCGGCGGCGGTTGATGGGAAGAAGTCCTGGATGTCCATCCGCACGACGACGGCGGCGCCGGTGTGCAGACGGGCGTGGGTGACGATGGATCGACCGCGCTCGAAGCCCGTCGCGGCCGGGTGGGCGCGGAGCCGGCCCAGCACGCGCCGGAGGATTCGCCGCTGGAGGTCCTTGAGCTCGGGCCGCGGCGAGAGGATCCTGCGCTTGCCGCCGCGACGCTTGGGGATGGTGAACTCGTCGTAGGCGACGGACACCGATTGCATGTCGGAGGCCGGCAGACCCATGCGGCTGGACAGGTCCATTAGCGACAGCGTGCCGGCTGGG
>Ga0315282_10005018_pt1 | contig 22713 bp, 28 predicted proteins | sample YL17G07_20_MG_FD_203693 | JGI IMG/M metagenome (GOLD analysis project Ga0315282, IMG submission 203693) | Sediment microbial communities from Yellowstone Lake, YNP, Wyoming, USA - YL17G07_20 | ecosystem: Environmental > Aquatic > Freshwater > Lake > Sediment | place: USA: Wyoming | collected... | reverse complement strand
CCATTCCGGGGAATCCACAGCGTCTACAGTGGATTTAATGAGGCCTTCAGAAAATATTTTGGGACCAATCCGGTTGAGGCCACTTCCAGATTGGCTGTTGAAGGGAAGATAGAGATAAGGCCTTTTAAAGGAGGGGCGATGCTTTTCCTTCCTGGGGAGGCCCCGAAGAGACCTTCAGCCAATGAAATCATTCAATTGATATTGGAATCCGGAAGCCGATCTCTTTCCGAAGAAGAGTTCGTCATCGAAGGGGTAAAGAAATTAAGAAGAGAACCTTACAAGGGGATCCACAGCGTCTTCAGCGGGTTCAATGATGCCTTCAGAAAGCATTTCAACAAAGACCCAATCGAACTCACAAGCAAGATGGCCTCAACGGGGAAGATTGAAATCATTCCATTAAGGAGTGGTAAAGGGGTGATGCTCTACCTTCCAGGAGAGGGTCCAAGAGGACGAAAAACCGACGAAGCCCTAAAGAAGATCCTGGGGTAATTTCTTCAGGGTTTCTTCATAGACGCTGTGGGTTTTTGAATCGAAGAGCACGAATCGGACCAATTTAATTTCGGGGTGGTTTTTCAAATAGTCCATCACCGTCTTTAAGGCGATTCGGGAGGCCTCTTCTATGGGATACCCATAAATCCCTGTACTGATCGAAGGAAAGGCAACAGAAGAAATCTTATTCTGGGAACACAATTCCAGACTCTTTCGATAAGCGCTCGATAAAAGTTCAGGATCTTTGGGTGACCCTGAATATCTTGGGCCCACTGCATGGATGACATATTTAGCCTTGAGATTCCCTCCACCCGTGATCACAGCAGATCCTGTCGGGCAACCCTTATACTTCGCCCTTAGCTCCGACATAAGAGTGGGACCGCCTGCCCTGTGGATGGCACCGTCCACACCGCCCCCTCCTGCCAGCGCAGAATTAGCGGCATTGCCGATGGCCTCTGTGTCCTGTTGAGTGATATCGCCTTGTACGATTTCTAAAGTTGATTGATGGAAGGATACTTTCATCTTTCTTCCCCCCCCTTATTCGTTTGTTTAGATCTTGTAGGACGTGATCACCGATCACGCTTTTAGCGGTGCGTTCGGGGAGCGCACCCTACACATTATTGCAATTGATTTATTCCGTTTGTATTAATCCATATCAGAAAGAGTTGACTTCGTCAATATTGGAAGTTAAGGTTTTAAGCGAATAAATTCATACATAAAATCAAGAAAGATGAAAATGGATAATTCCCCCTCATCCCCCCCTTAGAAAAGGGAAGGTGTGAAAAAATCGGGAATGCCGGGCGGGCAGGAATATCTTCAAAGTTTTACAATTGCGGTCCTTTTGAAGGTAGAGGTAATAAGGCTCTGCAAGTAAAGACGATTATTGAAGTTTTTCATCGTGAGTAGTTAACGCGAAAATGTACCGCTGTAAAACTTTTCCGATACCCCTACCCGCCCTCTCAGCTTGAAGCAATTTTTTCACAGCTTCAGGGGGGGAAGGGGGGATTTAAGGGATTTAAGGTTTAAGGCGATGAAAACGATTCAGTATGGCTGGGTGATTGTAGGGGTGGGTGTCCTCGTTAAGATGACAGGCTTGGGGTTTGGCCGGTTTTCTTATCCTATGCTCCTTCCCAATATGAGAGGATCGCTCGGATTCAACTATATCGAGATGGGACTTTTAAGTGGAGCCATCATGCTGGGTTACCTTCTCTTTTCTCTGATTGGTGGGATGTTGGCAACACGATTCGGTCCCAAAAGGATTGTAATCGCCTCCCTCCTGTGTGGAGCGCTCTCCATGTTCTTCATCAGTAGATTATCGGGATTTTTTCCCCTTCTTTTCTCCAACTTTGCTATGGGAGCAGGGGCGGCAGGGTCTCATATTTCCATAACCACTTTACCCATGGCATGGTTTGAAGAGCGGAAATTAGGCAGGGCCCTTGGCATTGTGACAGGTGGAACAGGCCTCGGTATCGTTGTCACGGGTCTTCTGCTTCCCACTCTTCTATTCAATTTGGGTAAAGAGGCATGGAGGCAGTGCTGGTTCCTTCTGGCCTTGATCACTCTTTCGGTGGCTGTGATCGGATGGATGTTATTAAGAGAAAAACCGAGCCAGATAATATTCCTTCCTTCCAGTCCTGATGGAGATAAAGAATCCCTTCTCCCTAAAGGGAAGAGAAATGGACTTACCCTCAAGGCAATCTTTATCATCTATTTCATCTTTGGATTTGCTTATAACATCTACGCTACCTATTTTGTCGCTTATATGGTCGAGGAGGTTCGACTTTCAGAAAAAACGGCAGGAAATATTTGGGCCCTCTTCGGGTGGATGTGTATAGGGAGTGGATTGATTTGGGGGTTTATTTCTGACCGTTTGGGAAGAAGAAAGGCACTGCTCTGGAACAACGGGATCATATCTCTTTCTGTTCTCCTTCCTCTTCTGTTACATCAGCCTTTCTTCCTCGGCCTTTCCGCGTTTCTTTTTGGAGTGACTTTTTTAGGAACGGTCACTGTTATTGCCGCATCGATTGGAGATCAGGTGGTTGAAAAAAGGGCTTTTGTCTATGGATTGGTCACCCTGATCCATGGTCTCGGACAGTTTTTAGGGACGACCTCTGGTGGGTATTTAAAAGATTTAACCGGTTCCTTTCAATTGACCCTTATTGTTTCCCTGACCGGTTTTCTCCTCTGCCTACTCCTGACGGCCATCCACAAAAAAAGGGTGAGAAAATTTTTCTCACCCTTCTCCATAATAACTCAATAACTTATTAACTCAATAACTTGCCAGCCCCTTCAGAGGGTTTCATAGAACGATTTTTTCAAAAATTTAAAGGAAGACACAAATTTATCGAAGACCTCAAAGGCGGATAGATCATAAGCCCCGTCCATTGGTCTCCATTGTGTAATATAGAAGCCTACGACCCGGTCACCCCTTTTGCCGAAGACCACTTTGGCCCTCACCTTCTCTTTTTTAACCGGATCTTTTCCCTCGACCAATACTGCCAGCCCTTCTCCACCAACCACCTGGACTTTCTTTTTCTCCAGGATTTGAAACTGGATGATGGCGTTAAAAAGGAATCGTTTGAAAAATTCCTTTTCCCTTTGTTCAAACCCTGGGGTACAACCGAAAGGCTCTTCGTCATAAGCAAATGTGGTTAAGGAAGGGAAAGGCCCGGTATCTTGTCTCATAAATCCAAAATTGATATCATTTTCGCCTGCTTCCACCCGTAGCAATTTCCAATCCGGAGGAGGAGGTGTAAACTCAAGCTCATCCTCCCAGATGACCGTTCCCTGCTGACTCAATCTGTAGGGTTTCTTAGTTGTTTCCGTCGTTGCGCACCCAGAAAGCCAGGCCACCACCAACACCAAACATAGAATTATCAATCCTTTTCTTTTCATGGTTTTCCTCCTTCCTGGTTCAATTTTTTGAGAAAGAGGAGAATGTCTTTGAAGTCGGGCGAACCATCCCTTACATAACGAATGGTGCCTTTCTTATCTATGATGATCGTCCGTCTTCCGAAGATGGGCTGCCCCTCAGGTTGGACACTCACACTGACACCCAGAAAAGCGGTAACGTTGGAAAGGAGAGGAAAAGTTAAATCCAAACCATTCGCCCAATATTTCAATGTTGTCACATCATCCCGACTGACGCCCAGGACCCGGGCGTTGAAGCGCTCATAGAGGTAAAGATTCCTCTGATGGCCCTCCATCTCGCCCGTTCAGATGGGGGTAAAGGCGGCAGGGAAAAAAGTGATGACCAGATAGTATTTCCCGTAATACTCATCCGCATAGTTGATCAACCGGTCTTGCGTGGATGGCAGGGAAAAATTGAGTATCTCCCGACCGATCAACTCTACTTTTTTTGCGGCCTCCGCATTGGAAAAGAGAAAAAGAGATAGAAAAAATAGTGAGAGCAAGATCCATCGATTGAATGTCTTTTTCCTCATTGGCCCCTCCTTTCAGGTTTTCTAAAATTTTATAATATTCCCTGTGGCTTTGCAATCTCCGTTTTCTCATAAAAATGGCTTGCCAAAACAGATTCAAGAGTGTTAAATTCCTCCTTGAGGAATAAGATGATTGCTTTCGATCTTTTCTGCTCAAACGGTCATAAATTTGAGTGCTGGTTTAAGGACAGTGCCTCCTTCGAGGAGCAGAAATCTGCTGGCATCATTACCTGTCCTGTTTGTGACGATCATCAAATAGAAAAAGCCTTTTCCCCTTTTGCAATAAAGAAGGGCGGAAAGAGGGCGGAAGAGGGGATCGATCCTTCCCAGGCACTCCAATTGGTCCAAGATTATTTGAATAAGCATTTTGAGGATGTAGGGGCTGAATTTTACAAAGAGGCTCTCAAGATTCATTACGGAGAGGCAGAAACGAGGAATATTAAAGGAACCGCCACGACGGAAGAGGAGGTTATCCTAAAAGAAGAAGGGGTCCAATTCTTCAAAGTTCCCATCATCAAACGTCTGCTGAACTGAGATCATAGAGAAGGTAGAAAATTAAAAGAAAAAATTAACGTTTTAGAAATAGATTTACTTCCTGAAATTTGTCATCTCTAAAAAGTAAGATCCGAAGCGAATCGCCCACCTTGATCGTATCAAACATTTCTTCAAACTCTTGAACACTTCCTACTTCTTTTGAATTGACTTTGGTAATGATGTCACCGGCTTTGATTCCAGAGGCTTCTGAGACACTGTCTGGAAGGACCTCCGCCACCAATACGCCCTTTTTGCTCTTGAAGTTAAAGTGGGAGGCCAGGGAAGGGGTGAGTTCCTGAATTCGAATTCCATATCGTTCTCCAAAGGCGCTCTTCTGGGTGAGGGCGATTCCCTGTTCATCGAGAATCTTGGCTGCGACAAGAATCGGAATTTTAGATTTGAGTGCGAGGATAATCGCATCGCTGGGTCGAGCGTCAACCTCGATCACCCCCTTGTTCAATTTTAGAGAAAGAGTTGCATAATAGGTTTGATTTTTCAGGTCTATAATTTTTACTTCCTTCACCTTGACTTGAACCTGAGTCAGAATCGAATGGAGGAGGTCATGGGTCATGGGTCTCGTGGTGGCGATGTTTTTTAATTCCCTATCGATCGCATTCGCCTCCAGGAGACCGATCCAGATGGGAAGTGCCTTCTTGCCCTCTTTGTCGGCAAGGATGACTACCGGGCTCTGTCCGACGGCATCCAATCTCACCCCTTTCACCTCCATTTCAATGAAGGGGGGAGGTGTCTCTTTGCTAATGGCGACCAGCACCAATGAGATGAGCAGGGCCGCCGCCAGACCGATCTTCCAATATCGTCTCATGAGCTTCTCCTTCCCCCCTCCCTTTTTCCCTCCCCACCAGCGGGGGAGGGGAGGGTGGGGGTGTTCTTTTTTCTCAATATGGCCATCAAACCGATAATGATTTTTTGTCCATCCCGCTTCGTCAAGGCCTCGGGTCTCTTAATGATCCGTTGACAAAAGGCATGGTGATGTCCTTCCCCCCAATTTAATTTTTCTAAAAGGTAAGCCATGAAATCCTTTTGGCTCGAGGTGATGGATTCCAGTCCTTGGGGGCTATCCATAGGGATGAGTCGACCTTTTGGTACAGGCTGATAGGGGTGAGGAAGAAGGCCCTTAAATCCCATTTCTTGGAATCGTTTCATCACCTTCTCAAAGCCTTCTTCGGTCAACTACGTTGAACTTTCCACCCCTGCCACTCCTTTCAGAATCTGACGATAGGATTCCTTATCAAGATGGAGGTCTTTTTTTGCAATATGGACAATAGCCTTCTTCTTCCTACCAATTGGCATTTATTACATTATAACTAAAAGGGATGAAAAAAGGAAATCCGTCAAGTATTGGGCAAAGAGTGTAGGGCGTAAAGAAATCATAAAAATTTCTTGCAAAAATCGTTTAACTCGTAAGATACTATATTTAACTCGATGATGGGATTTCGAATTATCCTTTTTATATTTTTCTTAACCTTTCCTCTTCTATTGATCGGAGATGAAAGAACCTCTGGTAAAAAAATCATGATTTCTATAGAAAATCTCAAAAGGCATGTGGAAAACATCCATTTTGATCGGAATCCCTATGATGGCTATCCTAAGTTGGAGCAGGCAGCACAATATATTGAGAGAGAATTTCTGAAGATTGGATGGGCCGTCAAAGAGGACTATTTTGAATGGGAAGGGAAATCTTATAAAAATATTGTGGCAGAAAAGAAAGGGGTAACCTTTCCCGATAGAGTGTTCATCCTGGGGGCTCATTACGACACCGTTCCAGGCTCCCCGGGGGCGGACGACAATGCCAGTGGAATCGCTGTGCTTCTCGAGGTGGCGAGAAATATTCAATCTATCCCTTTAGATGGGACTGTAAGATTGATCGCTTTCTCCCTCGAAGAATACAATTATATCGGCAGTACCCATTATGTCGAGAGTCTGGGAAAAGGAGAAGAGAAAATTCTTGGTATGATTTCATTAGAGATGGTGGGGTTTACCGGTCCGAGGCAAGATTATCCTCCTTACCTCAACCCAAAATATTATCCCAATGTGGGGGATTTTATCGCCATCATTGGAAACGAAAGGTCGAAGGAATTATTGGAAAAAGTTTGCCAGGCCTTCAAAAACCATATTCCCCATCTTTCTTTGGAATTTCTTATCGTGCCCGGAAATGGGAGGAGAATGGAAGAGGCGAGACTGAGTGATCACAGTACTTTCTGGGATCAGGGGGTGCCAGCGCTGATGATGACAGACACCGCTTTTTTAAGAAACCCGAATTACCACCTTCCTTCAGATAGAATGGAGACGCTCAATTTCGACTTTATGCAAAAAGTGGCGATTGGGGTCTTTTATTCGGTTGTGGAGTTGGCTAAATGAAGATCGGTGTCATTTCAGATACACACTTGAGGGAGCCTCACCCTGAATTTAAGAAGGTGATTGGATTCCATTTCAAGGATGTGGAAAAGATTTTTCATGCAGGGGATTTTGTGGACTGGAGCATCGCAGAGTATCTCTCAAGCCAAAAAGAATTGATCGCGGTTTATGGCAATATGGATTCTTATGATATTCGAAAAGCCTTTCCAGAGAAGAGGGTCATTGAACTAAAGGGATTTAAGATTGGCCTGATCCATGGAGGAGGTTCTCCATTTGGGATCGAGTCACGCATCCAAGGGGAATTCGATGAAGTGAATGCAATTGTTTATGGTCATTCCCATACGCCGGCGAATCATCAGGTAAAAAATATTTACTTCTTCAACCCCGGCTCCCCCACCCGCTCTTTTGTTCACCGAGCCACCCTCGGCATCCTATACCTCGGAGAGAAAATAGAGGGAGAGATCATCAAGATCTGAAGCGATCCAAAAGTCAAACGGGAATAGTTCATGGAATAATGGAATGATGGAGCATTGGAATATTGGGTTCAGAAAAAATTATTTTCACTTCTAATCATTATTCCATCATTCCAACATTCCATTAACCCAGAATTTTATCGGGGTGAAGTGTCTGATGCCCCAACGGTCAGGGTACATTTTGTAAAATCAATCTCCTGACGGCACTCCTTGCAGATATGTTTTTTATCAAATTCATCAGAAAAGATCTCAACTTCCTTCCCACAGTTTGGGCATTGACAGATAAAAGATTTTAGATCTTTAAACCGCTCAAAACCAGGGCAATGTATTGGAGTGCTCATCTTCACCTCCTAATTATTTTCCTAACTTCTCCAGGGCACCCATAAGATCCTCAAGGGGAGGTCTCTTGTTGATATCATGAACGTCGATATAACGAATGATCCCCTTCTTATCCATGACAAATAAAGCCCTTTCCGAAACCCCGTTGGAACGCAACACGCCATATCGTTTGGCTACGGCTCCATGGGGCCAGAAGTCAGAAAGGACTGGAAACCATAACTGACCCATTTGGTTGGTCCATGCAAAAAGGGTGGGGATGTTATCTACCGTGATTCCAAGGAGGATGGCGTCATATTGGTTGAAAATATCTTTTGCAATATTGTAACCAGGCCATTGGTCTGAACAAACAGGTGTCCAGGCCGCGGGAACGAAGGAGAGGACAACATTCTTTTTCCCCCGAAACTGGCTTAAAGAAACCTTTTCCCCGGAAATAGGAGGAAGAATAAAATTGGGGGCGGGGTCCCCGATCTTCACTTTCAGTTTGCTGTCAATCGGCTTGAGCGTTCCCACCTGATAAATGTTTCCCTTATAGGCATCGGAAATGGCAAAGGACGTTGGAATCGAAACAAATAAAGAAAGAACTACAGTGATTAAGATGAGATTGGCTAATCTTTTCTTTTGCATGGCTTTTCCTCCTGCTCTCTACTTTAATCCGGAAGCTTTGAGTACGAGTTCCAGAAATGGTTCAGCCCCCGGATAATTTCCTAACTGATTATGGACGATTTGGTGAGTTCCATCCTCATTGATTTTGATAACCATAAAGTAGGGTGTCCTCACCTCTCCGCAAGCCTTATGAATCGTAAAATCCTTATCCGGGAAAAGTGGAAATGGGACAGTATATGTTTTTTTGTATACCTCTACTTCGTAAAAGGAATTTCCGGCACCAATACCGATTAATTTAATTTTGTTTTTGATGTCCGGATTATTTTCAATGAGGCGATACAGCTCATTAACTCCGGGTGCATCTTTCTGACAGTAAGGGCAATACATGCTAAAGATTTCAACGATGACTACTTTTGTTTTGACCTGTGGAATTTTGAAAAGACCACTTCCGGAAAGCCCCAAATAGTTCCTTTCATCCGAATTTTTTGGGATAGGAAGGCTTATGACCGGCAGCGCCTCCCCCTTTTGCGGCGGTTTGTTGGCAGCCAAGGCAGGAAAGGCAAGTGTGGAGAGCAAAAGGATCATGATGGTTAAATAAAATAAGATTTGTTTCATACTTTATACCTCCCCCCTATTAGGATTTAAGATGATAAGCGTGCTTTGATGATTGAGAGTACAAGCCAGAATTTAACTCCGGACCCTTTATTTTGTTAATTATGGCATTAAATTAATCGTTGTAAAGGAATTTTTTAAATTGAGGAGTCCCTTTGGATGGTATCAGACATGAAAAGAAATTTTGCAAGTAAGAGAGAAAATTTGGTATAATATGTTAGAGGCAATTCGAAGAACAATGCGGATGAAGGAGGAAAAATGAGTAATCTCTTTTTGGGTCTTATTACACTTGCGTTTGTTGTTGGGGTCATTATTTTTATTATAGTTATGATTGGATTAAGAGGCGCCATAAAGGGATTAAAGGAATTAGTGGGGACAACTGAAAGGTCTATAAAGCCAACCATCATGGAACTTCAACATACCCTTCAGAGCATTAGAACTTTGACCGACAATGTAACTAATGTAACCGAAGACATTAAGATATTTTCTGATTCTGTGAGGGAGGTTGGAGAGAGTGTGAAGCATGTGAGTGAAAATGTGAAGCAAATCAGTGGGTTTGTTGAAAATATCACTTCATCGACAGTGGGTGAGGTCTCTGGTCTTGAGGCAGGCATCAGGACGGGTCTTGGGGTTTTTTTTAAGAATCTGTTTTCAGGCAAGTGATTTTAAGCGATTTACCCAATTTTTGCCATTGGGCAAAAGAAAGGAGGCAAAAATGGAACAGGAAGAAAGGGGTTACAGTACGGGCCCTATCATCCTTTCATTCTTTATCGGGGGTTTAGTGGGTGCAGGTATTGCGCTGTTGTTAGCCCCTAAGCCAGGAAAGGAGACGAGGGAGAAGATTAAAGAGCTTGCAGAAGATGTCAAAAAGAAGGCAGAAAGCTATGCGGAGCAAATAAAGGGCAAGGTGACGACTGCTGTGGGAAAAGGGAAAGAGATTCTGGAGGAAAAGAAATCTATAATAGCAACGGCCGTGGAAGCTGGCAAGGAGGCATACACAAAAGAGAAAGAAAAACTGGCGAAGGGAGAATAATCCTATCGTCACTTGGGACAAGGTTGGGCGTCCTTTAAGCAGCTTCTCCTTCGATTTTCTTCAGATAGGCGGTGGTGGCGCCCCATGAACCTGCCTCGGGTGGAGCCATTTTGAAAGATTCAATGAGAGGACTCTTTTTGAGAAAGGAGTGGACAATGTTGCGCTGGATCCCTTTCCCTTTTCCATGGATAATTCGGACCTCTTTGAAACCTTTCTTCTGACATTCCATGAGATATTCCTCTAAAAGAGAAGGGATCTCCTTCGGGGAAAAAGTATGAAGGTCAATCCAATCCTCAATGGGAATTCGAACAGCCATTATGCAGAAAATAGCATAGCGCATAGAGCATAGCGCATAGCGAAAAGATTAACCCCAAATCAATAGCTGGAAGCTCAGGGCCTTAATACCACATTCACACCCTAAAAATGAGAATTCTTTTTCTCCTCCCTTTACAAAGAGAGGTTGGGAAGGATTTTTGCCTCCGACCTCTAACCTTTATCCTCAATCTTCTTTTTGACCATTCTAAAGATTCGATGGAACATGGGTTTCGTTAGTTTACCCGTTTGGGTGTTTTGCTGGCTGGGATGGTAGGTGGTGATCAGAGTAGGGAACGGTTTGGCTACGCCCCAGAGGGGCTTCCGCCCCGGAGGGAAACCGTTCCCTACATAGAGCTTACCATGGCCAAATGGAAGAGATGGGACATCGTATCCTTTTAATCTCAGAGACTTCAAAGTCTGTGCAAAAGCGATTTGACCCAGAGGGACGATGACCTTAACATTTTTTAAAAGATCGAGTTCCTTCAAAAAATAGGGTCGGCAGTTTTCTATTTCTTCTGGTAGGGGTTTGTTTTTGGGTGGGGCACACCGAATTGTCGCAGTAATATAACAACCGTCCAATTTGAAGCCGTCATCCCTTCGAAGGGAATTGGGTTGATTGGCGAAGCCGAATTCATAGAGTGCGTTGAAGAGCCACTCTCCACTTCGATCTCCTGTAAACATCCGGCCTGTTCGATTCCCACCTTGGGCAGCAGGAGCCAGTCCAACAATGAGAACCCGAGCATTTGGATCTCCGAAACTGGGAAGGGGTTTTGACCAATAATCCCAATCCCGATATCTTTTGGGTTTATGAGGTGATACTTCCCGAAGATAGGCAACCAGTCTGGGGCATTTACGGCATCGAACCACCATGTCCTGCAATTCTTTTAATGATATTTCTGCTTTCATCTTTTAAATTGTTTTTTAAAATACGAAATCTGCAATCTGAAATCTAAAATTGATTTAACCATACACCCCGTACATTTTTCAAGGGAAAATTGAAATTTTGACAGAAGTGTTTTTTCTTGTTAAAAATAATTAATAAGCGCTGATTACTTACCTGCTGTAGGCAGGAAAGATAAGCTATTTGCTCTCATAGAGCAGGAGTTGAATATAAAGGAGGTGAAAGATGCCAACTTACTCCCATTCCCAACTTTCCACCTATGAAACCTGCCCCCATAAATACAAACTTGCCTATATTGACAAGATCGAAGTGGAAACGGAAGGCATTGAAGCTTTCATGGGTTCAAGGGTTCACGAAGCATTGGAGAAGCTCTACCGGGATCTGAAAGTGACCAAACTCAATACCTTGGAAGAACTCCTCAACTTCTACCGTCAGAGTTGGGAAAAGAATTGGAATGATTTGATTCAAATTATCCGAAAGGATTACAATGCCGAAGACTACCGCCGTCTCGGAGAGAAATGTATCACGGATTATTACAAGCGTTATTATCCCTTTGATCTTGGAAAAACCTTAGGCCTCGAAGAATATATTTATTTTCCTCTGGAAGAAGAAAAGAGTTATTGGATTCGAGGGTTTATTGACCGTTTGACCTTGGTGGATAGTTCTGTTCTCGAAATCCACGATTACAAGACCTCTAACCGGCTTCCCACTAAGGAAGATGTCCATTCAGACCGGCAATTGGCTTTCTATCATATGGGGGTGGCAGAAAAGTGGCAGGGGATTCAGGAGGTCAGACTAATTTGGCACTACCTCACCTTCGATACCGAAATACATTCTTCAAGAACACCTGAACAGCTTTATCAACTTCGCCAGGCAACTTTAGAACTCATCCGGAGGATTGAAACGGATAGACATTTCCTTCCTAAAGAAGGGCCTCTTTGTGATTGGTGCGATTATCAGGGGTTCTGCCCCAAAAGAAAACATCTCATTGCTGTGGGAAGCCTTCCGCCCAATGAATATCTTAATGAGGAAGGCGTGGTCTTAGTCAGCCAATATGTGGAGCTGAAGGAAAGGAAAAGGCTTTTAAATGAAGAGAGTGACGCTGAATTGGCCAAGATAGAGGAGGCCCTTTATGCCTATGCTCAGAGGGAGGAACTCGAAGCAATTTTCGGAAGCGATCATGTCGCGAAGATTAAAATTGAAATGAAAGAGAAATACCCTTTAAAGGGGAACCCCCATCGAAAGATACTGGATGAAATGGTCAAGAAGGCAGGGAAGTGGATGGAGGTTTCTGACCTAAATCCGTGGATGCTGGCGAGGATAATCGGTCGAGGAGGCTGGCCCCCTTCTTTAGTGAATAAGGTGAAAGAATTTTCAACTGTGGAGGAGAGCCGTTCCATTACGATTTCGAAACTGAAGGAGAGAGAATAATATAATGAAGAAATCTGAAATCCGAATATCGAAATCCGAAACAGATATGAATAAATGAAAGAACCGACAGGGATGTCATCCTGAACTTGATTCAGGATCTCAGGAGATGCTGAAACGATACTGAATCAAGTTCAGCACAAGGTTCAGAAGCATGACAACCAACCACTACCGCAGGTAGGGATTTTGAAATTTGGGTTTAATTTCGTAGAGGAAATGGGGGGGGTAAAAAAAGCTTATGAAAATCCGAGTGGAGAGAGGAAATGCCGAAAAGTATCCCTGTGAGCTTCTTCTCCTTTTTTCTTTTGAATCTCCTGAGCGGCTGGAAGGCCCCATCCAGAGCGTGGATATGGAGTGGAAAGGTTTTATATCCACTCTGATGAAAGAGGGAGATTTTAAAGGAGAGTTATTCGAGTCCCGCCTCTTTTACACCCAGGGTGCTTTTCCCGCCAAAAGGGCGCTCCTGACCGGCCTGGGCAAAAAGGGGGAGTTCGATTTAGAAAAATGGCGAGGGGCTGCTTCAAAGGCCGGCCAGTTCATCCAGGATTCAGGAGTAAAACAATTTGTTTTTCCGATAAAGAAATTCGACAGCCTTTCAGAGATGGAGCTGGCTGAATCCTTTGTCACAGGGCTTCTCCTTGGTGTTTACCAGTTTAATGAATTTAAGACGCTCGAGAGGGACAAGATCAAGGAGATTGGAGAAGTGATTCTCCTCGGAGAGAAAGATGAAGAAATTAAATTGATCGGTGATGGTCTGAAGACAGGGCAAATCATTTCCGAAGCGGTTTACCTGGCAAGGGATTTGGTCAATGGACCCAGTAATCAGGTGACTCCCACTGTATTGGCTGAAAAAGCTCAACAGATAGCGAAAGAGCTTGGGATGGAGATTCAGGTATTGGAGGTAGGTCAGGCAGAGGCCATGGGCATGGGCGCCTTTGTTGCTGTGGCCAAGGGAAGCCAGGAGCCCGGGAAGTTTATCGTCTTGGAATATAATAAAGGAAAAGGATGGGATACGATTGCTTTAGTAGGAAAGGGGATTACTTTCGATAGTGGTGGGATCTCGATCAAACCTTCAGAGAATATGGATCGGATGAAAGATGATATGTCAGGGGCTGCAGCGGTCTTAGCCACCCTGCAAGTTGCCTCCAAGCTCCAACTTCCATTACATCTGGTTGGTATCATGCCAGCGACAGAAAATCTTCCAAGCGGAAAGGCTTATAAACCCGGTGATATTTTGAAAACCCTCTCCGGGCAGACGGTAGAAGTGATCAGTACCGATGCAGAAGGAAGACTTATTCTTTCGGATGCCCTGACCTATAGCTTACGATATCAGCCAAAGGCGATCATAGATTTAGCTACGTTGACGGGAGCTTGCGTCGTTGCATTGGGAGATTATGTCATCGGCCTTTTCGGTAATGAAGAGTCCCTTTTAAAACGGATCGAAGAGGCCTCTTCCAAGACAGGAGAAAAAGTTTGGAGATTGCCTCTCTGGGATGAGTATTTTGAATATCTCAAAAGTGATGCGGCTGATTTCAGGAATGTGGGAACACGAGCCGCAGGCGCCACCATCGGAGCGATCTTCTTGAGCAAATTTGCGGAAAAAGTTCCATGGGTTCATCTCGATATTGCTGGACCCGCATCGATTGAGAAAGAGAGGCCGTATATCCCCCGAGGCGGTACGGGTGTTGGAGTGAGGTTGCTCATCCAGTTGCTCAGAGATTGGGGGAAAAATCCGAAGCACTAAATCCGTGCCTGCGGCAGGGGTTGGTTGTCATGCTTCTGAACCTTGTGCTGAACTTGATTCAGTATCGTTTCAGCATCTGCTGAGATCCTGAATCAAGTTCAGGATGACATCCCTTATTGCGTCTTTCAATTATATATGTCTGTTTCGGATTTCGATATTCGGATTTCGAATTTTGAGATCTGGTTATCATGAAGTAGGATCATTTGAGATGAAAGAGTTCGAAGATCGATATCCATTTTTGAAGGCTTGTCGAAGACAAACCACCGACTATACGCCCATCTGGCTGATGCGCCAGGCGGGTCGTTATATGAAAGAGTATCGGGCGCTCCGCAAGAAATATTCTTTCTTGGAGATGTGCAAAAACCCTGAACTGGCTGCAAAGGCGACACTTCAACCCATTGAGAGATTTAAACTCGACGCAGCCATCATCTTTTCAGATATCCTGATTCCCTTAGAGCCGATGGGGGTGGAGTTTGAGTTTGCAAAAGGGGAAGGCCCTGTCTTCCATCATCCTCTCCGAGGGATGAAGGATGTGGAGAAGCTGAGGGTGATTGAACCAGAAGAGGAAACCTCTTTTCTCATGAAGGCGATTCAAATCGTCCGAAAGGAATTAGAACGAAAGATCCCTTTGATCGGATTCTCCGGCGCTCCCTTCACCCTTGCGAGTTACATCATCGAGGGGGGGCATTCGAAAAATTACATCCTCACCAAAAGCCTGATGTACGAGGATCGTCCCACATGGGATGCTTTAATGGAGAAGATTTCGGTGATGTTGATTCGATATCTCAATGCTCAGATCCGATCGGGTGTTCAGGCTCTTCAGCTCTTTGACTCCTGGGTGGGTTGCCTGACACCGAGCGATTATGAAGAGTATGTCCTTCCTTATTCCAAAAAGGTCATTGACGGCGTTGGTAAGAGCGTACCCCTGATTCACTTTGCTACCTCCTCCTCAACCCTTCTGGAACTGATGAAACGGGCAGGTGGGGATGTGATCGGGGTAGATTGGCGAGTGGATATTCGCGAGGCTTGGGCGCGTCTTGGGCATGATATTGCCATCCAGGGAAACCTGGATCCTGTTATCCTATTTGGCCCAGTGGATTTGATTGAAAAGGAAGTCAAACGGATCCTTGATCGCGTTGAAGGTCGGCCTGGTCACATCTTCAACCTTGGCCATGGAATTCTTCCAAACACACCCGTTGATCATGTGGCCGCTTTAGTCAATATGGTCCACGAATTTAGCTCAAAATAGAGATAGTTGGAGGTTAAAGATACAGGTCTTTATGAAAGCCATTCTCCTCTTAGCCTTTGGAGGACCCCGTTCTCTCGATGAAGTGGAGCCATTTTTAACCCGTCTCTTCAGGGGCAGAAAACCTTCTCCAGAGCAATTGGAAAGGATCAAGGAGCGTTATCGGTTGATTGGGGGTGGTTCGCCTCTGCCAGAGATTACATTTAAGCAAGCTAAAGCTCTGGAAAACCGTCTGAATTCGAAGGGCTACCAATTCAAATCCTATGTGGGAATGCGTTATGGAAGCCCATTGATTGAAGAGACGTTGAAAGAGATTCTTCAAGATGGAATCCAAGAAGTGGTCGCCCTTCCCATGGCGCCTTTTAGATCCCGAGCAAGCACAGGAGCTTATATCGAAGAAGTAAATCAAATAAGAAAAAATATGGGAGAGAAGATAGAAATTTCTTTTGTTGAGGGATGGCATTTGCATCCTCTCTTTCTTGGGGCAATTCAGGAGAAGATTGAGGAAGGCTTTATGCAATTCACTCGAGAAGGAAGAAAAGAGATTCATCTCATTTTCTCTGCGCACAGTCTTCCAAAATCCCTTGTTGAAAATGAACCTTACGTCAGGGATATGGAAGAGAGTGTAAGAGGGGTTCTTAAAAAGATTGAACCTCTTCCTTGGCATATTGCCTTTCAAAGCAGAGGGATGGGATCAGAGGAGTGGTTAGGTCCGGAGGTAGAATCTATCCTGATCGAACTCTCACGGCAAAAGGTCCGAGAAATCCTCATGATCCCCATTGGATTTGTGTCAGATCACATCGAAGTACTTTACGATATTGATATCCTTTATCGAGGGAAAGCTGAATCCATGGGGATGGTATTGGAACGGACTAATTCTCTCAATTTTTCTGGGCGGTTTATAGAAGCACTTTCAAGCATTGTGGAAGAACATATAAGGGGGTCCCAGGGTTCGAGGATTCAAGGAGTCTAGTTAAAATCTTAAAGACTTGAACCCATGAACCCTTGACCCCTCGAACCTTTTTATTTTTTGGGGAGCACCATGAAACGGATCATTATTATTGGTGGTGGTCTCGCCGGGCTTGGCGCGGCCTACAAAATCACCCGAGCCGCCTCCGAGGGCCGCGATATCGAGTTTATTCTGTTCGAGAAGGATCGGCGCCTCGGCGGCAAGATCTTTACAGAGATCGTCCCAGATCCCTCGGGGGAGGGCAGGTTCATCGTGGACGGTGGTCCGGACTGTTTCCTGACCGAGAAACCAGCCTGTCACCGTATTGCAAAGCTCACGGGGATCTTCGATGACGAGTTGCCGACCGACGACTCCCGGAGGCGCACGTGGATCCTGTCTCGTGGCAAGCTTCATCAATTGCCCGATGGTGTCATGATGTTCGCGCCCACGAAGTTCATACCCTTTGTCACAACCGGTCTCTTCTCGTGGCCCGGCAAGATCCGGATGGCCATAGACCTCTTCATCCCACCGAAGAAGATTGCCCCAGGCGAGTTCAACGATGAGACGCTTGAGAGCTTTGTAGTCCGCCGCATGGGTCGCGAGTGCCTCGATCGCCTTGCCGAACCGCTCGTCGGCGGCGTTCACGCGTCCGATCCAAGACAGATGTCACTTGCAGCGACCTTCCCGCGCCTCCTTGAGATGGAGCAGAAGTACGGGTCGCTCATGAAGGGCTTTATTGCAACCCGCCGCAAGGTCGAGGAGATGCGGCGTAAGTATCCGGTCAAGCCGGGCGAGAAACCTCGTACGTTCTTTACCTCGTTTGTGAACGGAATGCAACAACTCACGGACAGCATGGCCGGCGCCGCAGGTCGTGAGCGTATGCGCACGGGCTTATCTGTCAGCTCGCTCCAACGTACCTCCGAAGATGGATGGCGCGCCTCGCTCTCCGACGGTTCCTTCATCAATGGGGACGCGGTCATCGTGGCCACCGAGTCATGGACTGCCGAACCGCTCGTCCGCCCACATGACGAGGCCATTGCAGATGCACTCGCTACCATACCGACCTCTTCCTCGGCGACGGTCTCGATCGCCTTCAATGAGAGCGAGGTCGGTTTCGATATAAATGCATTCGGGGTTCTGTGTCCCCTCGTAGAAGGCCGTGCCCTCATGGCGGCTACCTACTCCTCCACCAAGTGGCCGGGCCGGGCGCCGGAGGGCAAGGTTCTGCTGCGTGGTTTTGTCGGCGGTCCACACAACCAGGAGATTTTGAAGTGCTCGGACGAGGAACTCGTGCAGACAGTACTTGCCGAGTTCCGTGACATTCTGGGCCTTAACCCGAATGCAAAACCTCTATTCTCTCGAATTTTCCGATGGCACCTCGGCATGCCGCAGTACGCGCTCGAGCACCTCGACCGTGTCGCACTCATCGAGAATCGTAGTGCCCAGATTCCCGGCCTCGCCCTCGCCGGGGGTTGTTACAAAGGAGTGGGCGTCCCAAATTGCATCGAGAGCGGTGAACAGGCCGTCTTGAAGATCCTCGGTGAGTGGGGAATTGACCTCGCCGAGGACCACGTTGAGGAGAAGCGGTACTAATAGTGTACTGCGTCAAAAGTTCCTTTACTTTGATTGTCATTCCGGGCTTGACCCGGAATCCAGTATTTTTGAACTGGATTCCCGCTTTCGCAGGAATGACGGCTTGGAACTAATGAAAAGAAGCGTTGGATGCACTACACTATCAAGGTAAAAGCGTAAGATAATAGGCAATAGGCTGTAAGCTGAAAGCTCAAAGTTGAAAGCGAAAAGGGAATAGAGGATTAAAAGGTGTTAAAAAAATTGCTCTGGTTACTGAATATCACCATTTTAATACACGGGATCTTTTCCCCCGGTACACAAAGTTTTTCTGCCGAAAAGATTTCGACAAAGATCATTGTTCGTGTGGTTTCAAAGGATGCCAAAGTGATTGGTTCGGGAGTTGGAGGTGCTTTGGTTCGAATTAAGAATCTCGAAACAGGGGAAGTCCTTGCCCAGGGCAAACAAGAGGGAGGGACTGGGGATACAGACCGAATTATGGTTCGCCCACACCGAAGGGGAGAGGTCTTTTATGGTACTCCTGATGCTGCCTTTTTCCAGGCCGAGATTCTTTTAGATAAACCAACCAATGTAGAAATTTACGCAGAAGCTCCTCTGGGTTATCCCCATAATATTCAGAAAGGTTCAAAGACTCTCACGCTCATTCCTGGAAAGCATATTTTAGGGGAAGGGGTCATCATTGAATTAAATGGATTGATCGTAGATATCCTGAGCCCATCCCCAAAGGAAAATTTGAAGAAGGGGAAAGAGGTTATCGTGAGGGCTGAAGTCCGGATGCTCTGAGGATGCCCCCTTACTCCCGGAGGTCTCTGGGATTCGAATAAATTTGAAATATGGGGACAATGGATTTATGGAAATCAGGACAACCCCTCCTTCGGGATTTGATGAAGTAAAACTCCAGATTCTCGCTGCCGATCAAGTCAGTAACTTCGGCTACCACACCATCGTTTATCGTATTACTCAATAATTAAAAACGTAAATTGGAGCTCGCCGATGACTCTGTAGGATTTTTATTTCTCTTGATTTTCTATAAGCTGAAATGGAATATTTCATCCTAAATCCCTCGCCCTGGAAAGAAAGAAGGAGCTGTTTAAAAATAGCCCCTTCTTTTACTCACTTATTTAAGGACGTTGTTCTGTTTAATTACCTTTGATCTTTTCTAAATCCAAATCGTCGAGAATGATGATCCCTTTCGCTTTCATTTCATCGATGGCTTTTTGAGAGGTATCAGGGGCAACCCCTCTGCTCAAATTTTTGATCATGATGACTTTGTAACCTGCTGCTACCGCATCGAGTGCCGTGGCCCTGACGCAATAATCGGTTGCAATGCCATAGACCACCAACTTATCGATCTTTTCCTTCTTGAGAAGTTTGTCCAAGGCAGTCTTTTTCCCGCCGTCATCCTGGAAACCAGAATAACTATCATATTTAGAATCCATTCCCTTTTTCACAACGGCTGTAAATAATTTCTTATCCAATAAGATCTCTGCTCCAGGGGTCTTTTGAACGCAATGGGGCGGCCAGAGAACCTGGCTCTTTCCATGAAGTTTAATCACATCAAAAGCCTTCTTCCCTTTATGATTGGTAAAGAAGGAAGCGTGATTCGCAGGATGCCAATCCTGAGTTGCAAAGATGGGGTATCCCGCTTCTTTCAGTTTCTTTGTATTTTCTTCGACCGCTTTGATGTAGGCCTCGTCCGTTCCATCCACGGCTAAGGAGCCATTTTTAAGTTTTGTGAAGTCTCCTTGGATATCCACCACGATGATACCAATTTTTGTCGCTTCCTTTGCCATAGCCATCCCTCCCAAAACCAGTGTAAAAAATAATGCCGCTGCCAATGTTTTCATTCCCCAATTTCCCATAGTGCACCTCCTTGAGATATTATAAATATACCTTGAACTCTAAACTCTTAACTCCGAACTCTAAACTGTTTCTGCCATCTCCTTGCCGACTTTTCGGGCAGCTTTAATGATCTTTTCAATATCCTCATCCGTATGGGCAATGGATAAACAGCCCCCGCCGTGCATCACATGGATTCCTTTGGTAAGCATTCTGATTCGAAATTCAATTTCTCTTTTTTCTATATCTGTAAAACGGTTGATCGAGTGAGGGGAGTTCAGAGTTTCTCCTTTCTTAAAAGGGAAGTGGGTCTGAAAGAGTGAGCCAATTCCTGTGACCACAGCGGCAACTCCCTCTTGATCAAGAGCTTCCTGGACCCCTTTACGAACTATTTCGCCTTTTTTCTCTAAAAGGGGGTAGACTTCTTTGCGACGATCTTTTAAATAGCAAAGCATTGTTAACCCTGCAGCGGCTGTCAAAGGGTGGGCAGAAAAAGTGCCGCCCCCAATCAGAACCCTCTCCCATTTTTTACTTTTCTTTTCAGGTGAAGTTTTTTCAAGTATCTCCCTTTTCCCTACCAGAGCACCCACGGGCAATCCCCCGCCCACAATCTTTCCCAAAGTCGTCAGGTCTGGCGTGATGTTGAACCTTTCCTGGGCACCTCCTATGGCAACTCGAAAACATGAAATCACCTCATCGAAAATCAGGAGGGCTTTTAGCTTTTTGGTTTCGGAACGAAGCATCTGAAGATATTCTTTCGTCGCAGGATTGAAACCTCCCTCACCGACAACAGGTTCAAGAATAATTCCCGCTAAATCTTTTCTGTTCTTATGGATCACTTTTAGGGAACTCGAAAGGTCATTAAAAGAGATGGCCTTCGTATATTGCTGGAGATCAGGCAACAAGCCAAGGCTTTCTTCTTTTTCATAAGGCATCTTGATCCCCAAGGAGAGATCCGGGTTGGCTCCATGCCAACCCCCTGCAATCTTTAAGATAGTTTTTTTACCTGTGAAGGCACGGGCAAGCCTGACCGCATACATCGTTGCTTCTGTTCCAGAGCAGCAGAATCGAACCATTTCTGCGCAGGGAACCAATTCTCGAATCAGTTCTGCCCATTCAATCTGTTTTTTATATACGATGCCCCAGTGAATTCCCTCTTTCAATTGTTCTTCAATGACTCGGACAATAACTTGCGGGCGGTGACCCAGAATGTGGGTATAGTTGCCCATCCAGAGGTCTATATACTCATTGCCATCCACATCCCAGATTTTGGAACCCTTTGCTTTTTTGATAAAGAAAGGGTAGGGTGGAAAGTAGTGAATGTTATGAGAAATCCCTCCGGGCATGACCTCTTTCGCCCTTTTAAAGAGGTTTTCTGAAAGAGGTGTTTTTAATCGGTAGGCATCAAAGAGATACTTCATTGGTGAGGCTCCTAAAGATATATTTTAATAGCATATTTTTGATAAGAAAGGAATGATTTTTAAAATAGGTCTTTAGGAGTTGGAAATGGGCAGATCGTCACCCGAAGGCAATTTCCTTCGAAAAGAGCATCGAGATGCTCAGACTGGTCAATATTCCTTCTCCTGAAAGAGCTGTGGAGCGATATCCCCATGAATTGAGCGGTGGGATGCGGCAGAGGGTGATGATCGCCATGGCCCTTGCCTGTAACCCTGAGATTTTGATTGCAGATGAGCCTACGACTGCCTTAGATGTGACCATTCAGGCACAAATCCTTGACTTGATGAACAAACTGAAAGAGGAACTGGGAATGGCCATCATCTTGGTCACGCACAACTTAGGGGTGGTCGCAGAGACAGCAAAACGGGTCATCGTCATGTATGCAGGTAAGATTGTCGAAGAGGCAGAGACGAAAACGCTTTTCGGAAACCCCCAACATCCCTACACCATGGGTCTGCTCAAGTCCATCCCAATTCTGGGGGACAAGATCCGCCGTGGAAAGATTCGTTTGAATGAAATACCAGGGGTCGTTCCCAGTCTCTATGAGCTTCCTTCAGGCTGTAGATTTTCAACACGATGCCCATCTGTGATGGGCATCTGTCAAGAAAAAGAGCCTGAGCTCAAAGAAATTGAAAAGGGCCATTTTCGCTCCTGCTGGCTTACGGAACAGTGAATTTAGAGTTAAGAATTGAGAATTAAGAATTTAGAATTTTAATTTTTAACTCTAAACTCTAAACTGATTATGACTGAACCTTTACTTGAAGTAAAAAATCTTAAGAAACATTTTCCTGTCAAGGGAGGTATTTTCTCCAAACCCATTGGCTATGTCTATGCGGTTGGAGGAGTGAGCTTCTACCTAAATAAAGGAGAGAGTCTGGGTTTAGTGGGTGAGAGTGGATGCGGAAAGTCGACCACTACCCGAGCCATTTTGAGATTGATTGAGCCCACCGAGGGAGAAATACTCTTTGAAGGGAAGGATGTCTGCAAACTCGACCACGAGTCCTCCCATGCCTTCTCCTTTGTACCATTTTAACCTCTTTTCACTGTCCGGTTCAGAGATTGGGAAACAACTGGATCAATAACGGCTTCTACCACCGTAACCCGGTCGCCCTTGATAACCACCTTGCCCACCGGAACTTCCCCGGTCGGTGCGAGGACGCGCCTCATTCACACTCATCTGTTTGCCCAGGAGTTCCTTCCCGTTAAGGCTCTTAATTGCCGCTTGAGCCTGAGCCTGCTCAAGCATTTCTACAAAACCAAACCCTCGGGACTGGCCGCTATACTTGTCTTTGATAATTCTTGCTGAGGTCACCTGGCCGAAGGATTCAAAAGCCTGCCGAAGAT
>Ga0315282_10005017_pt1 | contig 22723 bp, 18 predicted proteins | sample YL17G07_20_MG_FD_203693 | JGI IMG/M metagenome (GOLD analysis project Ga0315282, IMG submission 203693) | Sediment microbial communities from Yellowstone Lake, YNP, Wyoming, USA - YL17G07_20 | ecosystem: Environmental > Aquatic > Freshwater > Lake > Sediment | place: USA: Wyoming | collected... | reverse complement strand
CCCCTTCAAGATGGTCATTGCACACACTTGACACAGAGGGGAAAGATAACTTGCTGATAACATAGCACTTTTGATTTGTGAAAATTTCTGAAAATATAAATTTGGTCTGATGGTTCCATTTTCGATGTTTTGAATTACCAATATTTTCGCCTAGTTGACTATAGCCCCTGTGTCATGTGTGTGCAAATGTCACCCCTTCAAGGGGGAGCAACTTTCTGAACTCCTCCCCCTTCAAGGGGGAGGTTGGGAGGGGGATGGGGTTGTAGCTCCCGAACTACCAACCAAATCTTCTCCCTTACCGATTCCATTTCCTTAAGAACCTCATTATTCCAGAATCGGAGAACGCAAAAACCAGCCGCCTGCAGTTTTTGCGTACGGTTCTCGTCATACACTGCCTGCCTGTCCATGTTGTCCACCATCCACCTCAATGACCAGTCTGTTTTTCAGGCAGACAAAATCGAGGATGTAATCACCCAATGGATGTTGACGGCGAAATTTCAAACCGGAAATTTGACGACCTCGTAAAAGACGCCACAAAGCCTTTTCAGCATCAGACATGTTGTTCCTTAACGCCCGTTGCAGTTTGCCCGAACGTATCTTCTTGTTTGTCTGGCCAATCAAAATCTACCCCTCTACCCCATCCCCTCCCTAACCCTCCTTGAAGGGGAGGGAATAGTACAGTTGGCGCTTATGCCCGTCAAGGGAGAGGGCAAAAGTGGAGATCATTGCTAACCTTGCATTGCTGATTTTACATTGATCTCTTTTCCTTTCATTGCTCATTGCCAACTTTGCAATGCTAATTTTACAATTTGTAATGATCCTTATTGTGGCACGGCCATGACGTTCATGTCGGCCTTGATATGGACAACTCTTCCGTCTTCGTATGTAATGGTGGTATCCATGCGGATCAGGTTTTTATCGGAATAGAGGCCATTGACAATGTCTTTATAGCGTTCTTCGACAAAGGCTCTCCGCAGTTTCCGGGTTCGTGTCATTTCTTCATCGTCGGGATCGAATTCCTTGTAAAGGTTGACGAATTTCTGGACCCGGGCCAGTGGAGGGAGGTCACGATTCATTTTCATGACTTCTTTCTTCACCAGCTCGTAGACATCCGGCATCTGGGAAAGCTCCGTGTAGCTGGTGTAGACGATATTCCGATCTTCTGCCCACTTTCCTACCACACCATAGTCGATACAGATTACCGCAGTGACGTAGGCTCTGCGATCGCCAATGGCCCATACATCCTTAATATAGGGACTGAATTTGAGCCGGGTCTCCAGGTACTGGGGAGCGAATTTTGATCCGTCACTCAAGGTCATGACGTCTTTGGTTCGATCGAATACGACGAGATGGCCATCGGCATCGATGAAACCTGTATCTCCGGAGTGGAGCCATCCGTCCCGGAGCGTTTTTGTCGTTTCTTCAGGCATCTTGTAGTAGCCTTGAAAGACGGATGGGCTTTTTGTGATGATCTCCCCTTCCGGTGTAATTTTCACCTCGGTCCCGGGGATGGGCTTGCCGACGGTGTCGAACTTGATGTCGTCGTCGCGATGGAGGACAGAGATCCCGGCAATCTCCGTCTGGCCATAGATCTGCTTCAGGTTGACGCCGAGGGCATGAAAGAACCGGAAGTGGTCCGGCCCCATGGCCGCTCCTCCGGTGTACGTGTACCGGATCCTCGAAAGTCCGAGATGATCTTTCAGCTTCTTATGAACGCCGAGTGCGGCAAAGGTGTTGAGACCCCTCCAATACCAGGGTGGGGTCTTTCTTGAGAATTTCATTTCGGCCACGTAATAGCCGATCTTCATAGCCAACTCATAGAATTTTCGCTTTGACCACGAGGCATCCAGATACTTCACCTGGACGTTTCGAACCATCTGTTCGTAGATCCGGGGCGGGGCGAACATGACATGGGGGCCGATTTCGCGGATGTCCTCCTGTGCGGTTTCAGGTTCTTCGGGGAAGTTGAGGGTAAATCCTGCCTGGATGCCGCAGGAGATCGACATCATCTGCTCTCCAATCCAGGCAAAAGGAAGGTAGGAGACGAAATCGTCTGTTTCAAAGTAAGGGTCCACGCGCATCAGGTTCTGGCCCATGGTCAACATATTATAATGGGTGAGAAGGGCCCCTTTCGGAAGAGCGGTTGTCCCTGACGTATAAAAAAGGAGACAGACGTCATCGCCTTTTCCCTTCATGATCATATCCTCAAAGAGCCCGGGCTCTTTGTTATCGATTTCCTCTCCGGCCCGCATGACCTCTTTCAAGCTGATGAGGATCGGGTCGTCGTAGCCCCTCATCCCTTTCGGATCATCCCAGAGCATCTTCGCGAGCTTCGGACATTTCTCTTTAATCAAGAGGCATTTGTCGGCCTCTTCCTGGCCCTCACCGACCATCAATTTGGCATCGGAGTGGTTGATAATATATTGAACCTCATCGATCAGAGAGTCCTGAAAGAGCCATATTCCCACTCCGCCGGCACACAGGGTGGCCATTTCAGCCCAGAGGGCTTCGGGGCGGTTATCTCCGATCATGGCGACCTTATCCCCTCGCTCCAGTCCAAGAGAAGCCATCCCCAGAGCGATCTTCTTCACATTGTCATAATATTGCCTCCAGGTGATCGGAACCCAGATCCCGAATTCCTTCTCCCGCATGGCAACCTTCTTATCCCCGTATTTCCTTGCGGCCTGAAGGAAGAGTTTCGGGATGGTTAAATCTCTTGTGATTTCTATTTCTTTCCAGCTACCGACGCGAGGCATAAAGATCCTCCGCCTCACCGAGATAGGCTTTGATCACACGGGGATCATCCTGAACTTCGGGAGGAAATCCTTCCGCGATCTTCTCGCCAAAGTTCAGTGCCATGACCCGGTGAGAGATGTCCATAACCACACCCATATCGTGCTCAACGAGAACACAGGTCGTCTGCCAGCGCTCTTCTTCGTTGATGTCAAGAATAAATCGAGCCATGTCCTCAACTTCCTCCAGATTCAGACCGGCAAGGGGCTCATCGAGGAGGATAAGCCTGGGGTTGAGGGCGAGCGCCCTTGCCAGTTCGACTCGCTTTTGAAGTCCATAGGGGAGCATCCCTACCACCTTGCCCCGGATATGCTCAATCTCCAGGAGATCGATGATCTCCTTTTCGATGAAGTCCCTGTGCTCGATCTCTTCCCGTGCCGTCTTCCCGAGATAAATGGATCCGCTGAGCAATCCCGTCCGGAGATGGATATGGCGGCCGAGTCGAATATTATCGAGCACGGTTGTCCCCTTGAAGAGTTCGATCTTTTGGAAGGTTCGGCAGATGCCCATTTTGGCCCTCTGGTAGGGCTTTGAATGGGTGATCTCTTTACCCTCGAAATAGATGTGGCCGTTCTGGGGACGGTAGAGGCCGTTGATACAGTTCAGAAGAACGGTTTTGCCAGCGCCATTGGGACCGATGATGGAGAAGATCTCCCCCTTCTTGACCTGAAAGTTCACGTCGATCAGCGCCTGGACACCTCCGAAAGCCATGAAGAGGCTGCTTACTTTTAGAAGGACCTCATCGGTGACAGCCATTCGTAAAATCTCCTTTTCAAATGGATAAAGCCATGTTAAACGGTAAAGTCGTAAAAAGTGCCAAATCCCTCACTCCGGCCCCGGTTTTCAACGGGGTAAACTCCAGCCGGAGTCGAGAACCTATTGAAATAACTGGATTCCTGCTTTCGCAAGAATGACAATCTCGAGAAAAATTGATTTTTTACGATTTGATCATCCAAGGGGGCAAGGAGTTCATAAGCTTTCTCATTTCATTCGGTCGCATCGCCTACGTGAATGAATTAGGTTTAGAATGAGAAAGCGTCCCCACCCTGAGGATTACCCTTAACAAAACTTTTTCTCGTTGTCAAGAGAAAAATCCAGTTTACGTAATGTGAAAAATTTCATAAGCCGGATCAAATTTCCATTTTAAATCTGCTGGGTTACAAAAAGAATATTCAATTTGTGCCGTTCGCCTCAATAGAGCGGAAATTGACCCTTCGGCTGCGCTCGAAATTTGCTGCTTAGAACAGAGATCAGTGCATGCTCAGGGTTGACTTTATCTTCGTACCTATGTTATAAGACCGACACCTTTTCAAGGGTAGAAAGGAGGCAAACACTGATGAAGAAGACGAGACGGGAGTTCTTGAAGACGATGGGTGTAACAGCCATTGGGGCGGGAACGATGATGATGGGTGCGGGTAAAGTCCAAGCTCAGGCCAAACCAATCCTGGTGGGATGCCCTGTCCCCCGAGCGAGCGCCTATGGCCAGAATGGAGAGAGGGGAATGATCCTGGCCGCAGAGGAGATCAACGCTGCCGGTGGGGTGAAGGTGGGCAATAGCCTGCGTCCTCTTAAACTTGAAATCATCGACACCCGCGATGAAGAACCGGGCGTTCCCACCAGTGAAGTCCTTCTTGCCATTGAGAAATTGATCCTCCAGAAGAAATCGGAAGTGATCGTGGGTGGCCCTTGTATGTCGGAATGCGGCCTGGCGGCGATAGACCTCTATGCGAAGTATAAAGTTGTCGACATTGTCTCCATCGGCTGTTATACCCCCGCATGGGATAAGAAGGTCGGTGCGGATTTAAAGAAGTATAGGTATTCTTTCAGGGAAAGCGGTAGCGTGGCCTGGTATATTAAAGAAGGCGTGGATGTGCTCCATGGCATCAAGGAAAAATTCGGCTTCAACAAGATGTTCATCTCCATAGACGATAGCGCCATGTGCAGGGGAGCCGCTGAGATCGTGAAGAATCTGGCTACGAAGGATGGCTGGGAGATCGCCGGCTTTGAGAAACACGCCATTGCCTCGACCGATTACTCTGTCGAGCTGGGAAATTGCAAGAAATCAGGCGCTCAGGTCTTGTTCATCTGGGCCTATTCACCCGAGACTTCGATCATGCTGAGACAGTGGGCGGACATGGAAGTCCCGGCCCTGCCGATCGGTTTCATCGGAGCGGCTGAAGACCCCGGCTTCTGGGAGGCCACCAAAGGGAAGGGAGCCTATACCATCGTCACCCTTTCGGAAACGGGCTGCACGCCCTCTCATGTCACCCCGTTGACAATGAAATACTATAATGCCTTCCAAAAAAAGTGGGGCGTGCCTCCTCGAAGTACCGGATGCGTGAGCGCCTACGAGGGAGTCTATGTGTTGAAGGATGCGATTGAACGGGCCGGGTCAGTTGAACCCGATGCCCTGATTGGAGCCCTCGAAAAAACAAATCTTCCTGCTGTTCGGGGAACCATTCGGTTTGACCAGAATCACCAGATCGTTTACGGATATGACCCGAAGACGAGCGTCTTAGGGAACTGGGTGCAGTGGCAGGATGGCCAGAGGGTGACGGTCTTTCCTCAACCCGCAGCAATGGGTGCGATCAAGATGCCGCCCTGGCTCAAAAAAGCGTAAAGAATATCAATGATCAATTCTCAATGATCAATTGGCAATGATCGTTGCAAATTGTAATGACCATCGATGATTGGTCACTGCATATCCATTGATCATTGACCATTGATCATTGAGCATTGACCACTGATGATTGACCATTGTTCATTGCCCATTGATCATTGACCATTGATCATTGAGCATTGACCACTGATGATTGACCATTCTTCATTGCCCATTGACCATTGATCATTGAGCATTGACCACTGATGATTGACCATTGTTCATTGCCCATTGACCATTGATCATTGAGCATTTTCCGTTGGTCATTAATGATGGATATCCTTATCTACGGGGCGGTCAATAGCGTGCAGCTTGCTCTCATCGCGGTGGGCTTCACCTTGGTCTACGGGGTGAGCAGGTTGCCCAATTTCGCTCATGGTGCTTTATATGTTTTTGTTGGTTTTTCAACGTGGAGTCTGGTCAACAGCTTCAAGGTGGCCTACCCTCTGGCCATCCTCATCTCCCTCTGTGCCTCATCGATTCTCGGAGCGGTTATCTACCGGGTTGTCCTCATCCGTTTACGGGGATTGGCCACCTCTGAGATCATCGCCTCTTTTGCGGTCGGGTTGATTATTCTGGAAGGCTTCCGGCTGCAAGGGATTGGCGGCTTCAAGGGATTTATCGGTCCTTTTTATGTCCTGCCTTCTTTTGTTGACGCCAAGATAAGACTGGCTGGAGTCCTCATCGATTTTCAGCGGATCTTCGTCATAGCAGGAGGGCTCGTCGTTGTGGCGGCTCTCTGGGTTTTTACCCACTACACAAAGATCGGATTATCCCTTCGTGCCATCGCGCAGGATGAACAGGCTGCCATGATGCTCGGGATCGACTCCGACCGGGCTGCCGTGATCGCACTCTCCATTGGATCGGCCCTGGCGGGTCTCGCCGCCGTGATCATCCTGCCGTTGGGAAACGTGACAGCGGAGGCGGGCTATAAGGTGTTGATCGATGCATTGGCCGTCTGCATCATCGGCGGTCTCGGAAGCTGGGCAGGAGGAGTGCTGGCCTCCTTTGTCCTGGGGTTCGCCATGATCATTAGCGATGCCCTTTTCGGAGCATTATGGAAATCCGTGGTTCTTGTAGGAGCCATTATCTTAATTCTCATATTTCGACCTTCGGGTCTACTGGGTAAGCAGAAGGAACTGGAAGAGCGAGTATAGAAGAAATCAGTGCGAAATGATCAATGGTCAATGGTCAATGATCAATGGTCAATGATCAATGCTCAATGATCAATGGGCAATGATCAATGGTCAATGATCAATGCTCAATGATCAATGGGCAATGGGCAATGGTTAATGGCAAATGGGGTATCAAGGCTGTGCTCTATGCGTTAGGCCCTTGTGTGGGCGACCGGGGGTAGAGGGGTGAACATCCAAGATCGCCGCAAAGAGCGGTTGGACAGGGGCATTAAGGTCAGGACGGAGGGGCTCTACGCCCTGACTTCCTGGAGGGAGATGGGTTATCTTCTTGCGCCGAGGCTCGTCCTGATCGGGGGGCTTCTCCTTTTGCCCTTTCTGGTGGATATGTACTGGCAGCGTGTCCTGTGTATTGCGGGCATTTATGCCCTCCTCGCCCTGGGATTTGACTTCCTGGCAGAGTATGTTGGCCTGGTTTGCCTCGGCGGAGCGTTCTTTGTCGGGTGTGGAACCTACATTTCGGGATTGCTAAATGCAAATACAGGCTGGTCACCCGCCTTCACCATTCCGATTGCAACAGTGGCCGGAGCCTTCGTCAGCACCCTTGTCCTTTTGCCTTGCCTGAGGCTACGGGGCATTTACTTTGCCATCATCAGCTTCATGTTCCCGATGCTGACCGTTCATGTGATTATTGCACTGAACATCTTTGGAGGGACAGAAGGCATCAGTGCCCTTGCCACCTTTCCAAGCATCTGGGTTGACCAATACCTGATCCTGGGGGTGGTGATTCTGTGCCTTTTTGTCATGAGGAGGCTGGTGAACGAAGATTTCGGCCTCATTTTACGTGGCATCAAGGATAATGATCAGGCGGTCAGGGCCTCCGGAATCAGTGTCACGGCGTATAAGACGAAGGCCGTCTTCATCACTGCGTTGATCGGATGTTTCGGCGGAGCTTATCTCTCCCACCTTTATGGATGGATCGGGATATCCCAGTTCGCCATGGATTTTTCCATCCTTCCCATCTCCGCGGCCGTCATGGGTGGGATGGGCACCCTGGTGGGCCCTGTGATTGGAGCGTTCGTTTTGACTCCCCTATCCGAGCTGCTCCGTGGCTTTGGCCAACTGAGGGTCGTTGTTTACTGCCTGATCCTGATCGGCTTCATCGTCTACAAACCGGAGGGGTTAATGAACTTTCTTCAACGGAAATATCATCAATTTGAGCACTGGGAAGAGGTTTAGGGATGGGGGAGGGGGTTCTTCTTCAGGTCAAGGAGATCAGCAAGTCCTTCGGGGGTGTCCAGGCGGTATGGCGCGTAAGCCTGGATCTCTTTGAAGGAGAGATCCTCGGTGTGATCGGCCCCAACGGATCCGGGAAGACGACCCTCGTCAATCTCATCACCGGATTTGTCAAGCCCAATTCAGGTGAAGTCCTCTTCAGGAATAAGAAGATCACGGGTCTTCAGCCCCATCAGATTGCGGATCTGGGGGTCACGAGGACCTTTCAGATCATGAGGCCCTATCACAGCCTCCCTGCCTTCAAAAACCTGATCATCCCTTTAAATTCTCCCAGGATTATCCGGACAAGAGGTGGTAAACTGGGGGACAAAGATGCCGTGGCCATCGATCTTCTGGAAGAGATCGGTTTCGAGCGGGATGCTTATGTCCCTTACAAGATCGCTTCCTCTCTGCCCCTCGGATATTTAAAACGTCTGGAGCTCGCCAGATGCCTTGCCCTCAAACCCGAGGTGATGATCTGTGACGAAATCTTCTCAGGCCTGAGCATGGCCGAGATCACCACGATGATCCCTATTCTCGAGAAATTGCAGATGAGTGGAATATCGATCATCATGATCGAGCACCGCCTGAGAGAACTTTTCAGACTGGTGAGCCGGGTCCTGGTCCTCAATTTCGGGCAGAAACTTGCTGAGGGAACTCCCGAGCAGGTGATGGCCAGGCCCGAAGTGCGGGATGCTTATCTCGGAACGGAGGAGATCGCGTGTTAGAGATCAAGAACCTGATGGTTTTTTATGAAAACGCTTTGGCCATTAATAACATCAATATGAAAACCCGAGGGGCGAAGGTCACGGGTGTTTTTGGAGCAAACAGCGCAGGCAAGTCCACCCTGATGTATACCCTCTCCGGCATCATCCTGGATGTAAAAAAGAAGGAAGAGATGAGAGGAGGAGAAAGGATCACCGTCCTCGGCACGATTCTTTTCAATGGGGAGGATATCACAAACCTGAAGCCGAGCGAAAGGGCGAGAAGGGGAATTATCCTCTGTCCTGAAAGGCGAAGGATCTTCGCCGAAAGCAGCGCCCTTGAGAACTTGAAGATCGGCGGTTACCTGGCGACCAAAGCTCAAGCGAAAAAAACCCTGGATTACGTCTTCACCACCTTTCCCCCTTTGCTGAGCCTGAAAAAGAGGGAAGGGGGGTTCCTGAGCGGCGGGGAACAGCAGATGCTGGCCATTGGAAGAGCTCTCATGGCTCAGCCCAAAATGCTCTTGCTCGATGAACCGCTGCTCGGGCTGAGTCCTTTGATGGAGGCAATGCTTGCGCGAGCCGTCCGGGATATCAACGCACAGACAGGGATCGCCATCCTCATCGCGGAACAATACGCCCGCCCCATCCTGCCAATCATTGACTACGGCTACGTTCTTGAAAATGGAGGCGCGGTTCTCGAAGGGACCTCCCAGGAACTGATGGAGAACCCCGACGTCAAATCCGCTTACTTCGGGTTGTAAGCTCTGACGTTGGAGGACATGAGACCGACTAGGGGACGTTGGTTCAAATGCAACCAAAGCACACCCTAAGCATACTTCCCAAGTTCAAGAAGATCTCCCGATGCAGCGTATCGATTAACCAAAGAAGTCGTCACCCCAAGGAATCTCGCAACGCTCGCTCCACTATGCCCATACTTCCTCACCGCCACCTGACAAAAAAGCTTTATTACCCTCACAACCCCTCTCGTTCTCCTCGGTGCCCTCAGCTCGTCTTTGTCCGTTCCCTCTCTCTCAGCCACTTCTCTCAACAAGGCACTGAGCTCAGGAACCTTTCGCCTCAACCTCAATGTCTCCCTCTCTTTCGCCTCCGCTTCCGCGATCACTCTCTCGACAAACCCAGCGCTCCCCAGGATCCGTTCATCCGAAGCCATCCCTATGCCCCGTCTCCTCCTCGAGACGACTTCGGACCATCCCCCGGCGCTCCGCAACAAACCTCCCCCGACGAGCTCCGGACGTTCCCTCAAAGAAATCCCTTCCTCAAGGAAGGCGACGTACCTCTTTACAGCCACCCCTCGTCCTCTCCCGAAGTGGCTCAGAATCTCTTCCGTATCCTGCCACTCTCTTTTGACAATTCCCATAATCGCCGAGTGGCCCGTCCACGGGTATCTATCCAGTTCCTTGACGCTGCTCACAATCCCAGCTCGCAGCGGGTTGAGATGAATGTACCGGGCCAGTTCCAAGAGATAAGGATCCTCCTCGCATACGGTTGACTTGTACCGGTTCTGGAAAAGGTGCCCACGCCTCTGATGCCTTCGATTAAACCTTACAACGTATCCGGTCAGGATTTTTCGCATGCTGGCGAAAATGGGACGATTCCCCGTTCGAACAAGCAAGTGGAAATGGTTAGGGATAAAGGCCCAAGCATAGACCCTGAGGGCTTCCGCCTCGCACTGCTCAGCCAGGTGAACCAGGAAGTCGTTCCGGTCCTTATCCGTAAGGAATATGTCTATTCCTTCGATGCCCCGCGCCATTACATGATGCAATGTCCCAGGAGCATCGAGTCTCGCTTGCCTCGGCATATGCTCTTATCCTACTCCTCCGCTCTATCAATGTCAAGTTGTATTTGAACCAACGTCCCCTATTCGTCCCCTGCGCAGAGGGGGATTCGAATTGGGTTACACCCGGATGGTGCGCTCGCCTTTGGTGATGCGGCGGCGTTCTTCATCGCGGATTTCACGGCGGAGGAGCTTTCCAACCTTTGATTTTGGAAGCATGTCTCTGAATTCGATGTAGGCCGGCACTTTGTAGGAAGCCAATCGATCGCGGCACCACTTCATCAACTCCGTTCCGCCAACGCCTCGGGCATCCTGCTTCAGGACGACGATCGCCTTGATTCGTTCTCCGACCTTCGGGTCTGGAACCCCAACGACGCACGCGCCCACCACAGCGGGATGGTCCTGTAACACTGCTTCGATCTCGGAGCAGGAGACCCGGTATCCCTTGTACTTTATCACGTCCGCACTGCGGTCAACGTAATAAAGCTGTCCGTCGTCATCCCTTCGTACAAAATCCTTCATCCGATACCAGGTCTTTCCATCGATTTCAACGTAGGAGGCCGCCGTCTCCTCCGGCTTGTTCCAGTAGCTCTTGGCGATGTGTTCAGAGGTCACCAGCAGCTCTCCAGGACTGTTTGCTGTCACGGGTTCGAGGGTGGCCGGGTCCACAATCCGGATCTCTCTTGAAGGCAAGGGAAATCCGACGCTCCCGGGTACCGGTTCCCGATCGAGCGGAGTCATCGCAACAAACCCGACCTCCGTAGCCCCAAAGACCTGATAGATAGGGATGCCGAACCTCTTCTTCCACCGGTTGTAGACCTCGAGAGGAAGGACATCTCCGCCGCTCCAGCAGTACTTCAACGAGGATAAGTCGTATAAATTGAGCCTGTCATTTTCCAGGATCATGCGATAAAGAGTGGGAGCGCCGAGGAAAAGGGTCCCTCGATACCTTTGTATGGCCTCCAGGATGGCATCGACTTGAGGGATTGGCATGAGGACGGCCGTGTTTCCTCTGGTCAACACCATCCCCAGAAGGACTCCCTGTGCCATCTGATGGAAGAGGGGGTTGACCATAATGAAGGTCTCCCTGCCCTCTCCGATATAGTTTTCACCGACAGCACGGATTTCATCGACGAAGGACACCATTCCCGTATGAGTGGACGGACACCCCTTGGGAAAACCGGTCGTTCCGCCGGTATAGAGAATGTAACAAAGATGATCTCGCGGGTTGATATTGATCTTCGGGGGGTGGGGTGGGTAGTGGCGAACCAGGTTCCGGAAGAAATGCACCGTCTGATCCTTTTCGACAGCCCCATTTGGGACTTTGTCAAAAAGGACGCCTACCACCCGCTTATACAGAGGAAGCAGGTCGACATAATTTGTGACGATGATTCTCTTGAGAGAGGTCTCCGGGAAAATCTCCTTAATATATCTGAAATTGGTGTCCTGACATAGAACCGTCTCCGCTCCTGAATCGTTAACGAGATACTTGACCTCATGAGGGGTATAAATGGGAGAGACCGGAACGGGGATGGCTCCGATTTGCTGCGCCCCGAAATAGGCGATCAGGAACTGGGGACAATTGGGAATGTAAAGCATCACCTTGTCGTCTGGCTTCACTCCCAGGTCATACAGTGCCGTGGCGAACCGGTCGATCAATTCTTTGAGTCTTTTGTAGGAGAACTTCTCGCCAATATAGATGATCGCAGGCCGATCGGGAAATCTCTCACAGGCCCGCTCAAAAGAGTCGATGAGAAGCTCGTCATAGAGTTTCATGAGATCTGCCTGGCCATATTACCTTTTTTCTTTTGAGACTCTTCTACGTTCTTCTTCGCGGATTTCACGTCTCAGGAGTTTCCCCACTTTCGACTTGGGGAGCATATCCCGGAATTCGATATATTGCGGGATCTTATAGGGGGCAAGCCTTTCCCGGCACCATTTCGTCAACGCGGAGGCATCGACACCTCGTGCATCTTCCTTGAGAACGACCATGGCCTTGATGCGCTCCCCGACCTTCGAGTCCGGGACCCCCACGACACATGCGCCAATGACGGTGGGATGATCCTGCAGTACCGCTTCAATCTCGGAGGCCGAGACCCGGTAACCTTTATACTTGATGATATCGGCAGACCTCTCGACGTAGTAGATCTCGCCTTTTTCATCCTGCCGGACAAAGTCACCCATGCGGTAATAGGTTTCACCGTTGATTTGCACATAAGACCTCCTGGTCTCCTCCGGCTTTTTCCAGTAATTCTTTATCGTGCACTCCGACGTCACCAACAGCTCTCCTATCTCACCTGGGGGCACGGGTTCGAGCGTGTCCGGATCCACGACTTTACATTTCCTCGATTTCAATGGCAGTCCAATGGAAAGAAGATCGGGCTCCTCATTTAGACGGCTATAGGTGACATGGCCGGCTTCCGTAGAGCCATAGACCTGATAAATCGAGACCCCATATTTCTCCTTCCATCGCCTGAAAACCTCGATGGGAAGGACGTCTCCTCCGCAGTAACAATAACGAAGAGAACTGAGATCGTACTGGTCCAAGCGATCGTTTTCCAGGATCATCCGGTATAGGGCAGGGACGCCAAGAAACCATCGCACCTGATATTTTTGTATGGCAGCTAAGATGGCATCGACCTGAGGCACGGGCATGATAATCGATTTATTCCCATGATTCAGTCCTGTGGCGACGAAGAACCCGAGAGCCATAATATGAAAAAGGGGGTTCACGGCAATGTAAGTATCGTTGCCTTCGGTGATATAACCCGCAACCACTTCTTCCATAATATCTTTGACATAGGAGGTCATCCCCGCATGGTTCCCCGGAACGCCCTTGGGAAATCCCGTTGTTCCTCCTGTGTAGAGGATGTAAGCCAGATCCTTCACTGGATCCGTTTCAACTTTCAGATTCCCGCACGGTCTCTTGAGGAGATTTCTGAAGGGATAGACGTTCTTATCCCTTTCAACGGTTCCACGGGGAACCTTATCGAAGAGGAAGCCAACCGTCCGTTTCCATAATGGGAGTAAATCAACGAGGTTTGTGACAATGGCCCTCTTCAGGCAGGTCTTCGGAAAGATCTCTTTCACATAACAGAAATTCGTATCGAGGCAGATAATCGTCTCTGTACCCGAGTCATTGATCATGTACTCGATCTCGAAAGAAGTATAAATGGGTGGGACGGGTACTGCGATGGCCCCCGCTTTCAGAATTCCAAAGAAAGAGATCACCCACTGGGGAGAGTTGGAAACATAGATCATCACCCTGTCCCCTTTTCCCACGCCGAGTTGATTCAGGGAGGTGGCAAGGCGATCGATGAGCCCCGCCAGTTCCTTATACGAGAAGCCTTTCCCTAAGAAGACGATCGCTTCCCGGTCGGGATATTTCTTGCCCATCTCTTCAAACTGTGTAAAAATATGTTCTCTGGCTTTGGAATTTTCTTTCATCGATGAAGTTTCCATTGGATCCTGTGAACGATCGAAATTCCGGGTAAAGGTAAGGGCGAGGATGCCGGTTTTGTTAATGGGTAATGTCGTTGGTGTTCCAGTCCGCAGCCCTTAGCCCTTGCCTCTGAACCAAACTGGCTTCCTGACCCTAACCCAAAGACCATTCCCATGTGCCGCCAGGGGCGGAGACAAGCGATCATTGCTGATTGACCAGTGACCATTTTGCACTGATGTCTTATCGAAACGTATAGTCCAGAACCTTCTCAGACCCGAGATAAGCTTCCTTTACTCTTTCGTCTTTCATCACTTCTTCAGGATTTCCCTCTACGAGCTTTTGTCCGAAGTTGAGGACCATCACCCGGTTTGCCACCGAAAAGAGCTCCCTTAATCGATGTTCCACCATGATCAGAGTAATCCCGCTCATCTGCAACCTCTCGATGAGGGGCACCATGCTGGCGATCTCACTCATGCTGAGCCCGGAGAACACCTCGTCGCAGAGGATGATCTCAGGTCTGAGGGCAAGGCACCTGGCGAGTTCAAGTCGCTTTAAGTATCCGGTAGGGAGACTTGAGGCAAGTTTATAAGGGACAAAGGAATCCCTTTCAAAACCGATCTCCTCCAGAATGTCGATGCTCACAGCACCTCTGTCTCCGAGCTTTCCTCCTCCCCTCCAGCCTCCAGTCCGTCTCGCCCTCGGAGAGAACAGAGGGATGATGAGATTCTTATAAGCGGGAAGGCTGTAATAAGGCCTCATGATCTGAAACGTTCTCGTAATTCCAAGATTCGCGATGTGGTCGGGCGCCCGATTCGTAATATCTTTAGTTCGATAGAGGACCCTGCCGGAGTCCATCTTGATGAAGCCGGTGATACAGTTGATGAGGGTCGTCTTCCCTGATCCATTGGGACCAATGATGCCGAAGATCTCTCCCTCCTCGGCATTGATGCTGACATTCGATAGCGCCTGGACGCCACCGAAGGCTTTGCACACATTGACGACCTGCAGGATACCCCCTTCGCTCATACTTTGACCCACCTCTGGAATTGATGGTATTTCCGCTGGGCGTAGACCATGATCCCTTCACTTCGGAACATGATGAACATCATTAAGATGAGGGCATAGAAGACAATCCTCAGCGTTCCAAAGGCCCGGAGGAGTTCTGAGATCGGGACGAGAATGAAACAGCCCAATAAAGGACCTACCAACGTTCCTCCTCCTCCGATCACCGCGGCGGCAATGGGTATGATGGAGTAATCCAAAGCGAATAAGGAAATTCCCGCCACCATATAGAGGTGGACGAAATAAGCCCCTCCGAGTGAACCGAGGGCAGAGGCGATGAAGACCGCGATGGACTTATAAAGGGTTATGCTTAATCCAGAGGCCCTGATGGCCTGATCGTTGTCTTTCACCCCTCGAAACACCAGTCCGATATCCTCGTTGACCAATCTCCTCAGTCCGAAGAGGGCAACAATAGCAACAACGATGATGAAATATTGCTCGGTCCATTTGCTCGCAAAGCTGGCCACTCCCACGATCCCATCTGTTCCCCCGAAAAGATTAAGGGCCTCGATAATCCTGGCCAGGACCAGCGGGTACATGAGGGTCACAATGGCGAAATAAACCCCCCTGAGAGGAAGGGCGGGGAGAAGGAGGAGCGTACAAAGAGCGGCTCCGCCAAAGGTAGCCAACGGGATGGTAAGCACCGGTGGTAATCCGAGGGAGTTATTGAGGAGTGCGGCAATGTATCCACCCACTCCGATAAAGAAAGCTCCTCCCAGGGAGACCAATCCCACAAAGTTGGACAAGAAGTCAAACCCGAGAGCAAGGAGAGCATAAATGCTGACGATGGATATGACTCTCTTCCAATAAAGGGAAGGCATCACGAGTGGAAGAATAAGAAGGCCCACGATCAGGATTAACCTCGGGAGAAGAAGATAAATTACCTCCTGCCAGGAGGCAATGGCATAGATTCCTTCTGTTCGGACTTTAATCCCGCGATCGATTCGTTCCCTGCGCCGATCTTTTTGATCCAATTCTTACCTCCAACGCGTTTAAAAATCGCAGAGCGCATAGCGCATGGCGCAAAGCGTTAACATCCTCTTTCCCATTTTCCATTTTGCACTTTGAACCGATTTATATCCCCCAATCGTTCCTCTCTTTGGCTATTTGTTATTCTTCAGTGGTCTGTTGTCCTTATCATTTCTCACTGCTAATTGACCATTGCTAATTGACCATTTTGCATTGATGTTTTCTATACTCTCTCCTCCAGTTGCTTCTGTTTACCGAAAAGGCCCGAGGGCCTGAAGATCAGCGTGACGATGATGGCCAGGAGGGCGACGACCATATGGAAATGGGACTGGATATAGGCGACTGTAATGATCTGCAAGAAGCCGACCATAAAGGCGGCAAGCACTGCACCGACCCAGCTTCCGAGACCTCCGACAATACATACAGCAATCGAGAGAATCAGAACGTTGTAGCCTGCTTCCACAACGATATTGCCCAGAGGGAGGAGGACAATCCCCGAGAGCCCGGCTAAAATCGAACCGAAGGACATGGCGATGATGGCCATCCGGTCGGAATCAATTCCCAGCATCATCGCGGCGTGTTCATCCTGGGCCATCCCCCTCAAGGCCAGACCAACCTTATTGTAATGGGTGAACAGCCATAGGAAAACGATGACCACGATCCCGACGCCAACGACAATGACCCGTTGAAAATCAACGGGGATACCCCCAATGTCAACACTGCCCTCAACGAAAACGGGAAGGGTATAGGTCATTCCTTTGAATCCTCCCCAGCGCAAACCCTCAAGAATGGCCAGCCCAAGGGCATAAGATCCGATGATCTCAGAAGTGGCCATTCCCCTCACCCGGATGAGAATGAATCGGTAGATTCCCGCCCCAACCAATCCCATGAGGACCAGGGCGAGGACGATTGAGACAATGTAATTCATCTTCAGGAGGTTTACAAAACTCCAGACGATAAACCCGGTGACGACGTATAAAGCACCGTGGGCAAAGTTGGGAAGCCTGCTGATTCCGTAAACGAGGGTAAAACCAAGGGCCATTAAAGCCAGCGAGAAGCTGTTGATGAATCCGTAAACCAGGATATCCATGATGACTCCAGAGATCAGAAGTCAGAAGCCTCGGAATAGTGGAATGCTGGAATACTGGAATAATGACGAAATCGTAAAAAGTCTCGGACCTGTCATTGCGAGGAGTCCGGCACCGAGCTCAACGAAAAATGCCGGGTGCGGACGACGAAGCAATCTCATAAAATCAAGAGGTTGGCAATGGTGAGATTGCTTCGCTCCGCTCGCAATGACAATTTTTTCACTTTTTACGAGGTCATCAATGATGGGAAAAGCATTTAATCTGTTACTTAAATCTTTTTCCAATATTCTGGTCTTTATTTACCTTCCCATTATTCCACTTTTCCATTATTTCAGTATTCCAGTTGATCACTTTTTCATCCAGGGAGGGAGTTTGATCTCGCCTACGGCGATTTTGGGCGGAAAGACGACGACCCTTTTCCCTGCCTGCCACTGGAAGATTGTCCCAACTGCACCCTCGTTCGGATCCACGCTGGGAATGACCTGGTGGTTTTTGGGATTAAATCTAATTCTTCCGTAGACGCCCATCATGTCCGTCTTCTCAAGAGCCGAGACGACGGCCTCGGAGTTGAGAGAGCCTGCCCGTTCGATGGCATCCTTTAAGGCATAGACCGCCATGTAACTTGACGACGTCCCATAGCCTTCAGGTTCTAATCCCCATTTCTTTTTATAGGCCTCTACAAACTTCATCGTCCATGGAGTCGCATTCGATGGGGAGTTGCCTGCATTGACTACACTGGCAAGGGCATATTCCCCTTTTCCTTCTGTGGCCTTCCAGAATCCAGGCTCCTCAGCAGCAGAAATGATTGTGCCGAAAGGAAGTGCAGGTACTTTCATGTCATACCATTGCTTAAGGAGAATGGAACTTTCGGGCATATCCATCCATATGAGAATCACCTGGGCATTCTCCTTTTTGGCCTTGAGCAGCCCCACAGAATAGTCTGTTGTCCCAGTGGGGTAGATCTCTTTTCCCAGAACCTGCCACCCTTTCTCGGAGGCCAATTTGTTTACGGCATCACCTCCCCCACGGGCATGAGCAACATCCTGAATCATGATGAAGAGCCTGTTTAGTCCGAATTTTTCTTTGATCCCCATCAAACAGGGGATGAACTCTCCTTGCACCATCCAAAGAACTTCTCCTGAGATTCTGAAACAATACTTGAATTTGTCATATTCCTTTGCCACTCGTGCATGATAGGCCGGGGTCAAGACTCCCGTGGATAATATCGAAACCCTTTTGTACTTGGAGAGTAGGTCCATAGCCGCCAGAGCCGCTTCAGAACGGACGGGGCCACCCACGATGAAATCCGCATTTTTTTCCAGGATCAGTTTTTCTACGACTAATAAAGCATCGCTGGTTGGCACGCCAGGTTCGAGGTCACGGGTATCCATCACTTCCACTTTAAGGGGCCTCTTCTCCTTGCCTACGGTGACCCCTCCCTGGGCGTTAATTTCTTCGATAGCGAGCTTGATAGCCCGTTCCGCATCCCACCCATAAAGGAAGGCTGTGGCAAGAGGAGCTCCAATGACAATGGGCTTTGCCGCCGCGAGAGCCTCTCTCCCTGAAAATGGCGGATTGGATAAACCGAGAACAAAAAAGAAGATGCCAACACCTACCGATAAGATTCCTTTTCTCATACGAAAAACCTCCTTTCTGTGGAGTTTGTCCCCCTCAGGGCACGGTTAAAATCTCTTAGAAATGGCGGGCTTGCTATTTTTTACCAATTGCCCGTTATGTTTGTCAAGATAATTTTGAGAATAACCGTAATCCCTCACTCTCCCGTGGATTGGGTGACTTCAGTCGTCCAATTTTTACCGGCTAAAGCCTCGATTCCACGTGTAACGGTTACCGGCTAAAGCCTCGATTCCACGTGTAACGGTTACCGGCTAAAGCCTCGATTCCACGTGTAACGGTTACCGGCTAAAGCCTCGATTCCACGTGTAACGGTTACCGGCTGAAGCCTCGATTCCACGTGTAACGGTTACCGGCTGAAGCCTCGATTCCACGTGTAACGGTTACCGGCTAAAGCCTCGATTCCACGCATAAGTGAGGGGATACGAATAACCTACCTTCCAGCAGAAATAAATTCAGTATGCCGTGTGATCTTTCCGCCTTTGACGACGAAGATTCGTGATTCGACGCTGGGCCGATGGTCGTTGGTGCTGATGGTGATAGGAGGGATGAGTCCTCCCGGGACGAAGTCCTTGAGTTCTTCCAGGGAACTTTTCACCCTTTCGCGAGAAAGCCTTTGTTCCGGAAGAGCCTTTCCAAGCACTTCCGCGATCACCTGAACCGTAGCCCACCCTTCCACATAAGAAAGGGTATGAGAATCGTAAGGGTGCCATCTTTGATGGGCCTCTTTCATTCCTGCCATCCCGGGGACATCCTCCCCGAAAGGGGAGATGGGTTGCACTCCGAGGACGCCGTCAAAGGCTGAAAGGTTCTCATCAAAAGCCTTCACGTTACAGATCCACGTGGTCTTGATGCCCGTTTTCTTCGCCTCTGTCAGGATCGAGGAGGCTTCCCTGGAAGTCAGGCTCAGATAAACAAAGTCGGGCCCATGCTGATTGATCGCCGAGAGGACAGGGGCAATGAGCTTCTCGATTTCTTCAGGAGAAGATGGTTTTGCAGGCTGGAAAAAATCGGGAATCCACACATCCGGTCCAATCTGAATGCCCAGCTCTTTGGCATAGGCCTTCGTTTCATCAAGGAAATCCCTGCCCAGATGGTCAGGAAAACCAAGGAACGTAACCTTCGGATTCTTTGATTTGATGCCAGACTTCTCCACGATGAACTTCATCGCGATCTTAGCCAGGTCGAGGGGTGTGGGAGTGATTGAAAAAAGATAGGGGTATTTGGACGGCTTGGCGAGCACGGAGGGCAATGAGCCAACGAGCGTGGAGAGCCGATCGTAGTGGATATGAGGAAGAAGGGAGAGGGCTGTCTCTGTGGAATAGATGTCGAGGAGGAGGATCTGATCCGATTCATTCAATTTTCGGTAGGCAGCCATCGTCTCGGCCACCTGGGACGTGTCGTCGATCAGGAGGATTTCCAGTTTCCTTCCAAATACGCCGCCCCGCTGATTAATCCATTTCCCGGCATCGAGCATTCCTTTTGCAGATTCTTTCCCCGAATCTCCCCATCGGCCGGTAAAGGGAACGAGGGCTCCCACCTTGAGAGAGGGTTGGCTGAGACAGAGATCAGGCAAGGGGATGAGGAAGAAGAATAGGATCGAAAGGAAAAGGGAGAGTTTTTTCATTTTGACAGCCAGGGTTACCCCTCGTCCGCACCCTCTCCCCAAAGGAGGAAGGTGGAGAAGCACCAAATCACAAGCACCAAATAACAAATAAATTCCAATGGTCCAAACTCCAATCAAAAGAGAAGCGTTTTGGTCCTTTAAAATTGAAATTTGGGATTTATTTGGAATTTGGGATTTGTGATCTGGAATTTCAACCCCCCGTTTGGTTCCGGCTATGCCGGGTTAAGTACTCGCCGTATAAAGCACAGCCAGGATTCTCGTGATCTTCTCTTGATGGCACTGGACCCGATGGGGAATGGTCGAATCATAATAGATGGAGTCTCCGGGATACAGGACATCGGTGTGGTTTCCCAGGATGACCTCCATTTCACCCTCCAGGACGAAGATGAATTCCTCGCCTTCATGGACCGATGTCTTGGAGGTCTTGACCGTGGCGGGCTCCAGGGTCACGATGAAAGGTTCCATCTTACGGTCTTTTTTCTCGAACCCTAGAGCCTCGTAGGAATACCCGTACTTAACCCCTTCCTTCGACGCAAAACGGGAGACTTTCTTTCGCTCGTCCTTTCGTACGATGGTGAAAGGCTCTCCCTGCGTCTCACCCAGAAAGTCACCCACCCTGACTCCAAAGGCTCTGGCCAGATTGACGATGGTCCCGAGGGAGGGAGAAACGAGATGGTTTTCCATCTGCGAAAGCAAAGCCGTTGAGAAACCCGTGAGGTCTGCAACGTCTTTTAAGGAGAGACCCTTCTGCTCTCTCATCGTCTTGATCTTCTCTCCGACGCGAATCTCTTCAACCTCTCTTTTCTCTTCCATGGGGTTTCCTTTCAATTTCCACAGGCAGGGCCGCCTGTGCCGCCAAGACTGCGCTTTCCCACCCGGAGAGGAAACTAAGAGCGTGTTCGGATGAATTCGGCTCCACTCTGCAGGGCCTTCACATTAGCCGGGACAAGAAAATGGTACTTCTTATCCAAGACCTTTTCGAAAGAGCTGACGAGAGACGTCATCTCAACCAATCCCGTCTTCTCGATGAAAGCGCCCAGGATCACCATATTCGCGAGCTTGGGGTTCCCGTTTTCAATGGCAATATCGTTGGCGGGAACAGATAACAGCTCGATATCCCTCCTGGAGGCCTCTCGGGGATCGATGAGGGAGGAGTTGATTATGAGAAGTCCTCCTTCGACCACTCTCGGCCCGTATTTCAAGAGGGAAGGGAGATTCATCACAATGGCCGACTGAGGCCTCTGAACGATGGGGGATCCGATCTCCCTGGAGGAGATGACAATCGTGCAGTTGGCTGTCCCTCCTCTCATTTCTACTCCATAGATGGGGAGATAGGTGACGCATCTCCCTTCGATCATGGCGGCGTAGGCAAGCAGGTTTCCGATGATCAGGACTCCCTGTCCCCCAAATCCCGCGACGATGAGGTTGTAATAAGATTTTTTGATTACCATATCACACTTGCATTGAACGTGAGGAAATTTTAACGTTCATTAATAAAATCCGAAATTCGAATTTCGAAATCCGAAACAATTCCGAAATCCCAATAACCAAATTTTCAAAACCAAGGACAATTTTCAGTTTTTGAATTTAGTGCTTTGGTCATTCGAGTTTGTTTCGAGTTTCGTATTTCGTGCTTCGAATTTCATAAGTAGTCTGCCATCTTTCTTTCTTTGAGAGTGCCCAATGGAAAGTAGGGGATCATCTCCTCTTCGACCCGGCGATTGGCTTCAAGGGCATTCATGCCCCAGTTCGTCGGGCATGCCAGCAGGACCTCCACGAAAGAAAAACCCATTTCTTCGATCTGCATCTGAAAGGCTTTCCGGATCGCCCTTTTTGCCTTCATCAGGTTGGCAGGATTGTTTACGGCAACCCTTGCGACAAAAGCGCTGCCCTCTAAGGTTGCAAGCATCTCCGCCATTCGAATCGGATAACCATCGGAGGCGAAATCCCTTCCGTAGGGGCTCGTCGTCGTCTTCTGTCCCAGGAGGGTTGTTGGGGCCATCTGCCCTCCGGTCATCCCGTAGACCGTGTTATTGGCAAAGATGATGGTAATCGGCTCGCCCCGGTTGGCCGTATGGATCACCTCTGCAATGCCAATCGCAGCCAGATCTCCGTCGCCCTGGTAGGTAAAGACGATTCTGTCTTTTATGGCCCGCTTGACTCCGGAGGCCACAGCAGAGGCTCTACCATGAGGGGCCTCCAGAACATCGACATCGAAATATTCGTACATGAAGACGGAGCAACCCACCGAGGCAACGCCGATAGTCTTCTCTCTAATCTTGAAGTAATCGATGGCCTCTGCCACCAGACGGTGTGCGACCCCGTGGTGGCATCCAGGGCAGAAATGAAAAGGGACGTCAATCAAAGATTCGGGACGCTTAAAAACGAGCTCCATGTTGGTCCTCTTCAAGTACTTCAGGGGGTAAATCCGAATATCGAAACTCGAAATTCGAAACAAATCCGAATGACCAAAATTCAAATGACCCAAAGGAGTTTTGAAGGTTAGGCGCTTAGCGCATCCGTATCGACAAAAAAGTGTCG
>Ga0315282_10005015_pt1 | contig 22727 bp, 16 predicted proteins | sample YL17G07_20_MG_FD_203693 | JGI IMG/M metagenome (GOLD analysis project Ga0315282, IMG submission 203693) | Sediment microbial communities from Yellowstone Lake, YNP, Wyoming, USA - YL17G07_20 | ecosystem: Environmental > Aquatic > Freshwater > Lake > Sediment | place: USA: Wyoming | collected... | reverse complement strand
CTGCTTATAGAAAACTTCCTTCAGGGATCAACCTTGATTCAATATTCTGCATAAAGGAAGAACGAACAGTACAAGGGGATAATACGATATCCTATAGAGGAAGGATCTTTCAGATTATTCCTCAGAACGGAAGGATGAGCTATACAAGGGGGAAAGTAGAAGTTCAGGAATGGACTGACAGGACGATACATGTGCTGTACAAAGGGAAGGAATTGGCAATTAAAGAAATCCCCAAAAGACCAACAAGACTGATAGAGAAACCAAAGAGATTTAAACTTAAAGATTTTTTAAGAAAGAAGGTAGAGCCTCAGACTGAATTCTGTGGTGTGACATAATCATTTTGCAAAAAGGTGACATTTTCATTTTGCGTTGACACGAATATCCTAAATAGGGCACTTTTCCCTGAACCCTTTGTGCCTGGAATCAGATCAACCTTGTCATTAAGAAGGTCTGAAAAAGCAGACGTTTCAACTCTAGCGGTTTCGAGAAGCTTATCTAATTCCGCAATCGACGAACCTAAATCCAATTGCTCAAGTATATGCGCTAGTTCCTTGTTGCTATGAGCCATCTCTGTTTTCCTGATGCCTTTATGTTAAGGATACAATATGTTAAAGTTATTATAACAGAATTGGTTTTCTCGATAATTGCTTGGAAGAAATCAGAGACATAGTAACCCGCGTTTTATTACTGTCCAGCCAAACCTCCTTTACACCAATCTTTCTACAAAAAGGCGCGATTTCACATTCACGACATTTCGGATTTCGTGCTGAACATATCTCCCGTCCAAGAGAGACCATATTTACATGAAGTGAACACCGTAATTCCGGCGGTATTTTTTCTTGCAGACGATCCATATCCTTAGAAGTACAATTACCATTAGTACCAGATGGTTTTATCCAACGTAAACGTCGGGCAATACGCCAGCAGTGGGTATCGACAGGAAACACCTTTCGATTAAGAGAGAAGAGCATTACACATCGAGCAACTTTTTTGCCAATACCGGGCAATGACAAAAGAAACTTTTCACACTCTTCATCGTTCATATATTTAAGCGGGGTAAGTGTGGGTCGGCTGAATCGGCCTATAACTGCCTCCATAAGTGCCCTTACTGAAGCAGCCTTTTGATTTTGCAATCCTCCCCAGGATACCTCGCTGACAAGTCTGCTTAACGATGCCTCTGATAAATCTTGGAATTTTGGGAAAGCCTGCTTCAAGGACCTGTAAGCACGCAGATATACCTTTTCACTGCGTTTTACACTGCAAAGAATAAACAACAACTCATCGAGAGGGTTTTTCTTGTTAAAGTGGTGAAAATCGTGGAATTTATTGCTTAATGCCTCTGCAATGTCATAAACATAAGGCGCATAACTTCTTTTCATCCTTTATTCAGTATCTATTTTGTCATCCAACCCTAATTCTTTGAGAGCAACCTTTGTGTCTTCAGCTTTCTGTTTTGAAACCCCTTCAGATGGGGTAATTTCTATTTTAAGGGTTATCTTCAGCCCATTGCCTGTTGCATATTTCGAAAGCACTTTAGTATAGAAGTTCATCCATTTCTGCGGTTGGATCTCTCCTTGCCAGGACAGTTTCTGATATGTATCTTTTGTAGCCTCTGGTTCAAGGGGGAAAAGCTTCTTCTCTTCTTTTGAGATTATAATTTCAGCTGTAGCTGTAAGAGTACCCACTGATGCAGAGCTTTTATACGTCCCTTCGATAGCACCGGCTTTAAAGACCCCTTTGTCATCAATTGTGCCCCCATCAGCTTTCCAAATGACCCTGTCTATTTCCATCGCTCGACTGTGCTGATCAAGACCCTTTACTAAGAATCCGTAGCTCTTACCAGGTGCGACATAGATATTTTGCGGGGAGATTTCCAGGACTGTTAACTTCGGAGGTTCTATATTCTTCTTAGCCTCTTCAGCGGAAATAATAAACATATCGTCAGAGATCTCAATATCTGACGGAGAAAGACTTGTATTGAAATAAAAAGGTTTGTAGTGACCATCTGGTGCTTTTCCAACATAAGCCAGCATCCCGTTTGCCACCCCACGGGCAATAGTGTCCTTTATTGAATCAGGCTTCAAGAGCCTCGGAAATTGCGGTGACGCAAAGAAGGCATTTCTTACTGATTTAGTGCTCCATTCTTTAAAGGCCGGAGGCCAGTTCCGAACAAGAAAGTTCGGACTGATACCTTCCTCAACATGTCCATCCTGTCTGAGCCGGTTCAGGATGAAAACCACAAGAGATTCTGCAGAACTTGAATGAGCAAGACCAAGGTCAATAGTCTGCCAGTCATTGTCCTTTCCCAGCAGCATGACTTTGTTGTAAGTGCGCCATGCAGATTCTTTCAGATCCCGCTGTGATTTTTTCAGATTGATTGATAGCTGGTGTTTCTGGGTTTCATCAAGATGTAGTTCATCTAATTCCTCATCTATATCTTCCCATGCCAGCAGTTTGCGTGTTTCATCATAAAGGCTTGCCGGATTATCTGGCACACACCATATCAATGCGCTTTTGAAGGTTCTTGCAGAAGTACCATATTCCCGCGTCATTTGATCTACTGTTTGTAAGGTTTTTTTATCCTCCTGCAAAGATTGATCAGGCGAAAGAACCACAAAAGTCAAAGCGGCTCTATCAGCAACTTGGTTACTCTTTTCAGGAAAATAGATACGTTCAAGGTCTGGAATATTAGAAGACTTGGCTGAAAAGCTATTCTGAACTTCAGCCCTGACTCTCTCTTCAATTTTCTGTGGTTGGATGCTTGCCCTGCGGTCAGCAAGGAGTTTATTCAAATTGGGCAGAAGACTGAAACGATACTTGTTCTTTTCAACAGAGAGAAAATAACAAGTCTCCGTTAGTGTTTCAAGGACTGTCTCTATATTGCCAATATCAAGACCTGGATCTGCCACAGCAAGCCTGACTTCAGGCAGTGTTGCTTCTGTCTTAGCTTGCCCCCCATTGGATTCAAAAAAGATTGTCGATGCAATCTTCTGGTGCAATTTAGCTTTTTTTATTGTCTCCACAGCCTCGTTATCAAGCCTGATAGCATGCGAGTCCTTTTTCCCTGTTATATCTGTGGTCAGTGCCCCCTCAAGACGGCTTTCTCCGAGTTGTTCAAAAATGGCAGCTCTAAAATTTGAGTCTTCCAAAGGAGCCGTACCTAAAGTAATGAGAGGGTCTTTATGAGCACCCTTGAACCCGTCCTGATATGCCTTTGATACCCAAAGTGCAAGCAGCCTCAAAATACCTCTTGTCTGTTGAAACCGTGGCAATGCTTGCCATTTGCGCTCGAAGACAGAAAGCACCATTGGATGAAAGGGATATGAAGATATGAACGTTTCTCGTGCATTATCAACCGGAAACCATTGCGGAATTTGCTGTTTATGTTCAACTACCCAATCAGCGTATTCACTTGCCACATTTTTAGCATCATCTGGAACACCGTGCCACTCAAAAAGTCTTCTCCTGATTATTTCAGATACTTCCTCTTCGGCGGACATAATAACTGCTTTTCCGAGGCGGTCGAGCATTTTCTTAAATCTTGAGTAATCAGCCTGATCCTCAGAACTCATCTCAAGTTCCGAGGCAGGTATAGACACGGCAACTACAACATTATCGAAACTCCTTGCTTCCTCTATCAGATTTTGCAGGAAATTATAGAGCTGAGAAGAAATCCCGCTGCCTCTATATCTACTCACATAATTCAGCAATTCATCTATGAGAATAAGGGTTGGTCTTTTCTTCGAAAACAACTTTGCTATAGTGTCTCCACCCGGAGACCTTCCTTCCTCATCGAACTTCTCCATGATTTTATAAGCTTCATTCCCGCCCAACTGCCAGGCGATCTCACCCCAGGGAGTTCTCCTTAAAGGAGTGCCATCATTTCCCCCTCTGGGGTCAAACTTCTGACCGACAAATATGGCGATTGAAGCTTCAGGAATTGCTTTCAATTGAGCTTTATCAATAACAGTTTGTACACCTTTCCAATTACGCGCATTTTTCCCTCCTTTGGCCAGATGAAATAGCAGAGCCAGGGCATGCGTCTTTCCACCACCAAACTGAGTCGTCATGTTAAAAACAGCGTTTGTTTCCACTTTTTGTCCCGATAGCCTGCGCATGACTTCGGATGAGAGTTCAAGTAAATTCTTTGTGAGGTATGTTCGCTCGAAAAACCTCTCTGGATCTTGATAATCTATGGGAGCAGTCCCATCCTTGATTTGATCAAGATGTACAGCAAACTCAGAAGCATCAAGAGGCCGACCTTCTCTGAGGTCTTCTCTTGGAGTAACAACTTTATACCAAGGTTTCAAAGCCATATTTCCCCCCTCCTATCTATAACCCTAAGCCTTTTTTCCTTGCAAGCACGCCGTCTACCCAACGTTTTTCATCTGTGTTCTTTGGGTAAAGGGCGGAAAAGGCCTGAGCCAAACGCCAGAAGCGTTCGTCTTTGCCAACGCCTTCTTCAACAAGGAATCTCTTTAATGCCTCGCTTCTGCCTGCAGCAAAGAGAATCATGGACTGATGAAGCCGGTCAAGAGTTGTATTCCCTAATTGCGGTACGTTCTTAGCACCCCAAGTGCCTGATTCCTCTGCTTCCTCTATCTCTGCAAACATGCTCAATTGCTCTTTTTTCTTTTTCTTTGCTTTGGGGGTTGCTGCCTCATCTTTTCCAAATAATGCCCTTGTTCTTTCAGCAACCGGCAGAAGTCTTGCCTTATCTCCTTTTACTTCAACAAGGTTCTGGAGTCTCTCAAGATGCGCTCCAAGCCCCTGAGCAATTTTCCGGGCCGCGTCATATTCGAGGGTGTATCCAAACAGTTTTGCCTTTGAAGAAGGCTTGTCTTCATCCTCTTCCACATCTTCAGTTTCTTCTTCAGCAGAAGAATCGCCGTTGCCGTTTTGAGCAGTGGTTGATAAGGTCCATAGCCACATGGCCGTCAGCCGGGCATCCTCTTCAAACCCGGTTGTTTCAGCCCCCTCAAAGATCATGTTCAGGGCCTCTTTTGCTACTGCAGCCCAGACATGCTCAAGGTATTCTTTCAGAAAAACGACCTCACCGGAAGCCTTTTCAACTCGGGAGTAGCAGGAGAAAATTTCTAATGCAGGACCAAGACAAGCAAAAATAGCGTCGGCGCCAACTACACCTTCTTCTGCCAACCTCGGCATCCATTCGTGTATTCTCTTTGGTAGTTCTGCAAGCACATCCCGCCAATCTCCTATTTCATTATCCCTCAATGAGCCGTCTTGATTCTCACGGGGACGGCACACGAGATGAACAGATGATTGAAGAGCTGCCGAGCCAATAGCCCGCTGCCTATTAGGTCTTTCTGTGTCAATAGGCCATGATGCGGTTGCAAACCATCCTGCATCAATTATCGACTGCAAAATGGCCTCCCATCCCTTAGTCGATTTATTTGCAAAAACAACGACACCAATCCCATCTGGACGTACCACTTTTCTGCTGACAGCCAAGGCTATCGTCATATTGTTTTGATAAGTATTGTCTGTTTTTTCTCCCCTTCCGTCCCCCAGCAGTTTATTGATTGTAATAATTTCCATTTTCTTGGGAACTACATCTTGAGAATAACTAAGCATGCTTTTGGGGACAGCTCGTCGTAACCATGGGTAAAAGAATTCCGACAAATCGCTGTAACCGAAAGCATCATAATAAGGTGGGTCTGTAATAAGGGCAGATGCTAAATCATCTGGCAAAATAGGCTCCTGAGCTGCAGCCATTTGAACAGTTCCTGGATTGAGATATGAAAGATTAACATGTTCAATAGCCCGTACAATCCAATCTATTTGGCCACTCCAGTCTCCACCTGCACCACCGATAGGATTAACTTCAACAAAATCTAAAATCATTGGCATTTTGTTCTGGCCACCGTTTGAAGCAGCAACCGCTTCAATAGAGGGAAGCCACCGGCATAATGTCGAGCTCAGGTCATTGACACGTCCCACCCCAAGTGCAAGGCAAGTCAAAATAAAATCAATTTCTTCTTTACTATATTTTTCTTTGATCAATTTTTCTTTGATCTTATTTCCACAGACAAGCCTTGCAATTGTTGCAAGCGCAACAAGTTGTCTGGTCGTGTAGAGATCTGACCATTTGGCTATACCATATTTCTGAAAGCGAAAACCTAATGCACCATCTGGTGGGCAAGCCTCATGTGGTATTAAAGAATGGCCTTGTAAAGTTTCTCTTTCAAGAGAAGAAAGATACTCTTGAGCTTTAGTAATTGCATAATAGTCATGATTGTTAGGCAGCCTATATGCCCTTGTTTTTCGCGCAGGATGTTTTGTTACAACTGCGAGTAATCTTGCAGACTTACTCCCCCCAGCTTGAGAAATCATTTGTTTTCTTACATTCTTCACTGGTGTTGTAAAGTTGCAGAGCGGACAAGTTGCAGAGCCTTTTTGAGAGATTGGATACATTAAATCACTCTGCTTGGGCTCCTGCAAAACAGCAATTAAAATCTGCTTCTTATCCCTGTCGTTTTTCAGGCCAAAGGCATAAGAATGATCATTTTTCTTAGATAACCAAACCTGCCCAATCATCGGCAACTCCGCCCCACAACCTGGCCCCTCGCACTTGATTGTTCTGGCCCACAGATAGGCAATCGGGGTTGCTCCGTCAGGGTCTTTGGGGTATACCTCAGCAAGCTCCTTCTTCGCCTCTTTGTATATCCACTCCCCCCATTTACGAACTTCATCAACAAGCCTGTGTCCATATTTTGGAATGTATTCAAGAACAACTTTGTTCAGTAACACCGCAACAGGATTAAGATCAGAGGCAAAGGCATCAGCACCCACCCGCAATGCCTCAAGGGGTATTGAACCGCCGCCTGCAAAGGGATCAACCACCAATGGCCTCGTTCCCGGTTCGCCGCCAAGTGATTCATGTGCCACCTGTGTCAAGGCTCTACTCGTATCGAGGAAATCCTTGTTTGTCGAATTGTCCCAGTTCGCAAAATCCGCTATGAAATCAAGCAGAGCCTTTCTAAGTTCAACCCCATCATCCCAGTCATAAGTCTTCCCTCCTCGCTTATCCCTGAAAGCCTTCATAAGTCTTGCTGCTTCAGTCTTAAACTTTTCTGGACACTTAGGGTCTCCCGGATCAGGCCAAAGGGCAGCACAGATTACTGCTCTACAGGCTGCCAGTGGTCTCCGCGCCCACCATATATGAAGTGTCGATATATGCCCATGTCGGATGGACTTCTCCCTCCGGGCATGCTCTGAAATCTTCTTTATCGGCAGATCAACTTCTATGAGGCGTTTGGGGTGGGATACCTTCCCTTTATCGCCTGTATGCGTTTTGGCTTGCTCACCATATGATTTTTTAGGTTCCCACACACTCAATGTCTGCTGCACATCTGCTTCCGACGTTTCGCTTTTATACTGAGAAGCAAACGGGTCACTGTCGGGGGGCGTCCCATTACTTTCATCCTTATCGACCGCAGCGAAGAGTTCATTAAGATAGGCAGCTCCATTTTTTTTTCGTAAGAATCGTGCACCTTTTTGCAGGAAGAAGTTGTTCCCTTCCGCAGAAACAGCAGGCTGCGCATACTCAGCAACAAACAGGGGCCTCTTTAATTCCAGCGCTGCCTTCCCTGCCTCGAAAGTTCCGCCCTGCATACCTGATTCAATGACGACGACAGCATTTGACAACCCGCAGATCGTCTTATTGCGTTGCATGGCATTCCGGGCAAGCCACTGCAGTCTCGGCATGTATTCAGAAATTACTATATGATTATCTTCGGTTATCAGGTCTTTAACATCACTTTTTAGCTTGAAATGCAGAATGCCTTCCGCCAAAACAAAAGTTGTCACTCCTCCGGCTTCAAGCGCAGCCCTATGCGCTGCCAAGTCGACTCCGTGGGCATAACCGCTGATAACATTGATATGCCGCTTCGCAAGCTCGCGTGCGCATTCTCCCGCTACAGCAAGACCTTTTTCTGAAGCCTTGCGTGAGCCACAGAAGCCGACAGATTTTTGAGTAAGTATATTTATATTCCCTCTGGCAAATAAAACCAATGGCGAGTCGTCTTTGAGAGTCTTTGATAGACGGTCAGGGTAGCCATCACGTCCTTTAACAAGTATCCTTATGCCTTCTGCCTCAAATTCTTTCAGTAACTCATCGGCTTTCTTGACCGAAGCCGGAATCTGATCGGCAATTTCAGGTTTAACGCCTATGTGCTGTATCATTTCATCACTTGACATTAACGACAAATCGACTTGTCTATCCTGAGACGAAACGGCGCTTATGATCCGACCGACCCCTTTGGGACCGAGTCCTTTTGTAAGCAATAGAGATAATATGTCTCTTTCTTTAATCATTGATTATCTGTGTCTCTCCATGACTTCACGCATGCCAAACCTAAAACCCTTTTTGCTCCATTCTTTTTCAGAAGCTTTGCTACCGTCCACATCGTGGAACCCGATTGGTACAGGTCATCAATTAGTATGACGCTCTTGCCATCAACATCTCCAGTAATTTCTATCGCACCTCGCAGAGCCTTCACTTTTTGATCGAGAGACAGGTCCTGGAGCTTTGGCGTTTCTTTCACCTTCCTTATCAACGCTGTGCCGTCTTTCTTCCCTGTTTTTTCAGCCAGCTCTCTTGCCAGTTCAACGGGCAGATGAAAAGTCTTCGACAGATTCGGAGGAATCGGAATAATTATTTGGGTTTTTCCATATATTGGATGGTTTTCGCATAAATTAGCAAAGGCTTCGACAAGTTCTCCTCTTGCGTCTATATCTCGGTCCTCCTTTGCTTTGTGTTCGAGCGAACCGAAATGGGTATATTCTGTTATATCAGTTCCGGGAAGTTCTTCACGATTATAGTTTAGTGCGAAGCATTGATAGAGTTCATCGGAAAAATAGGGTTCAATGTTCTTATTTTTCTTAAGAAGTATATGTTTCTTGAACACGTCAAGAAGATTTTCTATTGCTTGGGCTTGTTCATTAGAAAGCGATATCTCTGTTGTACATGTCCCCTTGTCCCCTGCACTAAAATTAAAATCTATTTGTGGAAAACATTCTTCAAGGATAGGAGCATATGTTTCACACATCCAGATTTTAAGAAACCAAACATTGTTTCTCAGATGACGTAGCTCATATTTTTTCATGTCATAGCGTGACATCTATGCCTCTATGTTAAGTATCTTCTCTGCCCCCACATGCCAATGCTCAACCTTAACCAACGGTTCCCATCCGAGCCGGGCAGGATCCTGTATAGGATGAATCTCAGGGTTAGCAGCGCAATTGAAGACAACATATAACCAGAAATCTTTCTTTAGCCTCTCTGCCGTTTTATATTCATTGGTCGTAAGTGCTATCTCACCAACTGCAGCACGACCTTTAACTTCAATAAACCGGACTTCTATAGCAGTCTGAGGATCTTCAGGATGAGGCTTTCTTGAAATGATGTCAAACCCTCTGTTCTCCTTTTCTACGCTTACAATAGTCCAACCTTTTGCTTCCTCATGGGCTATTACAGCCTGCACTGCTATTCTCTCGATCTCTTCGTCCCTGACCATAGGGGCAAACTTAGGAGAGGTGCGATCAGGATGCGGCATTACCCATGCACGCCCATGGTGATGGATATCAGATATAGTACAGTGCCGCTCCTGTTGAAGTTCTTCCCTTCTTCTCTCAAGACGCCCATTAAGTTCAAAAAGCCGGTCCTCGGTAGTTTTGATATTCGCAGCAAGGAGCGGGTTTGTATCTCCTTGTGCCTGAGATTCGATCAACTCAGCCATTCTAAGGTTCTGACGATTGATCAGCTCATTTAAGCTTATCTCCATATGCCTTGAAATAGTTTCTATCTCTTTTCCCCTTTGCATACTGATACTTTCCAAAAATGGTGTTAAGGCTTCCTGAACAAGTCTGTGTTCTACCTTATCTTTGCCTGGCATACCAATATCATCAGGTGTACTTGTCCCGGCTGGAGCTAAAGCAAGATCAAGAAATATTGTCGGCTGGCGCACCTCTATAGTGCTATCAATTCCGGTCTGAACTGCAAAAAGACGCCGGTGTAAAACATTTCCACGCCCATCCCTAACTGCGGCTGAGAAGACATCGAGCCTGTAAGGTTCCTTGCTATGCAGATCGTAAAATACTGCTCCACGTCTCAGTTCAGTTTGAACTTGATCAGAAATATATTCCCTCACAGTTTCGAAAAGAGGATGGCCGGGTGTTACCCATTCATAGGTGGGATCATCAAGTAATAACTTTTTGTCAAAAACAATTTGCTTGTATTCACGACCTAGTTTGCCAAAGCGGGGCTCCAACTGTTCACCCACTGGCCAGAGGTTGCGTGGAATCCTGCCTATACGGTAAACGTGTTTGTCCTTTCCCGCTTCTTTAGGATGCACTCCTGCTATTGGCGAAGCTTGGATGAAAAAGTCTTCAATTATCTCAGGAACGAGACGCCGCTCCCTTGCCTCAGCAGACTTTCCAACTATTGCTGAAAGATTAAGTTCCCGCTTTGCCAAACCTTCTAAGGTAGAATTTGTGATCTTTTTGAAGCGCTCGGTATCAACCTCTTCTACAATGCGGTTCTTAATGCCTTCCTCGGTCAGATTATGCGCATACATATCCCTCAGCATGCGTTCAAGCATGTTGGAAGGAAATATATCACCCAGGACATTAAATATCTTACCCGTGCGCTTCGGGTCAAGGTCTTCTTCTATCTTTCTTAGGCGTTCAAAAAGTTTCTGAAGAACACGCCCCTCACTAGTGTTCGTTGATACGAAATTAAAGATCAGGCAGTCTTTCTCTTGACCATAACGATGTATACGCCCCATTCTCTGTTCCAACCGTACGGGATTCCAGGGGATATCATAATTAATCATGAACCAGCAGAACTGGAGATTAATACCCTCTCCAGCGGCTTCAGTAGCCACCATTACCTGGCAATCTTCTTTGAATGCTCGTTCCGCATAAATTCTTGTCCCCGGAGTATCACGGTCTCCTATTTTCATCCCACCGTGTATCTGAGTTACCGTAAGACGCCACTCCCTCAATTTTTCGACAAGATAGTCAAGGGTGTCCTTGTGCTCAGTAAAGATAAGGAGTTTCATTTTAGGGTCTTCAAAGACCTTTTGCTCTGTTAGTACTTCTTTGAGCTTGGTGAGTTTAGACTCAATTTCACGCTGTTCTAAACCCCGGGCCTGTTCAATAAGCTTTGTAAGCTGAAGGATCTCTTCCCTGAGGGCCACTGGATCAACTGAGACAACAACATCCTCTAACTGCGAGATTGTCTCTTGCTGCTCTTCTTCTGGCAGATCGTCAAAGTCATCAGGCAATTTTTTTGTTATCTGTTCCTGGCGATGGGCTACGGGGTCCGCAAGAATTCTTTCACGCTTCTCCTTCATCCTTTCAAGACTGCGCCGTACGGCATAGATACTTGAAGCAAAACGTCTCTGGAGCATTGCCATAGTAAAGCCAAGGGCACGACCACGGGCTGAATCATCCTCAGCGGCTTTTATAGATTGATCTTCAACGTAGCGGGTCAACGCATCGTAAAAGTTCCATTCATCATCATCAATCCGGAACTCAGCTGTTTGAACATTCCGTTTTGTGAAGAGCATTTTGACTTCGCCTGTATCGGAATCAGGGAAGGACAGTAGCGCTTCTTTAACACGGCGCAAGTAAAAAGGAGCCTCGTGGCGTCTCATGGCTTCTTCAAGACTCTTCACATCTCCATAAACATCTTTATCAAGCAACTCAAGAAACAGGCAGAAATTAGCAGGGTCTCCTTTGTGGGGTGTAGCTGTCATCATAAGATAGTGATCTGTCATCTGAGATAGGGACTCGCCCAGCTGATATGCCAGGGTTTTCTTGTCTGAGCTATAAGCGCTCATTTTATGGGCTTCATCAACAATGATAAGATCCCAATGGCTTCGTAAAAGACTATCTTTGGCATCCTCTATCCGGGAAACCCAGGATATTGAAGTTATAACCTGATTTTTCTCCTGCCAGGGGTTAGAGCCGTAATTGGCCCGTAACACATCACTCCTGATTATTTCAAACTGTTCTCGGAACTTGTCTTTCATTTCTCGCTGCCATTGGAAGCAGATGTTGGCAGGTGCAACAATAAGAGTTCTTTTTATCAAACCCCTGATTTTCAGCTCTTTAAGCAGAAGCCCGGCCATAATCGTCTTTCCTGCTCCAGGATCATCTGCAAGAAGGAAGCGTATACGGGGCAGCTTTATGAAGTAATCGTAAACTGCTTCAAGCTGGTGGGGGAGGGGATCGACACGGGCTATGGACAGAGAGAAGAAAGGATCGTATTCATATGCAAGGGCTAACCTAAGCGCCTCAACGCCCAGCCTGAACTTACCAGCATCTCCGTCAAACGGCTCTTTATCTGGAGTGACGGTAATCTTTGATAATTGTTCTTTATCGAGGATAGTCTCATGAACTTTACCTGTTTTGAGACCTTTTCCCACCAGTTTGATTGATTCTCCCATGGGTATAGTGACAATTACTTGAACAGACTCAGAGAACATCGGACCGGTAACGATTGAACCAGGCTTGATTTGGTCAAATAATTCTTTATTTTTATTCATTTATCACAAATTATAGCACAGTGAGAATTTTTTACTTCTTCTATTTAAGTAGGGAAACGTGAGGGCACGCACCATATTATCGATGTACTACATAATGCCTGGGAGATACGATAGTTTAAACGGAAATCATTATTTTTCATCGTATGCCTACATTGCGTATAAGCAGGTGGAGAACACAACCTGAACTATGAAGCCTTTTTACCTCTTGCATCCTGTCTTTAAGGCTCACTAAAAAATGGCAGGTATGTTCTGCGATTCTTTAAGGTAAGAGTTTATTGATAAGATCTAAGAGAGAACTAAAGGGGACGGTTCTATTTATTCCTCTTGTTTGCATTATTTATCATTTAATTAGAACCGTCCCCTTTTCCTTTACATTCAGCGCATACTTTACCGACATCAGTTAAAAGCTTTAAGACTGTTCCTTTAGCGGTATCAGTCATTCGGCAAGTAGCTCTGATAGAATTGCCCTCTACTAATGCCGCTATTATTTGTTTCTGCTTTTCTGGTTTTAACCTATTCATGATTATATTATACTTTAGCGGTCAAGCATTGTCAAGAGAAAAACACATAATTAAAATCTATTGCTCAACAGCATTTATGATTTTTTTGGAAATTTAAGGATGTGGGAATGGTTATTCCCTGTATTGTTAGTGCTTATGTTATTGGGAGTTGTTCGAGGTTTAAGAGTAATAATTTGAGCATTCCCTTTCTGTTCATTTTCATTGAGATATCCTGTTTTTAAATTTGCTAATTTTTCAATATCCATCGGGTTTAACGGAATATTAAAAAGAATATCATGCCGGGTTTGAATCTTTTCATCAATAATTAGTTCAAATGCCTTTCTTAATAATTGTGGATGCTCAATTTCGATATCATCATCTAATGGTTCTTTTAGCTTCCAACCTCGTTTTGACAAACTAATCCAAAGCCACCTTGCTTGTTCAGAAGAAATAAATTTTAAATCCTCAGCTCGTTTTATCATCATAGCAATTGAAACATGCCATTTTGGTTTCAAACTTAATAACGCATCAAGATTAGCAGAATAAAAATCACCAGCAAAAGTATTAGCAGGGAGCAAAAATGCTCCAGCAAACCTATGTGCTTGTTCTTCTATCAGTTTATACTCCATCGTACGATTAAGATAGGATTTATCTATGTTGTAATGCAAAACTCGATGTCCATATTCGTGTGCTGAATCAAAACGAGATCTCACTGCAATATGCTTATCTAATCCCAGGACTATATAGAAAGTAGAATCTAAATTCGTTTGAAAAACATCGGAAAAAGCATCTAAGGTATTTGCTTCTAATTCATCACGAGCAATAATACTTCCATTCTGTTCAAGCAGTGATACCATATTATTTATTGGTTCGCTGTCAGGGATATTCCAAAATCGTCTTGCTTGAATAGCAATTTCCTCTATTTGTTCATTTGAAATATGCTTAGGATCACTTGGCATGGCAAAGTTAGGGAAATTGAGCTTTGGAAATTGAACAAATTCTCTAATATATGAATCGATTATTCTTAACCAGTTATAGCGCTTTTCTGCTCTTATTCGTGCAGTTTTTGTTGCAGCACTCATTGAACGATAAAAGATTGTACCTATATCAATATTTTGCGAAAATTTAAAATAAGAAATAGGGAGTTTTAATTGTGAAGCAATTTCATTAAGCACCTCTGGTCGAGGCGACTGTTTATCATTCTCGTATTGAGAAACAGCTTGCTTTGAGACGCCGATAAGATCAGATAAAGAAACAGCGCTTATACCTCTTGCTTCTCGCGCTTCTTTTAATCTATCTCCAATAAATCCTGGTGTCCCAGGCTTCATAATATTATTCTCCTTGTGCTTTCTTAATAACGCGTGGTGATACTTCTTTTAATTCAGGAGCTTTATCAACAGTTTTGAAAAGGCCATCAAATTTTGAAAAGAGATCGATTTTGTGGATATACGACTCAAATCCTTTCTCTGGAAAGACTATTTCACTAAAGGCAGGTCTACTTCTATCCTTTTTATCAACTCCATGAATAAGCACTGCATAGACTTTTGAATTATTTTGAAGAGGTTCCAATAAACTTAATTGAGATTCATTTGCATAATCGTAGCGATAATTTGCAGGTCGTGGAAATCCACCTGGTCGATCCACGGATGAAACAGTTAACATGAATTGATATGAATCAATGACAATATGGGAACTTGATCCGTTAGGTTCAGCCGTTGTTTGCAGTTGCTGAAATCTACCTCCCAACCCTCTTAGTTCCATCCGCAATTGCACCCATCTGTAAAAGGGCAATAAATCATGTGCTTCCTCTGGGGTAAATCTTTGTTTGCATTCATCATATGCAACTTTATAAGCATTAAAAATACATTTAACCATTGCCTCTAATACATGGACTGGGAATGAAGCATTAAAGGCATCTTCAAGTTCTTTAGTAAAACTCATAATATAACCCTCCTTAACAGATTTATTGAGTTAAGTTAAACTATGATAGTAACTTAATAGTTAAGTTATACTACGAATCAAGCGAGAAAGTCAAGTTATTTTTATGGGGGGTTTTTCTTCCATCGGGCCTTTGCGGCTTTTTGAGCTATTGTCTTACGCTTCTTAGCAGATAGTTTCTCTGCCCTTGCTTTGCCACCTTTAAGCCCTCCAAGACGGCCTAAAGCAACAGCAGCAGGGTTCTTTTCTTGAACCATAGGCAAATGTTCTTTTTTGATCGCTGGTAAAAGTTCTTCGCTGGTTGCCCGTACTACAATAGATTTGGCGAGAATGTTAAGATCGGTAGGTTCTTGCTTCTTCCTCTTTTTATCCATGCTTTAATCATAGCATGAACGGTCAAGCATGACAAGAGGGGATAAAATTTAAACTGACCCACTACCCGCTTTCTTTACTGATTGACCTATGTCACAGGCAATCTGAGCGGTGTTCAACGCGACTACCCGTCGTTACTCACATTCTTCGGTATTCTTTTGGCGATACACCATATATTATTTTAAATACCCTCATGAATTGAGAAAAACTCCCATAGCCTACAAAAAAAGCTATTTCTGTTACGGATAAATTAGGGTTTTTGAGTAGTTCAGAGGCTTTCTTTATCCTGATATGATTTAAATATGAGGTGAAGGTTTTCCCGAACCTCTGTTTGAATGCTCTGCAGAATTTGAACCTGTTCATACATGCCATACGTGAAATTCTATTAAGCGACAGGTCTTTCATATACTTTTCTTCTATATATGCTGCAGTGCCGTCCAATATAAATTCTTCTTTGGTCCCTACATTTTCAGTATGCTCATTAGTCCATTCTCCCCCGAGTATCTCGGATAACCTCATCCGAAGATAGGAAAGTTTTATCGGCTTTTTTATGTAATCCGCTACTGCTGATCTGAGCGCCTTTATTACTACTGCCTCGTTACTATAACCTGTCATTATTATTGCAGGCAGTGCCAGTTTTTCGTCCCTGATTGCCTTTAGCAGCTCAAATCCATCGGAGTCCGGCAGAATATAGTCAATAAGTGCAAAGTCTAAGGGGTATCTGAGTAACTTAATAGCCTCTGAATAACTTGATGCCTCTAATACATTATATTCCCTTTCAAGAAAACTCTTTATCATCGTCCTTACAACTTCATCATCGTCCACAAGAAGAATAGATTTCTTCTCCATCTCATCCTACCTGAGCTTTTTTCAATTTCTCTCTAAACCTTTAATTCCCATGTGAACATTTAGCTTTTTCTGTAATAACCAGAAGTCTTAGATAAGAGCTTTAAGAACATGCCGTTTATAGATGTTTCTCTATAAGCCTGATAAACTCCTTCAGAATAATCGGCTTTACAACGCAATCAGCAAAACCACCAGCAGGAAATCCCTTCCTGGTCCCACTCAAAGGATAGGCTGAGAGGGCTATTACAGGAATATTTTTTGTGGACGGCTCGGATTTTATGATTTTGAGTACCTCAAACCCGTTCATAACAGGCATATGAACATCCACAAGGATGAGATTAGGGTTTTCAACCATCGCAAGTCTGATACCCTCCATACCGTTTTTTGCTTCAAGGGTTACATGGCCATTGTGCCTAAGTATTGTACTGAAAAGCTTCAGATTTTCTTCATCATCTTCAATAATAAGTATCTTCTTAGTCATCTTTTTTGCTATAGGTTAATTTTAATCTCAGATTACTAAAAGATTCCATTTCCATTAATGTCCTTTTATTGCATTACTCGCTTTTTTCCTGTATTCCCGTGGTGATATCCCATATATTGCCTTGAATACTCGATCAAAATGCTCAATACTCTTATAGCCTATAAAATGGGCTATCTCTGTTATGTTTATACTTGGGTTCTTGAGTAATTCAACAGCATTTTTGACCCTGATACTATTTAAATATGATGTAAGGCTCTGATCAACCCTATCTTTGAATGCCGTGCTTAATTTAAACCTGTTCATACATGCCATGCCTGCGAGTTTGTCAAGTGTCAGATCTTTCATATAATTTTCTCTTATATAAGCTGCTATACCATCCAATATAAATTCTTCTCTGGTTTCTACATTTACAGGATGTTCATAGCTCCATTTCCCCCCGAGTATTTCTGATAATCTTCTCCTGAGATAAGCAAGGGACAGGGGCTTTTTTATGTAATCTGCTACTGATGACCTGAGAGCCTTTATTACTACTCTCTCATTACTATAACCAGTCATTATTATAGCAGGCAGTGAAGGCTTTACCTCCCTGATTGCTTTCAATACCTCAAATCCATCGCAGTCTGGCATGACATAATCAATAAGGGCAAGGTCTATAGGTCTTGCGAGTTGTTTTACAACCTCTTGATATCCTGAAGCTTCTAATATATTATATTCCCTCCTAAGGGCATCCTTTATCATATCCCTGATAACTGCATCATCGTCTACTAAAAGAATATTTTTTTTATCTGTCGAGTTATTTTTACTCATATAAAAAACTAAAGTTACATTTTTATGATTTGTCGTCTTTTATAACTGATAGGATGAATATCTACAAGCAAATTTATCTAACATTTTTTGGTTTTTATCTAACATTTTTTGCATTTCTTAAATAAATTCTTAAAGTAATACTATTTAACATTCTTATTTTATTAGATAATTTACTTTGTTAAAAAAGATACTTTTGTTGTAACTTTAGTTCAAAGCAATTTCAAACTTTCGTATCAAATGGGAAGTGATAAAGGTATCTTATTATTAAATGAAATAATACTTATTGATTGTTATTGATAATTCTTTATAAGTATTATGAACAAGGCTATTGAAGATTACAAAACATTATATTTTTAGATTTAAAATAGCTTGATATTTTTGGATTTAAGATAACTTGTCAATCAGAGATATTAGAGAGTCGGCATCCTTATAACCTGGTATAACATTGCCGTTGGGGAGAATAATTGCAGGGGTCCCTCGTATGCCGAGTTTTTCAGCAAGCTTAATATTATCATCAATTGCAGATGTTTCACACTTTGGTGCAGGTAAAGATTTTTTTGCGAATGCATCCTCAAGAAGGGAGAGAGATTTTTCACAAACTATAGCCTTTGCTTTTTCGTATGCACCTTTATGCATCGGTAATGGATACATCTTTATAAAAAAGGCAATATCTTTTCTTTTCTCTATGACCTTCTTCATCTCCTGATGAAGTTTTTCACAGTATGGTCAGTCAGGGTCATCAAAAACAATAACACGATACTTGGCTTCTTTATCTCCCATCACAATGGCATCGTCAAGTGGAATTTTTGATACATCAACCTTGTTGATTTCGAGATATCGTTCTTGTGTAACATTTGCCTTTGTTTTCAGGTCTAATATGGAGCCTGTTATGAGGTACTTCTTAGAGCAATCAATATACAATATTGTCTTCTGGCCTTTGGATTCAATGGCAAATTCCCATAAACCCTTCACAGGTGCAGGCCGCACTTCAAGAACCTTCACATCAGGAGCAAGCTCCTTCAGCAGATTCAGTGCTTCTTGATTCGTGATCTGGTCGCAATTCTCTGCGCTGTAAATGTTATGTACATTGCCAAAGGTGATGATTGTGATTGCAATAAAAACGATCAGTATAAATTTTCGCATAGGGACATTATACTATATCAATAAAATAAAAGATAGGAAAAAATCATCATCCCGGGATAAGATTTTTCCATTACAGTTCTTTTAGCCTTTCTGCCTGATAGTGAGTAATCAGGTTGTCAATTATTTCATCAATGTCTCCCTCAAGCACCTGATCAAGTTTATGAAGTGAAAAACCAATCCTGTGGTCAGTGACACGGTTCTGGGGGAAGTTGTATGTCCTTATCTTTTCGCTCCTGTCGCCTGTTCCTACCTGTGATTTCCTTTCAGAGGCCCTCTCCTTTTCCTGCCTTTCCATTTCAATCTCATAAAGCCTTGAGCGAAGAACCTTCATGGCCTTTTCTTTATTCTTGATCTGGGAGCGTTCATCCTGACACTGCACAATAAGTCCTGTCGGGACATGGACAATCCTTACAGCCGAATAGGTTGTATTAACTCCCTGCCCTCCAGGTCCGGAAGAACAGAATGTATCTACTCTAAGGTCTTTTTCATCGATCTTAATGTCAACCTCCTCTGCCTCGGGGAGCACTGCAACTGTTGATGCAGATGTATGGATTCTTCCGGATGATTCTGTAACAGGTACGCGCTGGACTCTGTGCACGCCGCTTTCATATTTGAGTCTGCTGTATGCATTTTTTCCCTGAATAGATGCAATTACTTCCTTGATACCTCCAAGTCCTGTGGAGTTCAGATCTATCATCTCTACCTTCCATCTCTTTTGTTCAGCATATTTCAAATACATCCTGAACAGTTTGGAGGCAAACAGGGCAGCTTCTTCACCCCCGGTTCCTGCCCTTATCTCAAGAATTACATTTTTCTTGTCTCGAGGGTCTTCTGGAAGAAGCATAATCTTAAGCTCTTCTTCTATCTTTAGCTTTTTCCCATTTAGTTCATCAAGTTCTGACAGGGCAAGCTCACGCAGGTCTCCATCGCCTTCTTTTAAAAGCTCCTCAGTGCCTTCTATATCAGAAAGTAATTTGGTGTATTCCCTGATTTTTTCAACAAGCGGCTGTAGTTCCGCCTGTTCTTTTGAATATTTCTGTAGTTCAGACGGTTTTGAAAATACCTCCGGATCCATCAGCAGGTTAGTCAATTCCTCATATTTACTTTCTATTGCCCTTAGTTTCTCAAACATTAGCTTCCTCTATGGTAAGGACTTCTTCAAGTGCCCTGACAGCTACCTCGATTTGAGAATCGTCAGGTTCTCTTGTTGTAAGCCTCTGCAGTAATAATCCAGGCTGTATCAATATCTTTATTATCACGTTGTTTTTCATTTTAGAAGATAGTTTCAAAAATTCAAAGGAAAGCCCGGCAATCAAAGGTATAAGGACAATCCTTGAGAGGAATTTATAAGTGAACGACCAGGTCTGTGGGATAAATGAAAAGGTTAATATACTTATGACCATAACTATGAGAAGAAAGCTTGTACCACAGCGTGGATGCAAAGGGCTGTTGCCTTTTATATTTTTTACAGTCAGTTCTTTCCCACTCTCATATGCATGGATCACCTTGTGCTCTGCACCATGGTACTCAAATATACGCCTCATTTCTTTCCACATGCCGATTGAGACTATATATATCAGGAAGAAAAGTATCCTGATAATACCATCAACAAGGTTAAATGCAAATGAACTTTTAGAAACAGATGCGAATACGGCTCCCAAAAGCTTTGTTGCATATAACGGCAACAGTATAAAAAGGGCTATGCCAAGTATTACAGACAAGCCGATGGTGAAACCAATGGTAACAGGGTTTAACTTTTTACCATCTTCCTCTTCGTATGCCTTGCTTGCAGAGAATTCTATAGCTTTGATGCCGATGAAAAGAGCATGAAACAGCGCAATTACACCCCGCATGACAGGAAGCCTTAAAACCTTTGGAAGTTCTGTTAGTCCCTCCCTTTTAACGTGGATGTCCCCTCCTGGCCCTCTGACTGCAACTGTCCAACCTTTTCGGCCCTTCATCATAACACCTTCTATAACTGCCTGTCCGCCAATGTTTTTCATTTGAAAATACCTTGATTAACGAATTTATTGTTTTTAGTAATCTCCCCTAACCCCTCTTTAAAAAAGAGGGGAATAGATTACCTTAGCAAAGTTTTCACCGATTTAACTCCCCCTTTTCTAAAGGGGGATGGAGGGGGATTATTAATTCTCATCATTCTTTGTGTCTTTCAAAAATGAGCATTTCAAAAAAAAGTCGTTAGTCCTGAGACAACTGACTAACGACTTTTACCTGTTAGTGTATCTACTTCCCGGTACGAGTCGATTCTGCCTTTGCGTACTTTTTCTTAAACTTCTCTACCCTTCCTTCGGCATCAACTATCTTCTGTTTCCCTGTGAAGAACGGGTGGCATTTCGAACAGATATCTACTTTTATCTTCGGTCTTGTTGACATTGTTGTAAATGTCTCGCCGCAAGCACACACAACTGTCGCCTCATTATATGAGGGATGGATTCCTTCCTTCAATCTCTTCCTCCTTAAAAATTTTATATATATTAATAGATTTATAATAGTTTTGGCAAGGTCTTGTACTCGTTCACTACATATGAGACTGATAAAAGAGTTTATCAGGAAGCGTCAAAGTCAGTCAGGATTTTGATTCCAATTCCACGTCCTTTTGTGAGCCGAAGGCTCATGTGGGTTGACATAGATGCTTGATTTAAATAACTGCATCCTTTATCCTTCCTATGTGATAAAAGAAATAGTGGATTTCCTCATCATAGGCAGTGGTGTTGCAGGCCTCAGGGCTGCGATAGAGCTTGCAAACCACGGCAGTGTCCTTGTAGTTACAAAAGACAGACCTGCTGAAAGCAGTACCGAGTATGCGCAAGGTGGTATCGCAGTTGCCATGAGTGATGAGGATGAGGTAGGTATCCATTTTGAAGACACATTGAAAGCAGGTGATGGACTCTGCAGGGAAGATGCAGTAAAGATACTTGTTGAAGAAGGACCTAAAAGAATACTCGAACTCATATCATGGGGTGCTGAATTTGACAAAGAGGGGACAAAGCTAAGCTTCACAATGGAGGCAGCCCATTCGAGAAAAAGAATACTTCATGCGCATGGAGATTCAACAGGTAAAGAACTTGAGAGGGTACTTCTAAACAAGGTACGCTCATTTCCATCAGTTAAAAAATATCCCTTTGCCTTTACCAAAGACCTGATTGTAAAGGACGGAGAATGCCATGGGGCATATGTATTGAAGGGGGGAGAGTTAAGCGCACTGTTCGCAAAGGCAACAATACTTGCTACCGGAGGTGCAGGACAGATTTTTTCAAGAACAACAAACCCTGCTGTGGCAACCGGAGACGGTATGGCGATTGCGTACAGGGCAGGTGCCATTCTTGAGGATATGGAATTTGTCCAGTTTCACCCTACGGTTCTCTTTGCTCCGTCTGCTCCTCAGTTTTTGTTAAGTGAAGCAATGAGGGGCGAAGGCGCGATTCTGAGGAATATTAATAAAGAACTATTTATGAAGGGCTATCATCCTGATGCAGAGCTTGCACCCAGGGATGTAGTTACAAGGGCAATCATATCAGAGATGGTAAAGACAAAGAGCAGGCACGTTTACTTAGACCTCATCCATCTGGGCGCAGAATTTATAAAAAAGAGGTTTCCAAGGATTTATGCCACATGTCTCCAATATGATGTGGACATTACAAAAGAACTCGTCCCTGTTTCTCCAGCTGCTCATTATATTATGGGTGGGGTAAAAACGGACACAGACGGTGCCACGAACATCAAAGGGCTATATGCAGCAGGTGAGGTTGCATGCACAGGGGTGCATGGTGCAAATAGACTTGCATCAAATAGTCTTCTTGAAGGCCTTGTTTTTAGTGCAAGGGCAGGAAGGGCAGCTTTAGATTCCCCGATTGGTAATGAACAAATAGAATCCAGCAGTTTGGGAACAGCGTATTCAGTATCACACGTTATCCCTCATGAACACATTCATGCCCATGAAGAGATACGGCATGTATTAAGAAAAGTGATGTGGGAGAGGGTCGGGATAATACGGTGCGAAGTGTCTCTCGGTGAAGCACGGGAAAAATTTGAAAGATGGTCATT
>Ga0315282_10005014_pt1 | contig 22729 bp, 11 predicted proteins | sample YL17G07_20_MG_FD_203693 | JGI IMG/M metagenome (GOLD analysis project Ga0315282, IMG submission 203693) | Sediment microbial communities from Yellowstone Lake, YNP, Wyoming, USA - YL17G07_20 | ecosystem: Environmental > Aquatic > Freshwater > Lake > Sediment | place: USA: Wyoming | collected... | reverse complement strand
CAAAAAAGGGAAAAACACGCGATTTTCCTGTCCGCGCGGGCTCGTTCGTAACAAGAAGAGATGGAGCGTGTCTACGGGACCAGAGAACGGGAAGGAGAAAGGACCATGTGGAGGAATATGAGAGTCGCGGGCATCGCGGGTGCTGCTGTAATCGTGACCTTCTTCCTCTGTCTCGCGTGTGCCCCATCCAGCGCGGGCGAACCACGCGACGACCCTCTTCCGCGTCGTGATGGAGGTGACGACCCTCCTCCGCGTCGTGATGGAGGTGACGACCCCCCTCCGCGTCGTGATAGAGGCGGCGACCGCCAGCGCGACCGGAATCGGCGCGACGGCGGCCCGCAGCGGTACTCGATCGAGCAGGCCGTCTCGGATCAGGCGCAACTCCACACCATCGCGTTCAACGGCTTGGCGTTCGTCACCGGTGATTTCGGCGCGTGCACGTTCATCCCTCCCGGCAAGGTGTGCGACTTCTTCGGTTTTCAGTACATGCGCGACATAGACGCCGCCGGCAAGGGCCACAACCCCATGTTCCTTGACCGCGTGGCCGGGAACGTGCTGAAGACCCTGAATGAGGAGCAGCGTAGGACCTTCGAGACCCTGGCCCGCCGAGAGGCGGAACAACTGAATGTCCTCGCCAGAAGGCGCTGGCCCCTCATCAAGGCGTTCTGCCGCGAACTGAATGGCGAGATCCCTGCCGGAAGCCAAGGGCTGAACCAGGACGCTGTGGTCCAGCAGGTCGGCGACATGTTCGCCTTCGACGCGGAATTGAGCTACGCGCGGGCAGAAGCCTACGGCAAGATCGCCGTGTCCTCGTCTCCCGAACAGAAGGCCTTACTCGCCAAGATGAAGTTCGGCGACTTCAACACCTGGCCCGAAGTTGACATGGACAGGTACAAGTTGCCCAGAGGCACGGACAAGCTCGTCAACGTGGCCTACATGACCTATGCGAGCGAGTTCTTCAGTTGGTACGCCGGGTCGGTCGAGGCCGACACGTATTTCTGTCCCGAGCGGCACGGCACCTACTTCGGCGGGTTCTACATGAAGGACATGCCCGCCATGGGCAAGCGCGACTACGACATCAGCACTTCAGTGACCGGCGACAGCGGGAAGACCTTCCTGGAGATCTTGGACGATGGGCAGCGCCGGAACGTCACCGCCATCCCCGATCTCCAACGAAAGGCGCTCAAGGAGATCGTGGGGGTGCGGCGGCAGATTGCCACGGAGTTGCGCAAGTTCCTCAAGGGCGAACAGGCTGATAAGGAGAAGGTCCTTGCGCTCGGCCGTCGTTACGGCGAACTGGACGGCAAGATGTCGTACCAGTACGCCGCGGCGTTCGCGAAGCTAAACAAGACACTAACCGAGGCACAGCGCAAGTCACTTGTGAAGCTGCGCAATCTTGATGGATACACGAGCGCGCCTGCATATATCTACTCCGAGCCCGTCAAGGAGGAGATAACACTGCCGGACACAGATCACTTCTTCTTCGCGCCTAAGAAGGTTGACGGGGGTGTGAAATGAGAGGCGGCTGCCAGGCTTCTGCCGCGGCAAAGCAGGCGGCGCGTGGTGGTGGCCGCATGGTACGGATTTTCCCAGCTTCCCTGTGTACGATACCTGTACCACCGCGTTGATAAGAACAGGGGATAGAACGGCGAATGTAAGCGGGCCTTTGAAGAAGGAGTCAGACCCATGAAGCGCGCAGCATGGATGGTGTTGGTGCTCGGCATTCTGGCGCTGCCACTCGGCGTCGCAGTCGGCGGACAAGCCGCGGAAGGGAACGGCGGCCCGCCAGCCGCGAAGCCCGGCGAAGGCCCACGTCCGCCGAAACCGGGCGTGATCGGCAAGTTCATCCTGGCGCACGCGCAGGAGTTGAACCTGACCGAAGACCAGAAGCAGAAGATTGAGGCGTGGCTCAAGGAGCACCCGGGCGATGGCCAGGGCAAGCCCGGTGGCGGCCATGGAAAACCTGGCGAGGGTGCTGGGAAGCCCGCCGACGTCAAACACGGCAAGGGACCGTTCGCCGACATTTTGGCTGAAGAGCAGCACGCCAAGTTGCTCGAACTGCTGAAGGCAGAACGGCCCGAGGGTGGTCATCCGCCGGCTGGTGGCGGTCAGAAGCCACAGAAATGAACATGGCGGCGCAGGCAAGCGCGGGTCGGTGTCGGAAGCCGGTCCGCGCGGTGGTCTGCAGCCTGCCGTCCGCCGTGCGCTTCTTGCAGGCGCCTTCCCGTTGCGATACAAGGCGCTGATGCCCCTCCTCAACCTGCGCGTGATAACGATCGTGCAGTCCCTCGAGAACGAGGCGTTCTGCGCCGAGCCTCTGTTCTTCTCCGGCCTCGCCACCTACGGGGACAATCGTAGAATCGTGCGCGACACCGTTGCCCGCAACGCGCGGAAGCTCATGGAATCCGATTCGCCGATTGAGTTCCATCGCCGCCGCATCGCGGCGCTGCCCGCCGTCAGCGAGGCCGCGCTCGTCGTGGAGCCGCCACGCTCCAAGGCGTGGGTCGCCCCGCTGGAGCTGAAATTCCACGTGCTGACGTGGCAGCAGGGACCTGACTTGCACGTCGCCTGCGTGCCGGCACTGGGCATCGAGGTGCTGGCCCGCAATGCCACGGAACTCGGGGCGTTGCTGCCCGGCCACATCCGCTTCGCGCTCTCACGGCGGAAGGCGTTGGAGTCGCCTCGCGCGCTCGTCTACCTGCAGCGCTGTGTGGCGCTCGAGGTGGCGGTGCATGAGGCAAGCGTGGTTGTCAAGAGCCCGAAGGAGCGGGCGGCCGCAACCGGCGCGGAGGCGGCGCAGAAGCCGGTTCTGGACGAGATCGGATATGCGCTGGGACCGGAACAGGTGCAGCCCGCATATGAGGTGGACCATCTCGTCGCGCAGCTCGCCGAAGCCCTGACCGGCAGTCCGCCGCGGAGTGTGCTGCTGGTCGGCAAGCCGGGCGCGGGCAAGACCGCCGTTGCTCACGAACTCGTGCGGCAGCGCTCGCGGCTCCAGCTCGGACACGTGCCGTTCTGGAGCACCAGCGGGGCGCGCATCGTCGCGGGGATGGCCGGGTACGGCATGTGGCAGTTGCGCTGCCAGCGGCTGTGGCACGAGGCCTCGAAGGAGCGCGCCATCGTGCTGCTGGGGAATCTGGCCGAACTGCTGGATGCGGGGAAGTGCGAGCACGTCAGCCAGGGCGTGGCCGGCTTCCTGCGGCCCTACCTCGAGCGCGGCGACCTGCTGGCCATTGTGGAGTGCACGCCGGAGCAGCAGATCGTGATTGAGCAGCAGGACCCGCATCTGCTGACCGCCTTCGACCTGGTCCGCATCGAGGAGCCGTCCGAGACGGCCGCGCGGCGCATCCTGCAGCGGGCCGCGGAATCCCTCAGCGCGCGTCACCGCGTCTCGATCGCCGCGGACGCGCTGGACAAGACGGACCGCTTGCACCGCCGCTACGCGACATACTCGGCGTTCCCGGGCCGTCCTCTGCGGTTCCTGAGGAACCTGTTTCACGATGCGGTCCCGCATGCGCAGATCGGCGTCCGCGACGTGACGGCGGCCTTCTCGCGCGAAACGGGTTTGCCGCTGTTCATGCTCGATCCCGACGTGCCCCTGGACCTGGAGCAGACGCGCCAGTGGTTCGCGGAGAACGTCGTTGGCCAGGCGCAGGCCGTGGCTTGCGTCGTGAACGTGCTGGCGGCGGCCAAGGCCGGGCTGGCGCGGCCCCGGCGGCCGCTCGCGTCGCTTCTGTTGATCGGCCCGACAGGCGTGGGTAAGACTGAAATGGCGAAGGCGCTGGCCGAACGCCTGTTCGGCGACCGCAGCCGTTTGTCGCGCTTTGACATGAGCGAGTTCGCGGAGGCCGACGCGGTTCACCGCCTGATCGGTTACTCCGGCTCATGCGCCGAAGGTCTGCTCACGGCAAAGGTGCGGGAACAGCCCTTTTCGGTGCTGCTGTTCGACGAGTTCGAGAAAGCACATCCGCTGTTCTTCGATCTGCTGCTGCAGGTTCTTGGCGACGCGCGGCTGACCGACGCGGCCGGGCGCGTCGCCGACTTCACCAACGCTGTCGTCGTCATGACCTCCAATCTGGGCGCGCAGTCATTCCAGCAGGGGCGTTCCGGCTTCACGAGCGGCCGGCCGGCCGATCCCGCCTTGATCCAGCAGCATTTCCTGCAGGAAGTCCGCGGTTTCCTCCGCCCGGAACTGTTCAACCGGATTGACCAGGTGATCGCCTTCGCGCCCCTGAGCGACGACAGCATCCGGCAGATCGCACGGCGGGAACTGGGGCTGATTGCCCGTCGCGACGGCGTCCGGCAGCGGCGTCTGGCGCTGCAGCCGGGCGAGCCGGTCGTCGCGCACCTCGCGAAAGTCGGCATGGACGCGCGGTACGGCGCCCGGCCGCTCAAGCGGGCCATCGAACGCGAACTGCTGGTGCCCCTGGCAGACGGCCTCAACGCGTACTCGGCCGAACTCGCCGTGGCGGCCGACATCAGCGTGCACGCCGGGAAGCTTGCCGTGAGGGTCCACGCTCAGACCGGGACCGCGGGCCAACCGGCGCGGGCGAGCGCCCTTGATAGCGGTGAGGCGGCGCTGGCGGTTGCATGTACCGGCTTGCGGCGGCGGCTGCAGCGCATTGAGCGCTCGTCCGCCGTCCAGGAGTTGCGCAATGAGATCGTGCGGCTCTCTCGCCTGGCTGCGCGCGCCACGCGGCGGAGCAAACCACACCAGGCGGCGCCGCCCGATCGGCGCCTGGAGACACTGAAAGGTGTAGCCGCGCATCTCGAGGCTCTCGCCGCCCGGCTCTACCAACTCGAGGAGCAGTTCCTGCTTGCCGCTCTTGGGCAAAGCGTCGGAAGCCCTTCGTCGCGTGGCGTGCTCGACGCTGCCGCCGGCGATTGCCAGCAGCTCCTGCTCGAGCTGTACGCGCTCGAGTTCCCCAACCCCGACCGGATCACGCTCGCGTTGTTCAGCGACCATCTTGCCACGTTGCTGGACCTGACCCACACCTATCTGGCGCTGGCGGAAAAATTCAGCTTCCGCGCAGCGGTCTTCCTCATCGGCCTTCATGGGGCCGAGGTCGTCCGGGCGTTCGTGGCCAGGCCCGACGAGTTGCTCACCGGCAGTGAGCCGGCTGCGTCGAAGATCCGAGGTCTGCTCGCCGCGTCCACTCCGGCGAACATCGAGAAGCGCTTCCTCGGAGTGGCGCTGCAGATTTCGGGCGCCTTCGCGAACCCGCTGCTGGCCGGCGAAGAGGGCAGCCACTTCTTCAGCAGCACCTCCGGGACACGGCGCGTGCGCGTGCACACCAGCGACGCCAAGGCCGAAGAGTATTCTCCGCCGGCTGCGGTCATCGAGCGTGACGAACCTCCTGCAGCGGGCGCGCGCAGGACCTATGCGCTCCACAACAGGTTCTTCGAGGACGCGCACCTCGGCCGGAAGTTCGAGTGGACCGGCCAGGGCTTCATGGACTCGCTGTTGGCCGCTGTGGACCAGTGGCTCCAGTTGCAGATGGAGAAGCTGCTCGAGACATGAACTTCTTACTGCCCGTCTACGTGGAGCAGCGGAAGAGCGAAGGCTCAAGTGAGCCTCTGTTCGTCGTGCGCCCTGTCTTCCATAGCGAGCCGGAGGCGCGGGCGGCCAGCTTGAGCCGCGCGCTTGCCCGCCTGCAGGGGAAGCTCGTCGGCCATGTCCAGTCCCTGGCGCGCAAGGGCGACCATCGCGAGCTGGCCGAGTTCGTCTTCGCGCCCGCGACCACCGAACGCACGCTTGACCTCGGCATTGAGGTCCGCAAGGAGACCATCCAGGGCCGGTTTCTCTTCGTGGAGTTCAATGCCTTGGGCCGGCGCGTGGCCTTCACGCCGCAGTTGCCCCGCGCGTGGTTTACGGTCGAGCGCGGGCAGTCTCTCCGCGACCGCGCCGAGGAGTTTCTCGCGGCCTACCTGCGGCGGCGCGACCCGGACCACGCGGGCGCAGACGCCCGTGCCACCGCGCGCGCAGCGGAAGTGCTTGCCCCGCTGCAAGGCAAGGCGTGGGTCACCGCGTTGGACGTGAGCGTCTCGGCAACCCAGGACCTGAAACCCCCGCCGGCGTCGTTCTTCGCGTTCCTGAACGAGTCGGAAAAGCCGGACGGCATGGCAGAGCTGCAGCGTGTCGGCCGTTGCCTCAATCTGCTGTATCCCGACGAACTCGACCGCGCTCTGTTCCGTGACGAGGAACTCGGCGTCCTCTCGCGCCTTCTCGAGGATACCGAGAAGCGCCCGGTGCTGCTCCTCGGTCCGCACGGCGTGGGCAAGACCGCGCTGATCCATGAGTACGTCCATCGGACCGCGGCGTCCGCGCAATCTGGCCAGTCGCGCGCCAAACGTGAGGTGTGGCTGCTGTCCCCGCAGCGGCTGATCTCGGGCATGTCGTACGTGGGGCAATGGGAGAACCGGCTGCTGGCCATCATTGATGTCGCCAGACGCAGGCACGTGCTGTACTTCGACGACCTGCTGGGGCTGTTCCACGCGGGCGTCACCTGGCAGACGGCGACCAGCGTGGCCCACGTCCTGAAGCCGTACCTGGAGCGCCGCGAGGTCCGCGTGCTGGCGGAGATCACGCCCGAGGCCTTGCGCGTGCTGCAGGAGGTGGACCGCGGCTTCGCCGAGCTGTTCCACATTCTGCCCCTGCGCGAGCCTTCCGCGGACCAGACGCTGCGCATCCTGATCCGGCTGGTCCAGTACCTGGAGGCGCAGCACCAGACCCGGTTCGCCGCGGATGTGCTGCCGGCCGCGATGGACCTGCAGCGGCGTTACGTGCGCGACGTGGTCTTTCCCGGAAAGGCGGCCGCGCTCCTCAAGCAGCTTGCCGTGCGCTTCAAGACCGGCGACGTGACGCGCGAGAAGACGCTGCAGGAATACCATGCCAAGACCGGCGTCAATATCGGCATCCTCGACGACCGGCAGAAGCTGCTGCGCGAGGAGGTGCGCGCGGGCATCAGCCGCCGGATCATCGGGCAGGCCGAGGCCGTCGAGGCCATGGCGGACGCCGTGTGCCTCGCCAAGGCGCGCTTGAACGATCCGCAGCGCCCGCTGGCGACCTTCCTCTTTCTGGGACCTACCGGCGTGGGCAAGACGCAGTGCGCCAAGGCGCTGGCCGAATACCTGTTCGGGTCCGCGGAGCGACTGCTGCGGTTCGACCTCAATGAGTACGTGGACCCGGACGCGGTGGCGAAGCTCACCGGCACGCTGCGCGACCCCGACGGCCTGCTCACCAGCGCCATCCGCCGGCAACCGTTCTCGGTGCTGCTCTTCGATGAGGTCGAGAAAGCGGATCCCGCCGTCTTCGACCTGCTGCTGCAGGTTCTGGGCGAAGGACGGTTGACTGACGCGCGCGGGCGGACGGCCGACTTCACCAACGCCATCATCATCCTCACCTCGAACCTCGGCGTGCGCGAAGCCAGTGCGGTCGCGGGGCTCAAGAGCATCCGGGCGGCCCCCGGAGACGCCAGCATCTACCGGAACGCGGCCGAGAAGTTCTTCCGGCCGGAGTTCTTCAACCGGCTCGATCGCGTCATCCCGTTTGGGTGGCTCGGCCGCGACGAGATCCGCAGGATCGCCGAACTGCTGCTCCAGGATGTGCTGAAACGCGAAGGCCTGGTGCGCCGCCGGTGCGTGCTCCAGGTTCACCCGGCGGCGATGGAGCGCGTCGTGGACCAGGGCTACCACCCGACGCTGGGGGCGCGCGCCTTGAAACGCGCCATCGAACGGCAGCTCGCGCAGCCCGTGGCTGCTCACCTTGCCGGGTGGCGGCCGGATGTCCCCACGGTCATCAGTCTCTACCCAGCGGGGCCCGGTATCGCCGTGCACGTCCAGCCGCTGACGCACGCCTCGCCGTGCACCGGGGCCGCCTCCGCCCTCGATGCGCTTGAGCCGCGGCTGGCGCTCGAGCGTCTTGCGAGGGCGCTGGCGCGCATCGAAGCGGCGGCGCAGACGAGGCGGCCGCACGGCGCCGTCTCCACGGCGTCCCTCCGTCCCGAGCACCACGTGTACTTCGCCATGCGCGACGAGATCCGCCGCGTCCGGCTCTGGATAGACCGTACCCGCGAAAGCCTGCAGCCGCGAAAGGGGGTCAGGCTGGTGCGGCGCAGGCCAGGCCGCGCCCACCGCCCCGAGACGATGCGCATCCTGGACGTGAAGGCGCACTGGGCGGCGCTCTTCGCCCTCGAGGATGTGCGGGGCTTGTGTGAGGACCGTGCGGGAGGCGCGCCGGCGGCTGCCCAGCACGTCCGCAACATCTCCCGGCACGTCTCCCTGTTGCAGGCGATGCTTGCCGATGGTTTTGCGCGCGTCCTGCTGCTCGTTCGAGCCAACGATGCCTCGGCCGCCACGGAGTGCGCCGCGCTTCTGGACCGTTACGAAGCAGCCTTCACCGCGTTACCGGGCGTGGAGGTCAGCGGCAAAGCGCTGACGCCGGCAGGCATGGGGTCGCTGGTCCTTCATGGCCCGCACGCACTGGCGGTGTCGCAGGCAGAAGTGGGCACCCACCTGTTCGTTTCCCGCGAACAGAGCTTCAAGCCGGTGCAGGTGGCAGCTCTCTCCCTGGACAGCGGCGTGGAGGCCGCCGGCGTTCTTGCGGGCTGTGCTGAGCGGCGGGAACAGTGGCTGGCCGACGTCGCCTTGGGAAAAGCGTCCGTGGATGATGACCCGTTTCCGCTGGCGCCCGTCGTGCGCGTTTACCAGGATCAGGGATCCATCGTGGATGTGCGGTCAGGACAGGTGGTGCCCGGGCCGCTCACCGTGGCACAACTGTATGATCTCATCCTCGATCGCCTGCCGCCCGTGGACGAGTTGCTGAACGCGGAATGAGGGAACGGCGCCATGGCAAGCTATCGCTATCCCGTCCTGGTCTGGGAGGACTGCGAACACGGGTTCACCGCAGCGCTTCTGGAGGACTGGGACAACACCACCGCTGTCGCGCCTTCCGCGCGCGCCGTGCTGCAGCAACTCGAGGAATACGTCACCTGGCAGGTGCGCCGGAGCTATTTTCCCGAGCCGGACTTCCTCGAACCGGCCATGACCTGGTTCTCAGTACCGATCCGTCCGGTCTACCTGGAAGGCTCGCGCATGTACGCGTGTGAGGAAGTGGTGACGCTGCGCGTGCCTTGTGTGCATGGCCGCCAGGAAGGCGGCATGATGATCGCCGCGGCGCCAACACTGGGCGTCCGGTTCTACTACCATGCCGCCGAGCGCCTCAAGCCGCTGATCGAGTACCATGTCAAAGAACAACTGGGCCGCGTGACGCCGCAGCAATTGTCGCGTTTCATGCCGCCGCAGTCTCTGTATCTCGACGAGATCGTTGTGCGCGCTGCACCCGGCACGAGCAAGCGGGAGGAACGCGATGCGCTGCCCGAACTGACGTCCGTGGCCGAGCCGCTCGGCGACCGAACCCTGCGCCGGCAGTTCTCGAAGCCCTGGGAACGCGACCGGGAGGTCGAAGACCTGGTCAGGCGTCTGACCAAGGAGCGGGCCAACGTCATTCTCGTCGGTCCTGGCGGCAGCGGCAAGACAGCCGTGCTCGTGGAGGCCGTGCGGCGGATCGAACATGAGGCGCGCCGGAAGGACGGCGGCGACGGCAACGAGTCCGCGCACAGGTACTGGTTCACGCAGGCCGGGCGCCTGGTGGCCGGGATGAAGTACCTCGGCCAGTGGGAAGAACGCTGCGAGACGGTGATCGCCGAGCTGTCGAGAGTGCAGGGGACGCTGTGCGTTGACAACCTCCTCGATCTGCTGCGTGTGGGCGGCAGCGGCCCCGGCGACAGCATCGCCGCGTTCCTGATGCCGTATCTGCAACGCGGCGAACTGCATCTCGTCGGCGAGTGCACGGCGGAGGAACTGGACGCCTGCCGCCGCCTGCTGCCTGGCCTGGCGGACCTGTTCCAGATTCTCGTTATCGCGCCGTTCGAGGCGCACCGCGCGCTGCGCGTTCTCCAGACCGCCTCGGCGGCGCTGCAGCAGAACACGTCCATACGGCCCGCCAAGGGCGTGGTGGAGGCCGGGCACCGGTTGTTCAGCCGCTTCAGGCCGTACGATGCGTTTCCCGGCAAGGCGACCATGTTTCTGCGCGACCTGTATGAGGACGCCCGGCGGCACAGACTCGACGACATCCAGGTCGCGGACGCGATTGCGGCTTTCGCGCGGCAATCGGGGCTGCCCGACCTGTTCCTGATGGACGAGAAACCCCTGACCGCCGACTCGGTGCAAGCCTGGTTCAGCGAACGAATCATCGGCCAGGCCGCGGCCTGCCAGTGCGCGACGAGATTGGTGACGCTCTTCAAAGCCGGGCTCAACGACCCTTACCGGCCGTTGGGCGTGCTGCTGTTCTGCGGCCCGACCGGTGTGGGCAAGACGGAACTGGCTCGCGCCCTCTCCCAGTTCTTCTTTGGCGTCGGCGGTGATGCATCCGAGCGTCTCATCCGCCTGGATATGAGCGAGTACTCCGACGCGCTGGCCGCCGCCCGGCTGCTTGGAACGCAGCGCGAGCCGAGCGAGCTGATCAAGAAGATACGCCGGCAGCCGTTCTCGGTGGTGTTGTTCGATGAGATCGAGAAAGCCGCGCCGGAAGTCTTCGACGTGCTCCTGAGCTTGTTCGACGAGGGCCGCCTTGCCGACCCGTACGGACGGGTGACGTGGTTTCGCAGCGCCATCATCATCATGACCTCCAATCTCGGCGCCGACCTTCAGGAGGCGGTGGGTTTTCTTGGCGAGCGCACGCCCTCGTATCAGTCCGAGGCCATGGCGTTCTTCCGGCCGGAGTTCTTCAACCGCATTGACGAAGTCGTAACGTTCCAACCGCTTGCACCGGAGACGATCCGGTCCATCACGGTCAGGGAACTGCAGGCACTTGGCGACCGGGAAGGCCTGAAGGCCGCCGGGCTGACGCTGACCTGGTCGCCGGAAGTGGTTGAACTCCTTGCGCAGAAGGGCTTCGACAAGCGTTACGGCGCACGCCCCTTGCAGCGCACCATCGAGCGGCTCGTCATCGTACCCCTGTCCACGCATCTGGTGAGGAACCCAAAGCTCTCCAACGCTGAACTGAGACTGGAGCCCGGCCCTGATGGAGAGATAATTGTCCGGCAGCCTCGTGCGTGACGTTCTGCCGTGGCGATGTGAACGGTTCCGCGTTTCGGCCGTGTTCGGCGCATCCGCGCAGCGCTGGCGAAACGCGTGCTTGACCCAAGCCCCTTGGCTGGCACAATTCGGAGACCGCTCATGAAAACGTCGCATGGCACCCTTCTACGCGCGATTCCGGCGCTGGCGTTATCCGCTTCTGCGGTCGCGGCGGGCGACGCCGTTGGTCGTGATCCGCGGAATGCGCGCACTGGGCTCCCAATTCCGGTCGAAGGCTACTGCGATCAGCCCTACGTGGTGATCAACAAAGACGGCTCATGGCTCTGCACCATGACGACCGGGCCGGGCCACGAAGGCGCGGTTGGCGAGCATATGGTCTCGACGGTCAGCAAGGACCAGGGCCGCACGTGGTCGCCGCTGGTGGGCATCGAACCGGGCGACGGCCCGGAATCGTCGTATGGCGTGCCGGTGGTCACGCCCGGCGGTCGCGTGTACGTACTGTACGACTACAACAGCGACAGAATCTCGACCCTCAATGGCAAGAAGATCCGCGCTGACATGCTCGGCTGGTACGTCTTCAAGTATTCCGACGATGGCGGCCAGAGCTGGTCGAAGGAACGGTACCGCATCCCCATGCGCCAATCGGCCTGCGACCTCGCCAACCAGTGGCAGGGCAAAGTGCAGATCTTCTGGGGCATTGACAAACCGAGCATCGTGGGCAAGAGCGTGTACTTCGGCTTCACCAGACTCGGCAAGTACATGCTCGAGAACGGCGAAGGCTGGTTCTACCACTCCGACAATCTTCTTACGGAACCCGACCCGGCGAAGATCCATTGGGAATTGCTGCCCGACGGCGACCACGGCTTGCGCGCGCCGGAGTTCGGTTCGGTGCAGGAAGAACACAATATCGTGCCACTCGCCGACGGCAGGAGTTTCTATTGCGTTTACCGCACGACGATGGGACATCCGTGCCACGCCTACAGCAACGACGGCTGCCACACGTGGACAAAACCCGAACCCATGAGTTACACGCCGGGTGGAAAGAGGATGAAAAGCAATCGCGCCTGCCCGATGCTCTGGCGTGCGGCCAATGGCAAGTTCCTGTTCTGGTTCAACAACCACGGCGGCAAGTCGTACGAGCAGCGCAATCCCATCTGGCTCAGCGGCGGGGATGAGAAGGATGGACGTATCTGCTGGTCGCAGCCCGAGATCGTGCTCTACGACCCAGAGGTGAACGTGCGCATGAGCTATCCCGATCTGATAGAGCAAGACGGCCGCTACTGGATAACCGAGACCGACAAGCTCCACGCGCGCGTGCACGAGATTGACAAAACCTTGCTCGAAGGCTTGTGGTCGCAGGGCGCGGTGAAAACGGTCACGCGCGAAGGCCTGCTGCTGGAACTCGGCCCCGAGCAGCTCAAGCAAAAAGCGGTCGCGTTGCCCAAACACCTTGACCTGCGGCAGAGCAGCGGCGTGTCGCTGGAGGCGTGGCTGCGTTTGGATGATCTCGTCCCGGGACAGGTACTTGTGGATTCGCGCGATACCGGCGGAAAGGGACTCGCCCTGAGCACGGCGGAGAAGGGGAGTGTTCGCGTCACTCTGAACGACGGCACGAACGGCGCGTCCTGGGATTGCGATCCGGGGCTGCTCCAAGCCGGCAAGTGGCATCACGTCGTGGTCGTAGTAGACGCCCACGCCAAGATCAACACGTTCATCGTTGATGGTGTTCTCTGTAACGGCGGTGACGCGCGGCAGTTCGGCTGGGGCCGCATTCCGCCGGCACTGGGCGACGTGAGCGGCTCGGGAACGCTCATGCTGGCGCCATCGCTCAAAGGCGAACTGTCGCGCGTGCGCCTCTACGGCCGTTACCTGCGCACATCCGAAGCCGTGGCGAACTTCAACGCCGGTCAGGCTGCGGAATAGCCTGCAGTCTGCAGCCTACTCCTCTTCGGGCCCGCGTTTCCTCGGCGGGGCCTTCTCGCGCGCTCCGACGCCGTCCAGCAAGGCGCGCAAGTCAAGTTCCTTAGGCTGCGGGCCGCCGGCCTTCTCCGGCTTCGGCGGCTGGCTCTCTTTCCACTTCCTGAATTCGTCCCGGTCGTCAGCGCGATACCGCGCCCGCACCTCAGCGACATCAGGATCGTTCGCAGCCTCTTCCTTCCGCTGTTTCTCCTGCAGATACTTGCGGTAGTCGTCCTTTTCAGGATCAACCGGCGGCTGCCGGGCGATCGTTCTCAGGAACAGTTGCCGCGCGAACCGTTCCTCGAGCTCCTCGGATTGCCTGGCGCGTTCGGCGATCTGCCGCCGCGTCGCCGCATTCATGTGCGTGGCCGGCGGCTTGTGTGCCGCCGCGGCGGCCGCTGCGCTGTTGCTCGCCGTCGGCGAAGGCGGCGGGTAAAAGACCACGGTGAAACACACGCCTTCCTGGCGCGCATGAACGCCCGCAACGATGCCGGCCGCAAGCAGCAGAAGGTAAAATGCCGAGATGCGCATCGCACCCCCCTCGCACATCATCACTGTACCACATCCCTCTTGGTTTGTCACATATCGCCAGCGACCGGAGCCCTCGTCGGCGTCGTCGTGGTCGGCGGGCGCACCTCGCCCTCGTGCCGCACATCGGGACAACAAATACGCAATCCTCCTATGCCGGCGGGGTATCCGCAGATGAAGGAGCGGAGGATTCGATATGTCGCAGACACGCTTGCTTATCTGGGCGGTCACGACCCTTCTTGCGGCGCTGCCGCTGTTTGCTGCCCAGCCGCCGGCGCCCAAGGAGGGCGTGCTGGTTCCAAAGAACAAGGCGGCCGAGGTCCGCGCGCAGGTTCTGGCACTGCAAGGAAACAAGGTGCTGGCGCGCATCCAAGAGGACGCCAACAAGGCCGTCGCCGAATGGCCTCAAGCGAAGCCGGAGATTGAAAAGCACGTTAGCGAACTGCTGGACGTGTTGTTCGAGTCTGATCCCAAGAACGTTGTGCCCGCCGCAGCGCTTCCGGCCGCGAAACTGCTCGGCCACATGCTGAAGAACTGTTCCGCCAAGCTGGGCTTCATGTTTTTCCTGACCGGGGAGCAGAAGTACGCGGATACAGCGTTTGAGATTCTCGAAATGAGCGGGCGCGTGCCGCGCTGGGGGTGGTTCAACTGGGAGGGGTCCAACATGCCGCAGATTCACTACGGCATGTATGCGCGCAGCGCCGCGTTCTGTGTGGATTTCTGTTGGAACGGCTGGGACAAGGAACGCCAGGACAAGGCGGCGAAGATTCTCGCTGAACGCGTCGTGGAGCCGTATTGGCGGCTGGTCAGTCTGCCGCCGTTTATGGCCTTTCATCATCTGCGTTCACGGAATCAGGGGAACAATGCGTTGGGCGGAGCGCTCGTCGGCGCGATTGTGCTCGGCGACAGCGTTCCCGACGCCAGGCTCTGGTTCGAGAGCCTCTTTCAAACCTATAGTTGGATCATCGCGCACGACATCGGCTGGGCAGGTACGAACCTGGAGTCCGGTCTGCCGGGTTACTGGGATGTTTCGATGAGCAATCTGTATACGGCGGCGGCATGTCTCTACAATGCGAAGGGGATTGACGTGCGCGTGCATCCGGCTTTTGCCGAGGCGACGTGGTATCCCGTGATGAAGGAGGCCACGGTACCCTTCGCGCCGGCGCCGTTCGAGAAGCCTTATCCGAAGACGGCCGGTCTCTCGGGAATCGTGCAGCACAAACCGATTGAACTGCCTTCCGAGGGCTACGGCGGCCCGTGGTGGTACGATTACGCCGCGCAGTTCCCGAATTCGCCGGCGTCGTACTTCGTTTGCAGGCAGTTCGGACGCGTCAGCAACCCGCACCAGGAAGGACACGTCGAATTGATGGATCTGCTGTGGGTGCAGACGATGCGCAAGTCGGAGCATCCGCCGGTTCCTACGGTGCTCTTCAAAGCCACCGATCGCGAGGCGTGCTTCCGCTCGGGCTATGGCTCACCGCACACCTTTCTGACCTTCGACGGCGACTTCTTTTTGTCCGCGCGAAATGAAGTGCTGTGCTGCACGAGTGGATTGGCGTGGCACTTCCCCTGGCACCAGTTCGCCGTCACCGAATCCGTCGTCGAGACCGAAGGGCAGCCGTATTCGCCGAGCATGTTGATCACCGACTCCTTCGACAGCCGCCTGGCAAGCATGATTTCAACAAAGAGCTGGATCAGCAACGTGAAGTACTACGCCAAAGCCGAGCAGGCGGCGTCCTACAAGGCGTATAAGGAGCGCACGCGGGACATTCTCTACGTGCGTTCGGACCGGCGCGATCAAGTGTACGACTACTTCGTATTCGTGGACCGAATCGAGCAAGACGGCGCGAAGTGGCACGCGTTCAACTGGCACATCTGGAATCGGAAAGGAAACGAAGGCCGCTACGAAATACTCGACGACCGCACGGTTCTCGCGCGACGCCCGAATGCCTCGGTGCTGCTGGCGTCGCTGTCGCACGAACGGACGGGCTACGAGCAGTTCGGAATTCCGTCGCAGCCGACGCCGCGCTACAGCTTCGATCATGACGCGCAGTTGCTGCGGGCGTTTGCTGGTGGATTCGAGCCAGTGAAAGAAGAGCCTCGCAAGCTGGCGCCCGCGTTGTGGTCCGCAGGCGAGTCCGTCGAGTCCGACGGCAGAGCCGCGCGGCATTTTGTGAACTTCAAAGCGCTCAAACCCGCGCTCACGGCCCCTCTCACGCTGACCCCCGGCGTCCGCTACCGCATCAGCATCCCTTCCAGGAAGAAGGACGCGTGGGTAGACGAGACGATCCTCTGGGCGATGGACGTGACCTTGCTGGATGCGCGCGGGCAGCCGCTCCGCAGCTTGGGCGCCAACGAGCGCGAACCGGACCCGCAGCGCTTGACCGATCCGGCGTCAGGCACACAGGGAGGCACGGACTGGCGCGAGGCCGCGGCATGCTTTGACGCGCCGGCCGGCGTGGCCGCCGCCAGCGCGACGCTGCGCTTCGCACAATACACGAACAATGGCCCGGGCATCACGGCAAAGTCGGAACTCTGGATTGGTGACATCACGATAACGCCGCTCGGCGTGCCGCAGCGGCGCGAGAAGGAGCTGCTCGTCACGCTGGCCATGCCATTGGAGAACGACGCGCCGCGGCCGAAGATCACGGCCTCGCGCAAGAACGGTGAGGTCGTGGCCGAAGTTGTTCACCCCGACGGAACGCAGGACCACATTGTGGTGAGTGAGGGCGGCAGGCTGGAGGTCAACCGCGCAGGGAAAGAGGTGCGAGCGGCCTTCGGCTGGAAGACGAAGCAACTTGAGGTTGGCAGTTTCTCCGTGACGGAGCCCTGTCACGCCGCACTTATCGAGCGCGACGGAAAACTGAGCGGCGATGTGGTGCTGGAGCGGCAAACAGAAGTCACTCTGGCCGGAAAGCGCCAGGCGCTGCAGGCGGGCGCTTACCTGTTCGACGGCGAGTTGAAACGCAACAACGATGCGCCCTCGCTGAAGACGAACTCGGAGGCAAGCCAGAAGGCGTTGAAGGCGGGACTGGCGCCCGTTGCGGATGCGATGATCTTCGAGCGGGACAAGTACACGAAGCAAGGCTGGAAGAACATCGCACTGGAGGCCGAAGTCTCGGCCACTGGGGTGCGTGACCCGCGCTTCGGACCGGAGCACGTCATTGACAACCAGACATGGGAGATTCCCATTGACGGCATGCTCGACTACACGTTGGGGCAGATTCAGACGACCGGCAACGGAGGCTACGGCGGCGGCGCGGCTTCGTACACGAACAACATGAGTAGCTGGCCGCTATACGTACGGCCGGCGTACTGGCTGCTGCCGTACCGGCAGCCCGGCGCTGTGACATTAAAGCTGAAGCAGCCCACAAAGCTGCGTCTGGTGCGATTGCTCAACACCACGAATGCGGGTCTCAACGACTACGCCGCCATGGACTATCAGGTGGAGTTGCTGAGCGAAGACGGATCGGTTGCGTGGAGCAAGGAAGGCAGCTTCGGCAAGGCGCAGGACGGCGCGTTCAAGAGCGCCTTCGCCAGACCCGAGTTCTTCAAAGCATACGGAGCGACGTTCAAAGGCTTGCTGGAGCCCGGCGTGAAGGTGCCGTTCGGCGCGGGGTGGCAGGACATGGAAATCAACCACCCCGGTGAGGTCCGTTCAGTTCGCGTGACGGTGAAAACCTTCTGGGCGCTGGGCGGCGGCCTGAACGAAGTTCAAGTGTATCCGTGAACGCTTCGACCACCACGGTCTTGGACGTACATCGCTACTTCCCCACCATCTCCGCCGCGATCTCTTCCGCGGTTAGCACTCGGTCCCATACTTTCAGCTCATCTATGGTTCCGGCAAACCAGCCTGGTGACGGGTCGTTCTGCTTGCCGCCCCAGCCGTTCCAGCCGATGAGCAGCGGAACGTCCGCCGGGCCGACGTCGTGGTTCATCAGCGCGTTCTTCGCCTCAAAGCCGTCCACGTACAGCTTCATCGCCTTGCCCGATTGGAGCGTTGCCGCCAGGTGGTGCCACGCGTTGGGGGTGCAGAAGCCGTCGCTCGTCCGGCAGCCGGTGTTGCGCGCCTGCGAGCCCCCTTCGGCCAGCACGCTGCCGTTCCAAAACAGAAGCGCGAAGCCTGCCGAGCCCTTCTGCCGCGAGAGAATGCCCCTGCGGCCGCCGACGCTCTCGCCGTTCACCCACACTGAGACGGTGAAGTCCTTCAGGTTCAGGCTGGAAAGGCCGTCGCCTTTCACGACCACGCGGCCCGTCTTGCCGTCGAGATGCAGCGCGCGCCCTAGCTTCCCGTCGCGCAGTTCGCATGCGCCTTCGCACTCGGCCTGCAGAGCCAGCTTACCGGTCACGGGAATCTTGCCTGCATCGAGCTGGTCGAAGGCGATATGCAGCAGCGCGTTCCCCGGCTTCGACATGCCCCGCGCCCTGGCAAGGAGCAGATTGCGCGTGTCGGCGAGGTACTCCAGCGTCGGCGGGAATACGAGCGCTTTGTTGTAGACCAGTTCGGCGAGTTGGTTGTGTTCCAGTATCGTCCGCGCCCGCCACAACCGCCCTTCTCTCAGGGACAGGCGCGCCTCATCCAGTGTCTTCGTCAGAAGCTGCCTGCCAGCGTCGCTCAAGGTAACGTTGCCGGCTTGGGCGTCGTCCGCCAGCTTGCCAACAGCATCCACCAGGGCCTGCGCGTGCTTTCGGTCTTCGTCGGGCACGCTCAGCGACACCTGCGCGATCTCCGTTCCCGCGGGCGCGTGGAAGGTGAGCAACTGGTACGGCCGCAGGTCGAGAAGCAGTTGTCCCTCCTTCAGTGCGGCTTCGTCGCCGGTCGCGAGGCGACGCACAGGCCCTTTCGCTTTCACAGTGAGCGACACGTGGACGGGGTAGCGTTCGCGGTTCACGGCGTAGAACAGGAACTCCCCATCGCGAGGCAGTTCCCAGACAGCCACCGGGTCGCGAGCGTCCTTGCGGGGCTTGAACGGTGTCGGTGGCAAGCGCCGGAACTCGTTGGTAAACTCCCGCAGCAGCGGCTGCCCCAGCGTGTAGGCGTTGCCGCCATCGCCAAGCATCAGTGCGTCGGTCGCGGCGAGCGCGATGGCGTATCGTTCCAGGAAATGGCGCCCGGCCGGGTTGACCACGCCGCTGATCCACGTCTGCTTCGTGTTGGCGGGCAAGCCGATGTTGACGGGCTTCAGCACTGCTTCCGTCGCCTCGAAGTATCCCGCGCCGAACAGGAAAGCCCCGACTCCCGACGTACCCCGGGTCGAGTTGAGCACCTCGGGGTCCAGCAGGCGGTCGCGGTACTTCTGGTCGGCCAGGTAGCCCTCATAGGTGAGCGCGCGGCGGCCGTACGGATGCCTGCAGTTGACCAGAACAAGCCCGTCCACCTGAGACAGCTTGTCGGCATCAATGCCCGCATCCTTCCCCAGGTCGTGGACTGTGGCGTAGATCAGCAGGTCCTTCCGCGCCGCGCGGATTCGCGCCACAAGCTTCCTGTAAAGCTCCACGATTCTGTCACAGCGCCAGTCAACCCACTGCTGTTGGGCGTTCTTCATCAGCCAGTCGCAGCGCTTGGCGAAGCGACCCGCGTCCGCCGCGTCGCACGGAATCTTTGTCCCGGTTTCTTTCTCGAAAAGCCCGACGGTGCAGTCGTCGTAGCCCCAATCGAGCGAGTGGAAGTTGTTGAGCGCGGGATTGCTCCACGACATATTGCGCAAGCTGACGCCGCCGAACGCCGGCGAATCTTTGTACCGGTCCGCGATCTCACCCACCATCCCGACGTACCATTCCTGGTTCCGCGGATGCAGCGGATGGTGCCGCGGCCCGCCCGTGTCGTAGTTGCAGATCTGCCCCGTCTTCGATGCCAGGCCGTTTTCCCTCTTGGCCAGCGCTGCCAGCGGGTACTCGAGTTCGCGCGCCTCCGGGTGGAACTCGGCGACCAGCGTCGTGCCGTACCGCTCGCACTTCAGCAGGAGCAGACGCACGATGTCGGGCTGTGTCATTTCGGCAAAGTGATGACTGTACCGCGACGGGTACAGGCTCATCTGATAGACGGACACCGTCGGCACGATCATGTTGCCGCCCATGTAGCTGAGTTCGCGCGGCCACATTTCCGCCGCCTTCATGAACTGAACCAGGTTGGCTTTGCCGCCGCCGTAGAACCCTGCAAAGTTGGAGCCTTCTTCGTACCAGTTGAGGAACGTGCGCCCGCCCGTCGCCGGAACGTTCAGCACGGGTATCTCGCCGTCCACCCTGTAGACGCGAACGCGCGCCGCCGCCGCGCGCCGGCCATTGTGTGCGGCCAGAAACGCCACACGGGGGCTGGCTGTTTTCGGCCAGAAAAGCAGCGAGTGCGTCAGCATCCCATTGGAGAGCGACCAGCAGCCGCCGGTGTCAACGCCGCCGGCAACAGGGTAGTCGTCGGCTGAACTCTCGCGAATGGCGATCAGGAACGTTCTGCAGTCGTCATCGGGGTAGTCCACTTCGAGCACGTGAGGCTTGCCGACATCCGGCGTTGCGAGCGTGTACGCAAACCAGCTCTCCGGCGTGTTGTGGTGCTGTGCGTACAGAAAGCCAACCTCGCCCGAGAGCCTGTACTTCCCGAGAGGCTTCGTTACGACCTCCGTCGCCCCGCCGCTGCTGTAGTCCGGCTCCTTGGCCGCGCAGTCAGTCTCTTGCAGCAGCGTTTTCGCCAGGTCGTCCCCGCTCCGCTGTGGTGGCGAGGCGTCAACCACGTAGACGATCATGGGTTTCTGGTCGTAGGTGCTCAACGCAGCGCCGCCAACGGCATACTTCACACTGAAGATGCCTTCACGATTGCACGGCAGCTTCACGGGAACCTTCTGCAACCCCGCACTCGCAGGGAGTTCCGCCGTCGCTGTGGCTTCGACTTGCCCGGACCCCGCGTCGCGCAGCTCAACCGTCAGCGCCGCAGGTTCCGTCCGCCCGGCCGTGATGACGGTCAGGCCAAGGCTCCCGCCTTTCCGCAGGATCGCTTCGCCGGGACCGTGAGCGTATTCGACACGGAACGTTTTCGGGACGCTCGAATCCGCCCGCCTCAAGAGAATGCCCTTCGCGGGCGGACTGAACCCCCACCAGATGTAACGCTGAATGCGGAACGTGTGCTTACCCTTTTCGAGCCATAGGTTGTCGAGTTTGCTGTAGCGGTCCTGACCTGGAAGCTTGCGGTTCCCGCCGCCGAAGATAGACAGCGTGCCGTCAACAACACACTCGTTCAGCCCGCCTTCCGGATCCGCGAACAGCTCATACCAGCCGGTCTCCGGCACCTCGATATCGCATTCGACGCCGCCGGTAATGCACTTGCCGTTCACCTTTACCTCGTTGTTCTTCTTGATCGTGTCCACAACGCCAGGCTGCACGATATCGAAACGGTCGAACTCCGCGATCGTCCGCGCAACCTGCCAGGTTTCCTCCGCGAACGTCGCAGCAGCAAGCCAGAGAGACACCGCACACCATGCCACGCTTGTTGTCATCGCCGCGAAGCCCCAAGTTCCCCGTGCAGCCACCGGCCGCTGTAGCAGAATTGCTTTCCGCAAGCCGCCCAATACCTACAGTACACCGGCGTACATGCCTGACGGGAGACGGCAACAGTTCTTGCCGTGTGCCCGGCCTGGCATCCTGTGCTGGCGGAATGTTGTCCCGCAGTGCCAGTGGCCAAAAGCGCTGCGAGGTGGTAACATGAGATATGGAGTGCTCGCGAGTAAGGGAGGGCATATGGAGCGCACGGCTACCGGTATCATGCGAGGCCACCACGGACTGCGGGTGGAGGTGCAGCAGTTGCCTGCCAGCCATGCCGCCCTCATCATCGCCGAGGGAGAGATTGACCACAGAACGTTCGAGGTGTTGAGCAACGCCGTGCGGGATCTATTGGACGGCGGCTGCGTCAGGCTGATCATTGACCTGGACCGCGTCGCTTTCGTCTCGTCGAGCGGCCTTGGCGTGTTCGTCTCGACGGTAGCGGAGACCCGTAGTGGCGGGGGAGACCTGGTGCTCGTGCGCCCGCAGCAGACTGTGCGGGAAGTGTTCGCAACTGCGGGGCTGACAGACTGCCTCCCGGTCGTTGAGAATTTGGACGCGGCAGTCGCCGTCTTCTCCGGCGAACCGGGCGGCAACGCGCAACCGTAGATCCGGCCTACTCGCGTACGTCCTGTGGGGCCTCAAGGATGGCCTTGACGCGTGCGATCACCTCGCCCGCCAACTGCAGCCGTTCGCTCACGGGGCGGGCGAGCATCCGTGCGCAGAGCTCATCCACCGCACCGGGCAGGCCGGACACGCTGCGCGACGGAGGCTTGATGGCCGAGGCCAGCACCAGTTGGCGCGTCGCTGCAGGGTGCTCGGCGGCAAACAGCGGCTGGCCGGTGAGCATTTCATGAAGGACCACACCCAGCGAGAAGATGTCGCTGGCCGGCCCCAGGACTTCCCACCCATCACCCAACTGCTCCGGCGAGGCGTAACAGAGGGTGCCCGCGAGGTGTGATCCCTCCGCGCCGGGGTGTCCATGCCGCGCCACCGCGCTGCGCAGCCTGGCCATGGTGAAGTCCGTCAACAGCGCATGCGGCGCGTCCGCGGGTTCCGGCGAGGACACACTGTCGTGCCGTGTGCTGCCGATCAGGATGTTGCCCGGCTTGACATCCAGGTGCAGCACGTTCGCTTCGTGCGCGAAGCCGAGCGCTTCTGCCATCTGCAGCAGCACGTGCAGCGCGAACCGCAGCGGCAACGGCCGGCGGTCCCGGAGCAGCATGTCCAGCGAGGGCCCCTCCACGTACTGCATCGTTATGTACGGGCTGTGCTGTACGACGCCGATGTCGTAGATGGCAATGATGTGCGGGTGGACCAGCCGCGCCGCCACGCGCGCCTCCTTGAAGAACATGTCCACCATGCGGTCATCAAGCAGGACATCGGCGCGCAGGACTTTGAGCGCAACGACGCGATCCAGATCGGGATCGTACGCCTGATGGACCACGCCCTGCCCGCCGTGGCCGAGCTCCTTTTTTGATGCGGTAACGCCCCAGGGAGGCTCGCAAGGACGTTGATTCGCTGGGCTGTCGTGCGCGGATGCCAACAGTCTCGGGGTTCGCTTCCCGCCGTTGCGCTACTGGAACTCGCGCCGCCCGCTGCCGCGCGGCGGTCGGCC
>Ga0315282_10005013_pt1 | contig 22731 bp, 25 predicted proteins | sample YL17G07_20_MG_FD_203693 | JGI IMG/M metagenome (GOLD analysis project Ga0315282, IMG submission 203693) | Sediment microbial communities from Yellowstone Lake, YNP, Wyoming, USA - YL17G07_20 | ecosystem: Environmental > Aquatic > Freshwater > Lake > Sediment | place: USA: Wyoming | collected... | reverse complement strand
AAGACTGACGCACTATTGACAAAAGAGATTGGGGAAGGGCCATTCCATGTGCTCAGAGATAGTTCCGTAAAGATTTACAAAATCCTTGACAGCTCAGATATTAAGCAAATTCTGAAAGCATTAGAGAAAAAAGAGCTGGAACCAGTAATATCTGCTGGATGATGGAGGCTAGATCTGTGTCTGCTTTTGGCTAGGCGCGCTTTGCTTATGGAAATTTCAGTTACCAAACTTCTGCTTGTAGTTTCAAAAATCGATTTTTGCTCATGAGAAGCTTTACATTTAAACATAGGCGTATCAACTTGAGTTTGGCTCGGTTATAATTCTCGTCCGTTCTATGATTCTTACTGGAATTGCTTTTTCCAGAGTCCGTGTGATGTGGCAGTATTTTTTTGTTAACTCAATACATCTCTTTATGTCTGTTTCGTAATCTTTCTTTGCTTCGACGTATAGGATGGCCTCTATTCCAGCCATCCTGTAGCCTTCAGTTCCAGTACTCAATATTCCACTGATGTAAATTTCAAGTCCCTCCAATCGAATATTCAGTTTGCTCTTGAAGTAGAGAAAAGTTGTAAGTAGACACCCCGCTATACTTGAGAGGAATAGTTCATCGGGACATGGATGTCTACTCTTTCCACCAAACTCGATGGGCATATCCACCTTCAGGGTAGGAAATTCTCCAATATTCACTTCTCCACCAGTTTCTCCATCCCATCTTAAGTTAGCTTCAAATTCTAAACCTCTACCAACACAATTCATATTTCTCATCTCCAAAACTTACTGATGGCCGTTTCAAGGAATGTGGCCAGCATGCGTTATGACACAACGCATCTAGAGTATCTATATCGTCGCCTAAGCCTGTTTGAACTAGCCAAGACTTCCCTATCTCGACACTTTCGGCAATTCCATAATAATTGTAACCAAAACATTTAAAATTTGTTTATGATTTTAACGAAATTGCAAGAAAAGACTATCGAATGGGGCGGGAAACCCGTAGCTTCATGAGGACACTCCTCAGCACAAGACACAGAATCATTGACAAGAATAGTTGAGCCGATTTGAAAGGGCTATATGAATTTCCGAGATGCGACTAGCGCGCGCTGATAAAATGCTCTGAGTGCAAACGTGAGTTCCGACATGATCGACATGAATGAACCCAACAAGAAGTGCAAAAGTCTATGGCGATTACTGTAGAGTTTCAACCATCAGGCAAGCGTGTTGATGTTGAGAAAGGTTCAACTATTCTCAAGGCGGCGCAGACAGCTGGTATAGGTATCAGGAGTGTCTGTGCAGGTAATGGTACTTGTGGCAAATGTAAGGTAATAGTCAAAGACGGGGAAGTACTCGAAGTATCAAAGTCGAGTGATATTTTCATCTCTCAAGACGAGGTTAGCAAGAAGTACCATATTGCGTGTCAGACTCAACTGTTGACAAACGCAAGGATTATCATCCCCCCGGAAAGCCGAATCGAAGGGCAACAGATATTGACAAACGCATTACTCTCGAAGGTTGAATACGATCCATGCTGCAGAAAACAGTTCTTGCGAATGAGTCATGTTGAGCTCATGGGTGCATCGGGACCCCTCGAAAACATCTCTAGGCATATCCAAGGAGTATTTGGACAGAAGATACCTTTTTCTGATTTCGCCTTGTCGAAGCTGGGAAAGATTGAGCTTGCTGAGGGAATCTCTGGCCTTACAGTAACTTTGGATAAATGCTCTAATTTGACTGAAATTGTCGATGTGGATATCGGGGACACCTCTCTGAAAAACTACGGTTTGGCCATCGATGTTGGCACAACCAAGATTGTAATATACCTGGTAGACTTTAAAGATGGCAGGATTGTCGATGTCGAATCGGATTATAACCAGCAGCTAATCTACGGAGAGGATCTTCTCTCAAGAATTGACTATGCCTTTAGAAATATCCAAGGTCTGTCTAGGCTGCAGAGAGTATCCGTCGATACTATGAACGAGATTGTTAAAACGATAATCTTCAGGAATGACATATCTCCAAATGAGATAATTGACGTATGTGTCGCTGGAAATACTGTTATGGCCTATATTCTAGCAGAACTTGATCCATCACATCTTGTAGACGCAAACGTTAGAGTTTCACGCGAACCAATTCAGAGAAGGGCGCAGAATTTTGGTATTGAAGTCAACCCGGGTGCCCAAGTCTATTGTTTACCGAACGTCAGCAGATTTGTTGGAGGAGACGCCGTAGCAGATGTCCTAGCATCTGGGATGCATCAATCAACTGAAATCTCTCTTCTAATCGATATGGGAACGAATGGAGAAATAGTCATTGGGAGCAAAGGTTGGCTCCTCTCCACCTCCTGTGCGGCCGGCCCTGCTTTTGAGGGCTGGGGAATAAAATTTGGATCTCGATCCGTGGAAGGTGCAATAGAGCACATCAAGATCGATCCAAAAACCTTCAGATCAACTTACACAGTAATAGGTGGTCCTCAACACAAAGCCAGAGGCATATGTGGATCTGGGATGATAGATGCTGTGGCAGAGATGTACCTGTCAAAGATAATCGATTTTTCTGGAAAGATAACTGATGAGAAGCGGTCTCCTCTCATAAGGACATGTATCGACGGGCCAGAGTATGTTGTGTCTCCGTCTTCTGAGAACGGGCTGCATACGGATATAGTGATAACCCAAAGAGACATCAACAATCTACTGGATTCGAAAGCAGCTCTCTGCGGTTCAGTGGCCGTCCTAATGAAGAAGATTGGTGTAGGGATCATGGAGATCAATAATCTCTACCTAGCCGGGGCCTTCGGCAACTATATAGATATGAAAAACGCTACGACTCTGGGCATATTTCCTGATCTTCAAAAGGCTAAGATAGTTCACGTCGGGAATGGCTCAATTGCAGGTGCATATCTTGTCTTACTTTCAGCAAAGAAACGTGCTGAGGCGGAAGAGATAGCTGAGTCGATGGCTTATTACGATCTAACAGTTGACCCTGACTTCATGGAGCAGTATAGCGCAGCTCTCTATATCCCTGGAAATCCAGAACTCTTTCCATCCATGCGAGGGTAATCTGGAACATGGTTCATATTGTTTTGGATTTTTGGAAGCGCTTTTCTGGTAAGTATAATCTCATTGATAGGCATTGTTGTATTGATGGTTAAAGATAAAGTCCTAGATGAGGTACTGCTAGGGGTGGTCGGTTTTTCAGTAGCGCGCGCTCGTTCATCGGGCATGAGTTGATTCAAGCTCCAGATCCATTACGCCTGCCAAGTCGGTCTTCGGGAATCTTCATGGCAAAATCAGATAGTCTAGGCAATAAGAAATGAAAGAATGAGTATCACCTTCCAGACGATAATACAACCTGTGGGATCGTAATCTACACGTGCGTAAGGAAGGTTCAGCTTAGAGTTCTCACCATCTTCACTTTGAACCACTTAGATTCACCCATAGACGCTATCGTATGAGCTAACTTCCTAACGTCACCATCTTCCATATTCTCAGCCAGTAATTGCTCCTTTAAGTTGCCAGAAGTCATTGGGTTTACTGTCATCTCCACTTGCTCATCATTCTTCTCCTAGAGCCTCACGGCAATAGTTGAGGAATCTTCAAATGTCAATTGCTTGTTTCCAAATGTGCATCCTATTGTGACTCGAACTCCATCTGCGACGCATAACAAAGTGACAGAATATTCGAGCATAACTATCGCGGACAAGCTTGGATCGCCTCTTTCAACCTCTAATTTTTGTAAGCGCGCGAGCCTCCAGGTAGCACATGGCTCCATCCCAGCTCTCAATTTTGTAACCTAAGCAAGCTTTTTGAGTTTCAAAAGTCTACTTTTTAAGGCTTAGAAGGTAATCCTGTATAAACGGTCGATACTTGTGAGGACAAACAATCCGCTAACTGGAACTTATATCCTCCTGCCAACTTGGAAGGATTTGCGGTGAGACATATGCCTAGCAGAAAATTCTACCTTAAGCTTCAAGAGCTCGAGACGGATCTTGCTAAAGTTAAGGGTCTGGAAATCGCTATTGGCAAGATTGTCGATGAGCCATGGGCTGAACCAGAGGGCCCCACTCCATATCCTTCTATGACTGCCCTTAGAGAATGGGATATGAAGCTACTTGAAAAATACAAGCCGATGTATCTGCCGTTTTGTGATGTCTGCTGCCTCTGCACGATGGGCAAATGCGACCTGACGAGAGGAAAGAGAGGTGCTTGTGGATTAGACATGTCGGCGCAGCAATCCAGAATTGTCTTGTTGGCATGTTGTATAGGAGCTGCAACACATATAGGCCACGCCAGACATTTGTTTGAGCACCTTATCGAAAAGTATGGTTCTGGATGCCCAATCGATGTTGGAAAATCTGCAGGTGTTGAAGTAGAGGCACCAGTCACACGCTTGGTCTGCGGCGTTAGACCGAGAACCCTGGGGGATTTAGAAGAAGTTCTAGACTATCTTGAAACTCAGATTACCCATCTGCTCGCAGCAACCCATACAGGACAAGAAGGTAGCGCTTTAGACTTTGAATCTAAAGCATTCCATGCAGGAATGATTGACCAAGTTGGGATGGAAGTTGCTGACATGGCGCAGATTTCAGCCTTCGGCTTTCCTAAGGCAGATCCTAACGCGCCATTAGCCGAAATAGGTCTAGGAACCGTTGACATATCAAAGCCTGTAATCTTAGTGATTGGACATAACGTTCCTCCGGCCATTGAGATCGTCGATTATCTTGACAGAAATAATCTCTATGAAAAGATTGAGGTTACAGGCATTTGTTGTACCGCACACGACTTGACAAGGTACAATCCAAAAGCCAAAATCATCGGCCCTATTTCATGGCAACTCCGATACATCAGAAGCGGAGTCCCAGACGTCATAGTTGTCGATGAACAATGTATCCGCGCTGACGTGCTAATCGAAGCACAGAAAACCAAAACGCCAGTTATCGCCTCCTCCGAAAAGAATTGCTTGGGATTGAAAAATCGAACCTTTGATTCAGTCGATCAGATAGTAGCAGAACTCGCTAATGGAAAAGCTCAAGGAGCGCTAATTCTCGACCCAACCAAAGTTGGAGAAGCCGCTGTAAGAGTTGCGATCGAGATAGCCCCCAAGCGAAACAAGTTCAAAACTATTCCCGACATCACTGAAATAATAAGGGAAGCAAAGAAATGCACAGAGTGCAACGAATGTAGACGTACTTGTCCCAATGATCTTCCCATCCCAGACGCTATAAACCAAGCAGCCAGCGGAAACCTGGGTAAACTAGCAGAACTTTATGATGTATGCATTGGCTGCGATCGATGCGAAAGCGCGTGCCCGAACCAGATACGAATACACAGCTCTATCGTGAAGGCTGCCGAGAAGAAGAGCAAGGAAGAAAAATATAAGATTAGAGTTGGAAGAGGTGCAATACAAGACACAGAAATACGAAATGTCGGTGCTCCTATAGTGCTCGGTGAAATCCCAGGAGTAATTGCACTAGTAGGATGCGCAAACTATCCCAAGGGTGGAGGAGAAGTCGCTGAGATGGCTGATGAGTTCGCCAGACGCCGATATATCGTAGTTTCCTCTGGATGCGCTGCCATGTCAATGGCCTTCCAGAAAAATGAGGAGGGCAAGTCTCCATATGAAGTCTACTCAGGTGCATTTGAAGCTGGAGGTCTAGTGAATGTAGGTTCATGCGTCTCCAATCCTCATATAGCTGGAGCAGCCATCAAGATAGCAAATATCTTCGCGAAGCGTAAATTGAGAGGGAACTATGAGGAGATTGCTGACTACATCCACAATCGAGTAGGTGCCGTGGGTGTGGCATGGGGTGCTATAACTCAGAAAGCAGCCTCTATAGCCAGCGGCTTCTGGCGCCTAGGAGTCCCAGTTATTGTGGGGCCACATGGGTCCAAGTACCGGCGTATGCTTCTCGGCCGGAAAGATCATGAAGAAGACTGGTATGTCTACGATGCCCGTACTGGTGTCAGGGTCTATGCAGGTCCTACACCTGAACATCTCTTCTACGCAGCTGAGACAAAGGAGGAAGCGATGGTTATGATACCCAAGCTATGCATGAGACCGAACGATACCACGAAAGGACGTGCAATAAAGCTCACCAACTACATAGATATGCATAGAAAACTCTACGGTGTAATGCCGGATGACCTTCACCAACTTGTGCGTAGAGAAGCTGAAATCCCAATGACAATGAAGGAAGAGATAATCAAGATTCTGGAGAAAAAAGGATGGCGAGAACAAGCCACTCCAGACCCAACCCTACTTCCGAGGATGATCCGGGTGAGAAAAGAATAGAGATTCAAAGCGCGCGCGCCTAGCCGTTGTGTTACTCATACGCATAATCCAAGCCTCAGCCTGCACTTTACCTAACCTAAATGTGACTGAAACGCATCAACGATGCTTTGGTGAGGAGGAGCTTCTTCTCGACTATGTGAAAGGTGGAGGCTGTATACTCGGAAAAACGGTTACGGTTGAATTTCTTGACTACGCGCATGAAGCTCCGTATAGCGCGCGCGTCCCACATCCCGTGCACATCTTGAGCAAGAAACACCACGTACTCAATCATGATGAGCCCGTTTCGTGTCTCGTTATTCACCCTTTATGGCCCCAAGAACGACGAATCCCCCTTCGCCATGCCCCTCCTTGACAGGCTCCAGAGCGTTGATCTGGTTTATGTCTCGAAACAAAGTTTGGCACACCGAAAAATCCACAAAGGACAATCCAACTAGCATTTTCTTGATATCATCTACCGAGTAAAATCTGGCCAGCCCATAAAACATGTTTACTGTCTTCTTGGCTTCGTAGGATTTCCCCAGCTGACTATTTCTGTCTATGAATCCTATTATTGCAGCTCCTCGTTTCCTTAAGACTCTCCTAGTTTCTTCCAAAGCCTTCCATGGATTTCGGATGAAGCATATTGTGGTAACGTTAAGAACGAAATCGAATGTTTCTTCCTTGAAGGGCAAAAGCTCGCCCACACCACAAATGACATTAATTCCTCTCTTCTTTGCCATAGATGCCATTTTCGTTGATGGATCCAACCCAACTTTTACTTCAAATGGAGTAGAAAACCTTCCGCTTCCAACCCCCACTTCCAGCCCCAGACCGTCACGTGGGATAAGTCCTCCCAATGCCTCGATTTCAGACGTGTAGACCCATTTGTTCCTTCTAAACCATGCGTCATAACGGCGGTAAAACTTATCAAAAACCTGAATGGTGGCTGGAACCTTTCTGGCATACTCCCTTAGATTTCTTGTTCCCAATTTCTAACACGATTAGGAGCAACATTATTTGTCCAAAATACCTTGGCTCGTCTTTGAGAATATAGAGCGCAGAAGTTGAGTTTTGACCAACTCAGGGATGAAATTGAAGGAAAAGAACAACAGTTCCAACTCCTGCCACCATCAGGAGGAATTAGCGCGCACTTCACGCAATCACGACTTGCACCCGATGAAAACTAAGAAAAAAATTGTTACGGGTTACGGTCTCTACAGGTATGCTGGAAACGGTAGATCCACCAGATCTGTTCTGAAGTCTTTGCTTACTTCTGTTTGCTGGAGATAATAGATCCGTGGCTTATCTTTGTCTGTGGGCCACACATACCTGGTGCCGGGCCTCATTATGCATACCTTGAATGGCGCGAATTTCTTGTTCGCTATCATCTCAAGGTCTGTGGGGTCGCCTTCGACTATGCCCCAGTTCTCGTAATGCTGCGGAATGACAACCTTAGCGTTAAGACACTTACCTGCACGGTATGCGTCGTAGGGGGTCATCTTGTCGGTCATGCCGTCTGGGTTGTCCCCGAAGGTTATTAGGGCCACATCTATGTTGCATTGCTTGCCGTGTTTGAAGAACATGTTTGAGTAGTGGGAGTCTCCCGCATCATATACGCTACCGCCGGGTGTTTTCAACATGTAGTTTACCGCTTTCTCATCCATCAGCTTCGCAAACTGTTCCATAGTCATCTTCTTGAAGTCCGACTGCTCTGTTATCAGGACTGTCCTGTCGAAGGATTCGACCGCATGTATCTCAGTATCCCTTATCTTGACGACTGAGCCTGGCTTCACTACTTCGATCCTGTCAGCTGGGACTTTCCATCTCTCGAATATTTCCTTGCATCTCGGAGGGCCAATGAACTTACAGTTCGTGTTCTGTAGGAGAGGCTTGACAGTGTAGAAGTCAGCGTGGTCCGTATGAATATGGGTTGATAGGTATGCGTCACACTCCTTGATCACCCAAGGGTCTAGAACGTGTGGTACACATCTGATCCAGCACATCTGCTGTGCGCCGGTCATCCTTACTACGCCAGAGTACTTTGAGAACTCATTATAGTCCAAGCATCCTCCGGAACCACTGTACTGATCGATGCACAGGTTTGCTCCGCCAGAACTCTTGAACCACCATGATGCTCCTCCAAGCCACCAGAGTATGAAGGTGTTAGGCTCCGGCTTGGTCGCCTCTATTTCTTTGTTGAGTACGGTACCCCACTCCGGAAAAACGTCCCTTAACCATTGGTCTCGATCTATTTCCTTGTCAGGCCCTAGATTGAGTCCGCCATCGCTCACGCCTTTAACACTCTTAGCCATATCAAATCCTCACTCTTGTTTTGTGTCATTGCACGAAATAAATCTTGCTGCTAGCCTTAGTGTGGATTAAACTGTCGTCGGCCAATCTCGAACTATCACACAATACCAAAGGCCAAGATTCCTACGAATAATATGTGCACTATCATATCATCAGACATACCGCGCGCGCTATGAGTATGTTCGACACGCACCTATTCGCCCGCGGATGGAGCATTATGGCTTCGCATCCAGGCTCTCGTCAGTCTCGTTAACGTCTACACTGGGACAGCGCTCTCTCGAGGAATCTTTTCTAGGCCTGATCGTGATATGGCTGCTGGTTTTTCAGTACTGACGCGTGCGCTCACATGCCTCACAGGTGAAGATATGACTCTATTGAGCATCAGAGACTACCGAAGGAGCTTTGAAACGCGGATGTTTGTATCTAAATTATGAAAGCAGATCTGTTTTCTGCTCAGCAACTTTCTCACGTAGAAGGTATGTCCTTCATATTCCATTTGAATCAGCTTCCCTTCTTTGATCAACTTTTCCACGACACGCCAATCAGTATTCGCTTTTCTTAGTAGATTTTCAACAGCTTCTCTACGCATCGGATGGACTGATGTGATACTAAGCAAATCATCCTCGGAGTGGCCCGTAGAGGAGAAGGCATCTCCCTCATACTCTATCAAGTACTCAACTTTATCCGTGTCGATGGCAGTGCTTAGAATTTGATATGCTAGATTGATTTTATGTTCACTGGCTGCATGCACCCACTTCTCAGCTGGAGGCCTCGTTGGAATGGCAACGTAAGCTTTGCTTAGCCCTATCCCCGCGAGAAATCTCACCATATCCTCAATCTCTTCGTCTTTGTCGTTGACTCCATCTATGAGCATCGTCTCCGAAATGACCTCACCCTTGAAGGCCTTTGTAAACTTACGTATCCCCTCTAATACAGCAGATAGGTCAAGAGACTTATGGGGCCTATTTACTTTGCGCCAAACATCTTCGCTGACAGCATCAACTTTCAGGGAGACTAGGTCTGCTTTTCCCAGGTTCTCTCTAACGTCATTTCTATCGATGAGTGAGGCGTTCGTCAAGACGGCTATGCCTATCCCCAATGGCCTTAACAATTCGATCTCTCTTCCAAGGTTCACGTCTAAAGTTGGTTCTCCATCAGGGACAAAAGAAAGATAATCTATTGATTCTTCAGCGGCTTGAGATCGATCGACCTTCTCCTTGACTTGCGTAAGGATGCATTCAGGTTCGTAGAAGCATTGTCTATCGATATGCATCTTTGTTGTTCTACCCAACTGACAGTAAATGCAAGAATAGGTGCATCTTTTTGCCGGGATATTATTTATTCCTAAACTCCGTCCCAAACGCCTCGACGGAATAGGACCGAAGGCTGCCACATTCCTTACCAGTATTGAAATTCTCTTACACATAGAATGACATTTTATGGTGCTGTTCTCGGTCTGATGATGATCTGCCTGCAGGCGTCTTTGAATTGTGGTACTCCACCACCCTCCGAGATTACTTGTAGCAACCTCTCAGCGTTAATGACCTTGATTCCACCCATCACCGTCACCCCTCGTTTGAACAGGGGATCCGGAATCATACTTGTAGTAGGACCCACCACCCCTACCTCCCTCGCGTTTCTAGACAACTCTAGGAGGTGGTCTATTGTTCCGTTGATAATTGCAGTTCCAGTGATGATAACTATGTCAGCCTTTGGAAGAATCTCCTCACAAGCAGTGTCAGGAAAGATATCTTCGCCCTGCACTGTCGGATTCCTTTCCATTATGTAGAGATTATTAGTCCTACCCTTGATGGTAGAAATGAACGGTTTGAAGTAGCCTACCATAGCTACTGTGTTATTTTTCTTGATCTCGATTTGAGTTATGTAGTCAGCGCCCTCGGTGAACGAATAGGGTCCAATATTTGTTTCGAAGACTGTCTGGGACAAGGCGTTTATGGTTGCGATGCCTACTACAGCTTCACCAAGCTTCCAAGAATTTGCTAACTGAGCCAGTTCTAGAGCTGAGCTATCGAACAGTGTTCCAGCGCTGTCGATTTTTTGACAGCAAGATAAGTCGTCCAATAGAGTATGGCAAACTCCAACATGACCTGTACTCAACTTGACACCCGTATAGCCGAGTCCAACTCGGACGTCACGAACTCTTATGCTGGTTACGTCAGGAACTCTATTTTCCAATAACATCAACAATTCTCTGACAATTTCACCAGGCACCTTAGATCACAACCATTTAGGTCGCAGCAGAACTATCTCAGATGCGCTCGCCGCATTTTTTTCAACATAATGGGCAAGTGTATGCATCACAGCTGCCCAAGTTGATCTTCGGGTTTTTTTCGGTTAGGATTTTTGAGTTCATTTATTCTGGCGTTTATGCTCTCGAGCTCATTGCTTAATCTGTTCTTGTGGTCTTCAAGAGCTTCCAATTCATCTTGTGGTGGAGTATGGGAAGGGGTTTTTAGCTGAAGATATTCTGGCTCCTGATAGCTACAGTCTGGTGGTTGCCATCGAGCCATAGGCGGAAGATAAGTTGAGGGGTAGTCTGCTCCACCGAAAGCTCTCATGCCTCTACGTCCCATTCCTCTGCCCATCCCCATTCCAAAGTGAGCTGAAACGTTTGGAGCATTTGTACCTTCTTGCAGTTTTCCCGACTGGCATCTTGCTATTACTTCTCTAACCGTGCCTGTGTTTTCTATTATGATCTTGATTCCGCCGGCGGAGAGAACTTGATGCGCATTGGGTCCAACGCTACCTGTTATAACTGCTTGAACTCCCTTGTTCGCTATTATTTGTGCTGCTTGAACTCCAGCTCCATGCATGGCTTGAGCGCTTACATTGGGCAAGGCCTCAAATTTCATGCTGTCCATATCTACGATGACAAAGTAAGCACATCTCCCAAACCTCGGATCGATTTGAGCATCCAATGTTCCGCTCGTTGCTGTGACACAGACTTTCATTTTTGCACTTCCGGTTTTTGTTGCTGTTTCTCATTATAGTTTATTAGCGTACCCTGCCCTTCAAAATTTCCTGTCTGAATGGTTATGGTGTTTGATCTAAGCTCCGATTTGTCATCCTTCCAAGTCACGGTTAGCTTCACCATCTCCATTGCCTCTCCAACAAGGACTGCGGTCGCTGTACCGTTTTTTAGTCTGAGTGTGTAGGTGCTCAGTTCAGCGCGACAGGTTTGGTAACTGAATGGGGTCACATTCAATTGCAGGAGGTCATCTCTGCTTGTATCGATAATCCCTTCATCATTGACTGCTCTTATCGTTATTTCCGTGGGGTCATCGACGCCTATGTGTATGCGTTCATAAACAATCACCAGTTTTGTGGCACTTGATTTTTTTAGAGTTGGAATTTGACCTTCAGATCCAAAAGACGAAATTAACCCCAAAATAGTCACTATTAGAGTAGTGACTGAAAATAGCCTCTGCAATTTCACGATCTGCGTGGGTTTTAGTCTCAATTATGTAACCAATATGCTTAACTAAAGTTAAGAAATAAATACTTTTTGCATGCTATGGTTAAAATATTACTACAGAGTATTTGGAGATTAACCAGTTGAAGATGCGGATAGCAGTAGCATCTGAAGGCTTGAGTGGCTTACGATGTTGTCCCAGAGGTGTTTGGGCGCTCCCCAGCATTCACCATCGTCGACATAGAAGATGGCGCAGTGAAGGAAATCAGAGCCAAGAAGGATCATCAGCCGACATCCCTTACGGCGCCGGTCCACTAGCCTGCACAAGGCTAAGCAAGCTTGGAGTCAATATAGTTATCGCGGCAAACTTCGGTCCTACCGTATCAGCAATGTTAAAAGCGGCAGAAATCAAGGCGCTCACAGTGAAGCCTGGGACAAAAGTGAAGGATGCAATCCAGCAGTATCTCGTAAAACGCTAGGGAGTCAGATCCTCAGCTTCTTAGAGGATACAGAGTTGAAGGAGATAGTTGTCGTCAGTGGTAAGGGAGGAGTTGGAAAATCTTCCATAACAGCCTCGTTAGCAGTATTGCTAGATGAAACTGGAGTTAGCATAACTACTGTTGATTCAGATGTGGATGCGCCAAACCTATCCATTGTGCTTGGAACCGACATCACAGATTTCACTGAAATTCAAGCTTCAGAGAAAGCATCAATAGATACGACAAAATGCAAGAGATGTGGAAGATGCGTGCCCGTATGCAAGGCAGAAGCTTTGATAAACATTGAAGGTGGTGTACCTACAGTAATACCATTCCTCTGTGAAGGATGTGGAGCCTGCACCGTCGTCTGCCCTACATCCGCCATATCAATCAATCGAATAACAAACGGCAGAATTGGAGTTGCAAAGACCCCTTATGGCTTTCCCATAGTCTCAGGCCAACTGAATATGGGTGAGAGCAGCTCAGGTCACATAGTGACAGCAGTAAAGGTCAAGGGTAGAACGATTGCTGAAGATTCAGGATCCGATCTGATTCTTGTCGATGGACCTCCAGGAATAGGGTGTCCAGTAATAGCTTCTATAGCAGGAGCCAATCATGTGCTGATAGTAACAGAACCCACACCGGCGGCGAGAAACAGTTTAGATCGCATATTAAGCGTCCTAGATCATTTCAGGATCCCTGCCAGCGCCGTAATAAACAGATACGATCTTAACCCTATATACGCGAACAAGATTGAAGATTGGATCCAAGCCAAATGGGCGATACCAATAGCGCAGAAGATTCCTTTTGACAAGAATATTCTACTCTCACTTTCAAAAAAAATTCCAGTTGTAGAATATGCGCCCAACTGTCCGGCATCTAAAGCGCTTCGCTTGCTCTCTAGCCAGATCCTTAAGGTGATCTAATGGACAGGAACATTCTTGAGGCTTTCAATAGAAAACCCGTTGATATACCGATCATAGCCGTGACTGGCGGCAAAGGAGGGACTGGCAAAACAACCATAGCGATCAACTTAGCAGTTGCACTAACTAACAAGGGATACCGTATTCTGCTAGTAGACACGGATGTAGATTCGCCCACAACAGCTATTGTGTTAGGAGTACAATCTACACCTGTCCAAGAAGTGAAGTCATTCATCCCAAACATCATTAAAGCAAAATGCAATAAATGTGGAAAATGTGCGGAGGTTTGCCGCGCCCATGCCCTAATCCAGATCATAGACAAATACCCGATGTTCTTTGAGGAGCTATGCTCTGGATGCGAAGCATGCTTCCTGGTTTGCCCTCAAGAAGCCATCGACATTGACAAAAAGATCATAGGGAGTATTCATCGCGCGTCTGATGATAACGTGAGCTTCATTGGTGGAGAATTAAAACCTAGTGAGGTCCGATCAACTCAGGTCGTAACAGCCATAAGAGACCTCGCATTCAAACAAGCGAGCAAGGAAAATTGTGATATCATGGTCGTTGATACTCCTCCGGGAACTCATTGCAATGTAGTCCAAAGCCTAAGAGGCTCTGACTTAGCCTTGGCGGTCACGGAGCCTACCCCACTTGGCATATACGACTTAGACCTGATATTGAAATTAGCATCCACACTGGCAATTCAGACCAGAATCATCATCAACAAAGCAGATCTGCCTGGCCAAGATAAAGAAGGTGTGCTCAAAGTTGCGAAACACTACGGGACTGAAATAATCTCAAATATTCCAGTAGATGAAAAGTTATTCCAATCCTACGTGGATGGAAAACCCCTTGTAATATTGTACCCTGATTCGCCTGCGGCCGTAGCGATCAAGAAGCTCGCTGAATCAGTCCTTGACCACATCAAGAATCCAATGGAAAGCTTTGGGCTTCCATCTTCAAAAGCTGTGATGCAATCAAGAAAATAAAATCGATACGGGTTAATTTGACGGCACTCGAGGAGAAAGTAAAGGAAAGGATCAACGCAATAATTGATCCTGAGACCAGTCTAGCTTTTGGAGAGATGAGGCTGATCAAGAAGCTGGAGGAAAAGAAACCTGGAATCATTAGAATAGTTTTCAGACCCACCAGCCCTCTATGCCCCATCGCGGTGAAACTTGCCTTTGACATCAAGAATGAGGCTTTGAAAGTTGAGGGAGTAGACACAGTGTTGGTATACTGTCAAGACCACATGATGGAGGAAATGATAAACAGAATTGTTAATGAGGTGAAAGGTATTCCTGAAAGGAACAGAAACACTAGCACTACTGAGCAAGAATCTGCTATACAAGTAAATCCTATCAGTGGTAAACCAAAGCTATGCCCGCAGATAAGTCTGATAGTCGACCATGTGAGGCAGAAGTATGTCTGTGGATGCGGTCTCGCCGCACTTGAGATGGTGCTGAAGTACTATGGGGAGACGGAGGCCCAGACGGACTTTCTGGTAGATAAACGCGTAAAGAGACAAGTGGAATGTGCAGAAAGAGGTCTTAACGAAGGAGCCATAGGAACGCTTGCGCTGAGGCGGGGCTTCAAAGTCGTTGTTTATGGCGAGAAACCACATTTATCAAAAACGTTCTTTCAACTTGGTGGGAAGTTGAAGAGGGTTAAGACGCACAAAAATCTGATCCTCAGGTGTCTCCAGAATGGTGTACCTCCAATTGTCTTGATTCCGAAGGTAAGCGAAGCGTATGAAAATGAATCAGAAGAAATTGGTCACTATGTTGTTCCAGTCGGAATCGACAGTAGATGTCAACTTCATATTGTGGACCCGCAGTACACTCAAGGCCCCAAGCAAGACTACTGGGATCGCTGGTCGTCCAGCCTCATAGAGATAAGACCTCAGTTTGGACGTTACGGAAGAGTAATGCATAATCCCGATTAATGATAGGGCCAAAGTAATTCATAGTTGAAAAGCCTTCGCTCATCTGTGCACTGCGGCGAGAGGGGCGCTAGTACATTCCACCGCTAAATCGGCCCATCCTTCGACGGTACCCCATCCCCATTCCTCTACCACCACCTAAACTCCTCCCCATTTTTAGTCCATATTGCATCTGTGGAGCAAAGTAGGGCTGTTGTGAAGGCATTGCAGGCTGAAACTGTTGTGGTGTGACTGAAGGAACTGTTGCTGGAGGAGGATACTGTCCCACTGGGGATTGGTATGGCATAGAACAGGGAGGCTTCTGGTAAGGCATGACTCCAAAATTTGGCTGACCCATGATATTCGCTGTTGGAGCTGATGTCTGTGATGTAGGATTGGCCCACCATCCCCTTGGCATGCTTGGGGACCATCTGCAATAAGATGAGAGATTTGGGCCTAGTCCCATCCTGAGGCCTCTTCCACGGCCATACATGCCGTAGCTCATATCAACCCTAGAAATATGTTCTTTTGCACAAAACATAAACCTTGCCCACTGGATGGCCTACATCAATCAGCGCGCGCTAGAGCAAATACTCAAGTGGACCTAGTCTACTTGTTTTCGAGTCCATGCCTATTATGCCCTCCTATCCAGCTTTAGAGGGGATCCAACCCTGTTGACATCTAGCCAGTCACCTCATGTCTAGGAGATCTGAATTCAATGCTGGAGTAAATGCCTAAGGTATGTATTGTATGCATAGCGCGTGCCAACTTGCCCGCTTACACCATCAGAATTCAATGATATCGCCTACATGTACAGGCTTACATTTATTCCCAAAATGACTGAGTAGTTGATTGATTGTGGTGGAGCCTGTGCAGTGGCATGGCCATATCATTTTAGGCTTGAGTCTTGCAAATCCTTCTATGCTAGCCTGAATTCTGGCGCTATCAGCCTTTACCAGATGGAAGCCTCCAACTATAGCGTAGATGTTGTCTATCTCGCTCGTCTTCTGAGCATGTTTAAGCGTGTTTATGATCCCAGAGTGAGCACAGCCTGCTATTATCACAAGGCCTTTGTCCTTTAGGTTGATGAACAGAGCCTGATCGTCAAGAACAGGATCTTCAACGAATTGCTCATCAGCCACAGTGTAGAAGCCTTTGGTTTGTTCAAAATGCGTCTCTCTAGGTATCTCACCACTTGCCACTACACCATTCAGTATGGTAACTGCACTGCGAGAAAGCAACAATACTCCTCCCGAGGCTTCTATGGAGGCTTGATCATATCGCAGACCTATGGATTTTAGATGTGGGCCGTAAACGAGTTTTGGATCAAAGATCTTTGGATGTGCTACTACAGGAGTAGGTCGGCCAATATGCTCCAGTATCTTGAGCAATCCTCCTATATGATCATAGTGCCCATGGCTTAGGACAACAACATCAGTTTTCCTAAGGTCGACATTGAGTTTGTATGCATTCTGCAGAGCTACGTCTGGTGGTGGGCCGGCGTCCATCAGGACACTTGAATTAACACCAGCTACCTTGGCTTCAATGAAGAAAGAAAGGCCGTGTCTAGCTTCCAGATAAGGTTTCTCCACATTAGCAGTATCCTCTGCGAGAACAGTCAGCCTGAACATCTCAACCGATGGTGCAGGACCTTTTGATAGGGTAACGACTCTCACCATCTTCACTGACAATATGCGTAACCTCTAGAGAATTCGTCCTGTTTAGAGTAGAAGTCAAGATGACCCAAGGCGCACTTATCTGTCGTAGTGCGCGTTAAACACGATCTAGAGTGGCCCAATGTAGGACTTTGTTGCCGGACATCCCAAGCACTGCTTGTTCTTGAAATTCTCACACGCACTGCAACGTGCCCCACAAGGAGCACATGCCTTCCGCTCAGCAGTTATTCTCATGGGCAAGAACTTTGGGTAAGTCGGTAAGTCACCTATATAGACTTCTGATCTTCTGACTCCTTTCTGGACACGCAATGAACAGATGCCTATAACACTCTCCAACGTGGGAAAATCTTCACCAACTATTATTGTTAGTAGGTTGGATGCGCTGAGTGCGGATAGTAACACAGTTCGTGGGCAATTCTTGAATGCCTCAATTAGCTCTTTCAGCCTTTTTGAATTCACAACTTCGACGAGTATGACTGCTGCTTTGGCGTCTAGTCTTTCTGTATTCAGGCAAGCAGATATATTGACTATGCCTTCGTTGATTAGCTTCTCAAGCCTCTTGTGGATTGCAACATGCGATATCCCTGTTTTCTTAGCGATGCTAGATAAGGCAATTCGTCCGTCCTTCTGTAGCTCAGATACAATTATAGTATCGACCTTGTCAAGTAGTTTTCTTGACATCTCGTACCCCGTTGAAATACTCAAATTGAGATCTTCAACTCCAACCTTTAAAGTCGCTTGAACCACCAGAAGACAAGATACACGATAAAGCCTTCTTTTAGCTTAGGGAATTTGAAGGAGATGAGAAAAGACGAGGAATGGATTTTTGGCGTGCGTGCTCAACGTGTCTCCTTGTAGGGAATCATGCAAAGAAGCTTCATTGTCTTTTGGCTTATGTTCCTTGTTTGATGTGTTTCGTTAGGTGGGATGAATATGAAGTCACCTTCCTTGACTTTCTTCTCCTCCTTTCCGTTAGTTACGACTCCTTCTCCCTCTAATATGAAGATCTCATGCTCCCAAGAATGGCTGTGAAGCGGACTGTAACCCTGAGGGTCTATTTCGATATGTCTCATAGCAAAGTTTTCAGCTCCCATCTCCTTCGAGATGAGCCACCTCATTTTGACCTTTTCAGCTCCTTCACCGACTCCCTTGGCTTCAACATCTTGGTAACTCAAAACCATCATGTTTGCTAAACCACACTATTTTGTTCGAATCCCGGATGATAGAATTGTAACCAAAAAGGTTTAAATGTGTTTCTATAATTAACCGGACTTCCCACCATAATTTAAAATTGAGGTTAGCGCTGATGCAGACTAATCTGGAGAAATGTCCTTCCCACGGACCCTCAAGCCGTCTCGGCCACGCAGGGAATTCGGACGACAAGCAGGAACGACTACTCAGGGACAGAATGGCCAAGGTGAAACACAAGATAGCTATTGTCAGTGGCAAAGGAGGAGTTGGAAAGAGCGTCACGACTGTTAACCTAGCCATCGCCCTAGCCTTGCACGGTCACCGTAACAAAGTGGGAATTCTAGATGCGGACATCCATGGGCCGTCTGTTCCCAAGATGCTTGGCATAAGGGGGCGGTCCCTAAAAGCTGGACCTGCCGGAATGTTGCCTGTGTCGGGGCCCTTTGGGGTTAAGGTCGTTTCAATGGATTTTCTTCTTCCAAATGATGATACCCCAGTCATATGGCGTGGCCCTCTAAAGATGTCCGCCATACGACAGTTCTTATCAGACGTTATCTGGGGTCAACTAGACTTCCTACTCATTGATCTTCCTCCAGGTACCGGCGACGAGCCTTTAAGCGTCATGCAATTTCTCCCTGAAATGGATGGCGTAATAATAGTAACGATTCCTTCAGAGGTCTCACAGATCGTAGTCAAGAAAGCCGTAACATTCACGCGAGAATTGAAGATTCCAATAATCGGCATAGTAGAAAATATGAGCAGTTTCATCTGCCCGAAATGCGGTTCAGAATCCTCTATCTTCAGAACTGGCGGAGGCATGAAGATAGCTGAAGACCTTAACGTCCCCTTTATAGGAAGCATTCCCTTGGATCCAAGAATCTGTGAGGCCTCAGACATAGGAAAACCATTCATAGTTGAATACTCAGACTCGCCCGCGGCTAAAGCATTCATAGAAATTGTCGATAAAGTGGAAGCATTCTTGAAAGGAAAAATAGATGGGCCTAATCTATCATCTTCTATAAAATAGTCGTGATAATCCGCGTGTATTTGAAAAGTACTGCAGCGTTCACGAAAAGGGTCAAGATAGATCAGGCAACTATCTAATCAGAAGTGATTGAGTTGAAGACACGTATCTCTATAACAATCCCTAATGAACTGCTTAGAAGCATTGATGAACTAGCGCGCAAGAAGAAGATGGAGCGACCAATACTCCTCAGCGAATCAGTAAAGCTTGGATTCAGAGAGATCAGTATTCGCTTTGCACTCGAGCAATATGGGAAAGGTTTCATGTCAGTCGGTCGGGCTGCAGAGCTCGCTGAGATAAGTCTAGCAGAATTCTTGGAAGAAATGCGAAAAAGAGGTATCACAACACGTTACGACCTGAACTCTTTACTAGAGGAGATTGGTGAGAAATGACTGCCATACCTGACCCTTATGTTCTGATTCTACTACAAAAGCACAATGCTCTAAGACTTCTCAAGGGTGCTTACGGCAAGATCCTTACACCATTGTCAATCATTGAGGAAATTCCAAGCAACACTCTAGATGAAGCGTTAACCGAAGGTTGGTTTGAGCTACAAGATGCTGAGACGGACTACTTGATGCAAGTAGATAAGATCGAGTCCAAGAGCGGGATCAGACTCTCCGTGCATGAAGAAGCATGCCTAGCCTTGGCGCTCCAACATACAGCTCGACCTATAGTAACAAATGATAGAGAGGTTGAGATAGTGGCCAAGATCTTGGGAATCAGCACTGAAGGAATTCCATCAGCAATCATCAGTGCATCGAGGTCTGGAATGATATCGAAGGAAGACGGATTGAAGCTCTTCCTTAAAATCTATCAAACTATACTTCCCGGTCTCGGAACGGCAGAACTTTTTAGAAATTCTCCACGATGGCAGGATCTAAACACTAAAGTGTAATATGTGTGTGCCAAACACACATTTGATCTTTAGCATGCACGCGCTAGAAAAGACTAGCCACTTACGTGTTATCTTAGTCGTTACTGGCCTAATGTGTGACTGTTTAGTTTGATTATTGTTAGCGGTAATTAGCAGATTAGTGTCAGTGGTAATTAGCGGATTAGCTGCTAAATTACCATGTAAATTAATGATCTAGATGCCTGTTCAGTGTTAATTACTAATTTAGTTCTTAGTTGGTTAGCACTAACCATTAATCATGGTTTAGCATGGGCACAAACATTTTGGTTGTGGTGTATCCTTTGGTGAGCGACGACGACGAACCCTATTGGCTCGCTACGCTAGGCATCACTATTCTGTAGTTCGACCGTCGAAATGCTCCTCACTCGCCATTGCTTCTGCTTTGGTATAACGTACTACGCCGTCTTGATGTTCAGGCGGAGAGTAAATCGTGTAGAGTCTAAGGTTCATGCGCTTAGAGCTATTGATCACATTGTGCCTGACGCCCGCGGGGATAACGACGCCGTCTCCATCTTTGACGCGGTGTTCTACGCCGTCAATAATCACCTTTCCTTCTCCTCTCTCAAATCGAAGGAATTGATCAATATTCTCATGTGTTTCCTCCCCTATATCCTCCCCAGGCTTAAGGTTCATGAGCACAAGCTGACTGTGCTTAGCTGTGTACAACACATGGCGGAAATCGGTGTTTTTCTCCGTCGCTTTCTCAAGAGTGACTACGTACCCTTTCATACTAATCACCTAATTCTGTTAGTGCACCCGATCTAATCAATTTAGCGTCCTCTAAGATGGTGTGCCTTTCCATACTCCTGAATTTCCCTAACTGAAGCAAAACGCCAGAGTACATAGTGTTTGGAGGATTCTTGCCAACGATCTGTCGTAAGAATTTTCGTGTGTGTGCTCACCAGCTAGGGCACCACCACAAAAAGAAGTTTCATCTTTTAGGGAAGGAATCCCTCAACAACCCCTGTTCATGTTCTGGAATGTGTTGCTGTAGAAGAGACAGATTTATGCTGCTCAGCAATCTGCGTTAGTGGCGGAAGTGATAAGTCCTGTCGACCCAAGAGCGCCTGAAGGAGTTACAGGAGAGGGCTGTTGGATACTTCTGTAACCGGCCGAGCAACTTTCCGACCGGAAGGCCTTACAACTGTTGCGAGAGTGTTCTGTTAACCCTTAAGGATAGTCTTAGCGCAGGTGCTGATATTATTCCCAAGATCGGCACAGGAATAGGTGCAGGTGTTAGTCTGAATGGGCTTCTTTGCGGGGCTGTTTCCAGCCTCGCCCCAGCAATAGGCATGACGTACGGAAGAACAAAACCCGAAGAAAACCCGAAGCCAGCATGAGATATGGTTGATAAATATGTAACACAATTCAGGAATAGATTTGGCTCAGTTAATTGCAGAGAACTGACTGGCCTGGATTTGAAGACTCCAGAAGGACTGAAAGAATACTCTGCGCGGGTTCACGACTATACATGCGCTGAGAGGCTCAGATTTGCAGTTGAGAAAGCCCTAGAAATACTACCAGAACGGATCAAACAAACCTGACTGAAGAAGTAATTCCCTTCTTTCCTACAGTTGCAGGCGAGCGTTAGCGAGCAGTTATCATTGGTGCGCGCGCGACAAGATAAGGAGATATTCAGTCCGCTGTGTATGAGATTTCATTCGTGATGGCATGGTCCGTTTGCGCTAGTGTGTTGTCCGCATAAACCATCCTGTGTCATTGCGTATGTTTCTCCTTTCAGATAGGACTCAACAGCCTCCGACACGGTTCCTGTGATTCCGCATCTGATCTCGATTCCTAGTTGCTTGAAAGCCAAGTATGGGCGCATCCCCATCCCTTCCACAAGCATTAGGGTTACCCCTTTGTCTGCGAGCGCTCTCACGGGGCTAGCGCAGTCCGAGTGCCCTCCGCTCGGTATCAACTCTGTGGATTTGATCTTTCCTTCTTCCAGCGTCACTATCGCGTAGGAGTCACATCTACCAAAATGAGGTGACACCTGTGCTTCGAGATCTGCTGCGTGACCCACGCATGGTATCGCTATCTTAGTTCTGTCCACGTTTTCCTCTCCCTAACCCTCCGCCTCTTCTCGCGTATCCTCTGTCACTTGGTGCTCTGTGGATGTTCGCGCTGTTGCATTTCGGACATATGGCTGGTCTTCCGGTTCCATAGGGTTCCTGCCACTCATTTTGACAGTCATAACACTTGAACAGACGGACGCCTTCCTTGACCACGTAATCTCCTCCCTCAATTATAATTGCTTTGCCGTTGACCAGGGCGTCTGCGACCTTGCTATGTGCGGATTGCAGGATCCGATGAAATGTTGGCTGGGACACATTCATCGCGGTGGCGGCTTTCTCTTGCTCCATCCCTTGGAAATCTTTCAATCGGAGCGCTTCGAGCTCGTCCACCGCCAAGCTGATCCTATCGAGTTCAGTCATTGGTATCCCTCTTGGTTTGAAGTAGTTGATGGACGGCTCGCAGCAGACCGTGCGGCATATCTTGGGCCTGGCCATGGTAATAAAGAATAAATATTCATAACTAATAAAGGTTGTGAAGCGTGCGCATGGCATACAACGGCATTTTTTATCCTCCCAGAA
>Ga0315282_10005012_pt1 | contig 22731 bp, 25 predicted proteins | sample YL17G07_20_MG_FD_203693 | JGI IMG/M metagenome (GOLD analysis project Ga0315282, IMG submission 203693) | Sediment microbial communities from Yellowstone Lake, YNP, Wyoming, USA - YL17G07_20 | ecosystem: Environmental > Aquatic > Freshwater > Lake > Sediment | place: USA: Wyoming | collected... | reverse complement strand
CAATTCGCCTTCGCTTTTCGTTCCATTCGTCTAAATACTTGAGCTTTACATTAAGTACCGCCGCTTGAATCGAGTCAAGCCGAAAGTTCCCGCCGATTACCTTATAGAAGTATCGCGGACTTTGGCCGTGGTCCCGAAGGATTTTAATATTCTCCGCAAGCGTTTTACTGTTGGTTGTCACCAGCCCGCCGTCCCCGAAACCGCCGAGGTTCTTCGTCGGATAAAACGAAAAACATCCGCAGTCACCGAAATTCCCGCACTTGATTCCATCCTGACTTGCCCCTACCGCCTGCGCCGCATCTTCTATAACCGCAAGTTCATACCGCCTGGCAATCTCCATAATCGGCTTCATTTGGGCCATCTGCCCAAACAAGTGCACGGGAATAATCGCCCGCGTCTTTTCGGTTATCTTCTCTTTGATTCTCCTGGCGTCGATATTGTAGGAATCCGCCTCAACATCGACAAAGACCGGCCTTGCGCCGACCCTCGCGATGCAGCCCACCGTCGCAAAAAATGTAAAAGGGGCGGTTACGACCTCGCTGCCCGGCCCCATCCCCATTGCCATTAAACTGGCAAGGAGCGCATCCGTCCCGCTTGAGACCCCGATGGCGAATTTACTGCCGCAGTACGCGGCAATCTTTCCCTCAAATTCCGCCACCGCCGGCCCAAGCGCAAACAACTGGCTCTCGCAGACCTCGCTTATCGCCCGCAGGGCTTCGCTTTTATATGTCGCGTACTCGGCCTTCAAATCCAAAAACGGAACCTGCACTCGGACTCCTTTCAAATCTTCTGTCACAAGCTAATTCGTCTGAAAATTCCAAATTCCTGGTTGGCAATCGTGCGTCAGCAATCGAAAATCGTAAATTGAAAATCGTAAATATCAAGGTCCCGCCGTCTGGCGGACCCAAATAGTAAATAATAAATAGTAAATAAAAAATATCATAGACCCCCACGCTCAAAATGTCAAACCAATTGACCTCTTATGCTGCGACTAATTTCTCTTGACTATTGCCTCTCTTTTGTCTAACATTAACACTGCCCGTTTGAAGTACTGCCGATGTAGTTAGGAGATAGAATGGTTAAATCAGAATCTGTACCAGCCCAGGCATGCACCATAGGTGTCCTGTTCACCTGTATTGGCAGACGGGTTTCCTTGCTCAACAGCTTCCGCCGTGCAGCCAGGCAGCTAAAGATAAATGCCTCGTTTTACGGCACCGACACCACCCCCCTAAGCTCCGCCCTGCAGCTCTGCGACAAAGGTTTTCTCGTCAAGCCCACCACGCATCCAGGCTACATCAAAGAAGTTCTCGCAATCGTCAAAGCCAACAACGTAAAATTGCTCGTCCCCACCGTCGATTTGGACCTCAAGCTCCTGGCCGATAACAAACCGAAATTCTCCGCAGTCGGCTGCCGCGTCCTTGTCTCGTCTCCGGATGTTGTGGACATCTGCCAGGACAAAAGGCGGACTTACAAGTTCTTGCGTAAGAATGGTGTCGATACCCCCGTTACTATGAGCATATCCGCCGCGCTTTCCAGACGCAAACTCACCTGGCCCTGTTTCCTGAAACCCTGGGATGGCTACGCCAGCAGGGGCAACGCCGTCGTAAATAATCGCCGGGAATTGAAATTGCTCGCCAAGAGAATACCCAACGCCATTTGTCAGCAGCATATCAAAGGGACTGAGCACACCTGCGATGTCTATGTTGACTTCGGTATGAAGGTCCGCTGCGTCGTTCCCCGCAGGCGCATCGAAATCAGGGCCGGCGAGATAAGTAAGGGTCAGATTGTAAAGAACCGCCGCATTATGAACCAGGCCGCAAAATTGGTCGAGACACTCGGTGCAGGCCCGGGCGTGATAACACTGCAGCTATTCTTAACCGAAAATGGCGGCGTCAAATTCATCGAAATAAATCCTCGCTTCGGCGGCGGCGTCCCACTCTCAATCAAGGCCGGCGCCGACTTCCCCAGGTGGATTCTGCAGGAGCTGCTCGGCAAATCGCCCAGCATCCGCTTCAATGGCTTCGAGGATAATCTGATTATGCTTCGCTACGACAGCGAAGTCTGGCTGCAAAATCCTAACACAACCAGAACCTAAAACTGATTAGTGTTTTAATCGTCAATCTCCAATCGTCACTCGTCAATCACTTACGTGGTTACCGTCAAATATTCCGTTTTTTCACTAAACCTCATCGCCCCTTCATACGACGCCGGAATAAGTATTGTCTCACCCGCCTTGAATTCCACCGCCTTTGCCTCTGTCCCCGCAATCACCCCACGTCCTGATATAATGATAAGCGTCTTCATTTCGCCTGGTGCAAAGAGTACCTCGCTGCCTTTACCCTGATGGCCTTTATCAACCTTGAAAAATTCGCAGTCAACCAAGCGTCCCGCCGTTGTAACCGCAAGTTCATCGCCGCTCGTTCCAAAGTGTATGCTTTCGAGTGCCTCCTCGATGTGTAACTGTCTCGCTTTACCGCTTTCGTCAACCCTGTTCCAGTCAAAAACCCGATAGGTCGTATCGGAAGGAGTTTGAATCTCCGCCAATAGTATCCCCGCGCCAATGCTGTGTGCCGTGCCCGCGGGAAGATAGTGACATTCACCCGCCTTGACGGGCAGTTTTACCAGCAGCTCCGCAACGCCGCCCCTCTTTATCGCCTCGGTGAATTTCTCTTTCGTAACGCCTTTTTTAAGCCCCTTGTAAATCACCGCACCCGGCGCCGCAGCTATGATATACCAGCACTCGCTCTTCGGCTCACCCTTGCCCAATCGTCGGCACGTCTCTTTATCCGGGTGGACCTGCACGCTGAGCACATCCTCGGCATCCAGAAATTTAATAAGCAGCGGAAAAGACCCGGAAAAGTTTTTGTCTCCCATTATCTCTTTTGGATATTTTTCAACCGCCCAGTTGATAGTCTGTCCGGCCATCGGCCCGTTTGCGATTATGGATTTGTCCTCCGGCAAATCTGCAAGCTCCCAGCTCTCGCCTATTTTTTCGCCCGCAGGTATGTCCTTGCCGAACATCTCTCGCAGTTTCGCCCCGCCCCAAATCCGCTGTTTGTATATCGGCTTAAACTTCAATGGATACGCTTTCATAGCAAGTATTCTAACCGCATCCTCCCTTATTGTCTATACCATCCACCGTCAACCGTCCGACCTTGATTTTTGCTTTTCTTCTTGCTTTTCCCGACAATCACCGCTATAATACGTTCAATTGTGGGCTTTCAACCTGTGTTCTACAACGATACGTTGAGACGTAGGAGACAACAATATGGGTATGTTTAAGAAAAAAGTTAGAGTGTCCAACACCAAGAAACCGGAGATGTTTTTTGAGGAGGACTTCTGGATTGATACCGGCGCCCTTTATTCTTTCGTGCCGGAGGACTATCTTCAAAAAATAGGCATAGAGCCAGCCGCAACACGGAATCTGGTTCTCGCAGATGGAAGGCAGCAAGCCCGGCTTCTCGGTTTCTGTGATTTCCAAATCGAGGGGCTGGAAGGCAACATCCCCTGCCCGGTCATATTCGCTCTGAAAGGGTCGCGGTTGCTGCTTGGGGCTACGGCGCTTGAGAATTTCGGCGTAGAAGTTGACCCCATTAACAAGCGGCTTAAGCCGATTCTCGCAGTAATCAGCGGCTTTCTCGCGTCGTCTGTGGATATGTATATGAGTGGATGAGTAAGAAACTCATCGCCGCAGAGTCTTTCAGGAGGCAGAAAATGAAAGGTTATTCAATTCTCGTATCACTAATAATCGCCTTATTGGCAGGCGCCGCCGCAAACGCTAAATACAGCGGCGGGACCGGCGACCCTAACGACCCCTACCAAATCGCCACCGCAGAAGACCTCAACGACATCGGCAACTATGAAGAAGACTGGAACAAACATTTTATCCTCGTCAGCGATGTCAACCTCGCAGGTTTTCCTGGAATTCAGTTTAATATTATTGGATACTTCATTGGCTGGGACCGCTCTGGCCACCAAATAGGCAAGCCATTTACCGGCGTATTTGACGGCAATGACCATAAAATCTGGAATTTTACATGGAACTCTTCCACTGAAAGAAAGGGTATCGGCCTATTTGGATATGTAGGCAGCGGGGGCCAGATAAAACACCTCGGGATGGAAAATGTGGATGTGAACGCCATAAATGGATATTATGTCAGCGGGTTGGTTGGAATCAACTATTATGGCACGATAAGTGACTGCTACTTGACTGGCAGCGTTTCAATGCAGAATTTTGTCGGCGGACTGGTTGGATACAATGAGTTTGGCACGATAGCCAACTGTCGTTCTTCAGGCAATGTTGCTGGCAGTTGCGGGGCCGGCGGACTGGTGGGTTGGAATGAGGGCACGATAACTAATTGCTATTCGATAGGCGGCGGCGCTTCAGGAGTTGGAAGTATCGGCGGGCTGGTGGGATATATCTACTCCGGCACTATCAGCAACTGCTATGCAACCGGCTCGGTCAGCGGGGCTTCTTATGTCGGCGGGTTGGTAGGGCGGAATTACTATTATGCCACGATAACGAATTGCTATTCTACGGGCAACGTTTTGGGAGGCGAAGATATTGGGGGATTGGTTGGGAACAATTACGGTGGCACAATAATGTCCTCGTTTTGGGATAAGCAAACCAGTGGGATGACAAACAGTGCCGGCGGGACAGGCAAAACCACAGCAGAAATGAAAGCAAAAAGCACGTTTACCAATGTCGGCTGGGATTTTGTTGACGAGACCGCAAATGGCACAGAAAATATCTGGACAATCCACCAGACTGTAGATTATCCTAAGCTGGTCTGGAAAATCGTGAATTTTGTGGGCTGGTATGAAGTCAATTTTGCCGACTTTGCGTTTTTTGCAAACTACTGGTTGCAGGAAAACTGCGCAAGCAGCTGGGACTGTGGCGGAGCCGATATCGATTTTTCAGATTCGGTGGATATGAAGGATTTGCAAATCTTCTGCCAGCACTGGCTGGAAGGACCGCCGTAGGCGGTGTTCATTGTTATGAGTTCGTAGTTCTTTGTCGATGAACAATGAACTATGAACAACAAACTACGAGCATAGAGGTTACTGTCCAAGAAAATCGGCAATGCCGTTCGCAATCGCCTGTGCGAGGCGGTCTTGAAATGCGCTGTCCCTGAGCAGCCCCGCCTCCTGATAATTCGATATATACCCCAACTCCACTAAAACTGCCGGGCCTTGCGTGTAAATCAGAACCTTATAATCTGCCTCCCGCACCCCCTGATTTTCCAGCCCCGTTTTTATCATTGCTCCGGCAATCGCCTCTGCCGCCTGGCGGGATGCCCGCGAACCGGACCGTGCTACATATATCGTAAAACCTTGTTTTGAGTTTCTCTCCATTGAGTCGCAATGGATGCTCACGAAAAGTTGTGCATTATTCCTGTTAGCTATCGCCGCCCGTTCCTCAAGCTCGATAAAATTATCGCTGTCCCTCGTCATCACGACTCTTACACCCCTTTGCCGCAGCAGTCGCCCAACTTTTGCAGCCACCTGCAGGTTGACTATTTTTTCATAGTAGCCCGTGCAGCTTGTCGCTCCGGGGTCCTGGCCGCCGTGCCCGGCATCAATAACAACACAGCCAGATACCCCTGTCGGCGGGCGCACAGTTGTTGTAGTAGTGGTCCGCATCGCGGCCCGTATCTGCGCTTCAAGCGATTCGGAGACATACAGCACGCCGCCAGTTGACTCGACCCTTCCTGTTGGGCCAATCGGCTTGGTATTTACATAGACCTGGCCCCCCGAATAGGTGAAAATCAGAACCGTGTTTGCCGAATTCTTCAATACAACGTGCGTGTCGGCTGTGTCCGTCAGCCTTAAGCCGAGATTGTTCGCGAGTTGTTGGACGCTGATGGTCCTCTCAGAGGGTATTAGCCCACCTGGGCCAGTCACCTGTGGTCCTTGACAGCCGATAGTTCCAAGACTGGCCGCTGCGAGTAAGAATGCTGCTTTGAATCGTGCGCACATATTAGTAAAACTTTATCGGCAATTCCCGCCCTTTTCCTTTTGCCTTTTTACTTTTAACTTGTGTCCGCCATTACGTCTGGTGGAGGCCTTGTGCCTTTGTGCCTTTGGCTCTTTCCTATACGCTAAACGCTAAACCCTATCTATCACGCACACTGCGGACACAAACCCTCCAGCCGGACCTGCTGCCGCCGGATAATGAAGCCCTTGTGCGGACTCTTTGCCATAGGTAGTAACATTTCTGTCAGGCAGCTTGTCACGCCGCAGCTTGTGCACGTAAAATGCGGGTGACACTGTCTTTCGCTGCAATTGTCCGCCAGCTCAAAATGCTGCGCCCTTTCGTCTATAAACGCCCTGTGCACCGCCCCGGCCTTGAACAAACTTCCCAGCGTTCGGTAAATCGTAACTTTATCGAGCCGCTTTCCGCCCAGCCTTCTCGCAATCTGTTCCTGCGTTAATGGCCTCCGCGCCTTCATTAGTATTTTCAGTATCGCCACCCTGCAGTCCGTGCAGTAGAGCTTCGCCGCCTTCAGCATCTTGCGGGCCCGAAAATCCGGATTTGCCTTCATAATTTCACCATAAAAGTTTAATCGTGAGCGTGCGCCTCGTCGTCTTGCCCCGTCCCTCTCACAAACAGCATCGGAAAAACTATATCGCTGAAACAGCAGGGCAGCCACACCGCTATAAAAAGAACGATAAACATTCCGACAGCGCTCAGGATAGTTATTCCGCTGTGTGTATTCATCATAATGTGGGCCGCCGATGCCCACGTGCTTACCAGTATATGCCCTGCGTGCGGAAGCTTTGTGCGTGGCAAAAAATATGCTATCAGTACCCCCAGTATTGCCGCCGGATTAACGATATACCATTCTTCAATAAAACCGATGTGAATTTTCGGCTCATAATGTTTTTCTTGTTCGTCTGTAGCTTTGTCTGTGTGTAAGCCGCCGGATGGGTGGTCGCTGTGAACCTGAGCCTCGGTAGGGATTGCTACGCCGAGGATACTTTCGCCGAAAAACGGTATAATCGAATCACTCAAGGTCGCAACACCTACCGACCCAAAGTATCCGATAAGCAGCACAATGATAAAGCTCCTGGTTTTTTCATGCAGCCGAAATAGAGACGCCGTTACTATCGCCGAAAGAACCACATGGGTCGGGTGAAATACATAGAACAGATGATAAATTGTCTGCTCCGAAAGGCCTCTAAAAATCAGCATCATAACGATGCCCGTAACGGCCCCGAACAACGTGAACGGCGCATGGGCCTTGAGTTCTATCAGGATGTTCATTAGCCGACTTCTCATTTTTGCCTCCAATTACCATTTCCCAAAGCATTTCGCAAATCGTCCTGTCATTCCCGCCCCACATCATAGCGCGGGGTAAACTCCAGCGGGAATCCAGGGTTTTCTACTGCATTGGTTCTGTATATGTTTGCAAATTTGCAACTTAGTTGCAAGTATTTTTATCAAAAAACTTTGAAATTTTTCGCATCCGCAGGTAAATTAGTGTTTCCCTTTGTCCCGCCGGAAGGGGGCTGGCAGGGGAAGAAGTAGCTCACAGTATCTGTGGAGAAAATAGCTAAAAACGCAATGAAAATTCTGAAAACAATATCTGACCTCCGCCAGGTAAAGAAAGGTTGCGTCCTGACTATTGGCAATTTTGATGGCATCCACATCGGCCATCAGGCAATCCTTACGACCTCTAAAAAGGCCGCATCGCAGCGCAAAGCCGAATTGGTGGTGATGACCTTCGACCCGCACCCGGCAGCGGTCCTGTACCCGCAGAGAGGCCCCGCTGTTCTTACGCCGCTACCGCTCAAAAAGCATCTTCTGGCACAATTAGCTGTAGATTATCATTTCATAGTCAAAACCACTCGCCATCTTCTGGACCTCTCGCCTCCGGATTTCGTCCGGCAATTCCTGGTTAAATATATGCAACCCGGCGTGGTGGTCGAGGGCGAAAGCTTCAATTTCGGCCTCAACCGTTCCGGCAGCGTTCATACACTGCAAAAGTTAGCAGCAAGTTGCGGCTTTGAAGTGGTTATGGTTGAAGCAAAAGAAGTTAAGCTCTCAACCGGCGAGTTCGTGAAAGTATCGAGCACGATAATTCGTGACCTGCTTGCAAATGGCAGGGTAGCCGATGCCGTCGTTGCGTTAGGAAGACCTTATCGGCTCATCGAAAGGATTGTCCCAGGCCGGGGCAAAGGGAAAAAGCTCGGCTTTCCAACAGCTAATATGAAACCGCCCCGGCAGATTATCCCCGCCGAAGGTGTCTATGCCGGCTTCGTCGAAGTCGCAGATACTCTCAATGAGCTTCTGTCATCCGGACGGAAAATCCCCGCCGCCTTCAGCATCGGTCGGCACGGTCTGCGAGGTGATGATTCTTCTTTCTTGATAGAAGCGCATCTGCTGATGGATAATGTTGGCCGATTATACGGTAAATGGCTCGCTATGGACTTTGTCACTCGTCTTCGCAGGCAGCGCAAGTTCAAAACCGACAAGGCCCTCGCCGCCCAAATCGCCATGGACTGCAAAATGGCAAAACGAATCTTAACCGCGTATTTTTGATTGTTTGGTCAGAATTTGACCGATAGTTTCGTATGGGGGCACACAGTGTGATGCCTGCCAGTCCCATAAAAGGTTATGTAATCCTCCAGGCAATATTGAGGTGATATACAGTGTTCGGTTATGAGTTACTTGTTATCGTTGTGATGCTGATTTTCAACGCTGTTTTCGCGGCCTACGAAATGGGCCTTGCCTCCATATCTCGCGCCCGCCTTGCCGTTTTGCTCAACGAGAAGAAAAGAGGCGCCGCCGAAGCGGCCTTTATGAAGGACAGAATGGAAGCAAGTCTGGCCATCATCCAGCTCGGTATCACGCTCGTCGGGGCCATTGCCGCAGCCACCGGCGGAGCCGGTGTGAAAGAAAAATTCGCCCCTTACATCCATAATAGCTGGGGCGTCTCTACAACACTTTCCGATGTATTGGCAATCGTGCTGCTGATAATACCTCTTACGTTTGCCATCATAGTCTTTGGCGAGCTTGTCCCTAAAATGCTTGCCTTGAATAATAATGAATGGATAGTGCTCAGGCTTTCGCCCGTTATGAAAGTCCTCTCTCAAATCGCCCACCCCGCTGTTTCGGTCATCGAAGTCACCGTAAAGAAAGTGGTCAGTCTGCTGATGCGCTGGGTCCGTGTCGAGCCGGCCGTCCGAAGCCAGTGGCTCCACGAGTTAAAGGCCGCCGTTTCACTCGCCAGGACCTCAAAGCTTATGGGCGAGAGGGAAGAAAAGATAGTTATGTCCGCCGCGCACCTGTCCACCCATCTGGTCCGCGACATCATGATATCGGCCCAGGATATATCGATGATTTATGTCGGAGATACCCTCACCGATGCCCTCATCAAAGCCCACCTCGATATGCACACGCGTTTTCCCGCCTGTATGAAAAAAGACGACCCTCAAAGCATAGAAGGATACATTAATTTCAAGGACATCGTCGCCGCGCTGAGAGTAAATCCTTCAGACCCCACCATCAGAGGAATATCAAGACCCATAAAAAAAATCAACGAAAACACGCCCTTGTCTCAGCTTCTTGAGATGATGATACGCGAAAAGAACCATATAGCCATCGTTACGTCCGATGACGGAATTGTCCTCGGTATGGTGACATTGGAAGATATTATCGAAGAGCTTGTCGGCGAAATCGAAGATGAATTCGACCGCCTGCCCACGCATGTCCACCCGTGCGGCACATCCTGGATTATGGGTGGCGGCGTCTCGATGAATACAGTCGCCTCCACCGTCGGATTTGACTGGTCGGGTAAATTCGGCGGCGGCAGGGTCCCGACCCTTGCCGAGTGGTGCGTCCAAAAGCAGGGCGACTTCCTGAAGGGCGGCGATGTCGTGGAAAGCGATGACCTCAGGGTCGTCCCCCGCAAATTCCGCAGAAAAAAAGTATTGGAAGCCACCGTAACCGTCCTCGCACCTTAAACTGTTTCTTAATGCTCTGTTGCAGATGAAACGATGGATGTCATTCTGAGTCTGCCTTCGGTGGACGAAAAATCTGGCTTGCTGTGGTTAATCGGCGTAAATACGAAACTCTTTGGCATCACTCCGGTGCACCGTTTGCCTGTGAATCTCTCGTGAAACCGTCTTTCTTGAATTACTCGGATAATTTCGTATAATTCTCTGTATGAACCGGACTGACACAACCTCAGAAGCTGAACAGGTTCTGCTCGATATTTATCGCAGAATGCCTCCCGCTGTTAAGTTCGAGCGCATCTTTAGCGCCTACGAGCTCGGCAAACTCCTCGCGATGGCCGGCCTGCGCCTGATGCACCCCGACGCCACCGAAAAGCAAATCTGGTTCCTCTGGGCCAAACGCCACCTCGGCGAGAAACTCTTCAACGAAGTCTACGGAGACATCCCGGATGAATAATCCCCAGGAAATAACGGTACTGGCAGATTTCGTTGGTATTCTCGAACAACTGGGAATTGCTTACACCATAGGCGGGTCTCTCGCAAGTTCCGTCTATGGGACAGTCCGTTTCACACAGGATGCCGACTTAATGGTGGAACCTTTTGAAGACAAAGCCAATGAGCTTCTCAAGTTGCTTGCGCCCAAATACTATGTCAGCAAAGATGCGGTCTCTTATGCCCTGAAGCATCGAGGCGGCTTTAATGTAATTCATCTTGAAACTGCTTTTAAGGTTGACGTTTTTGTCCGCAAAGACACTGCTTTTGAAAAACAGTTGATATCCCGGCGGAAATCTTTAAGACTTTCGAACACCCTTGAAAAATCATTTTCGGTCGTTTCGCCCGAAGACATTATTTTGTTGAAACTTCGCTGGCTCCGGGATAGCGGCGAAATTTCAGAACTCCAGTGGCACGATGTCATTAATGTGTTAAAGGTTCAGGCCGACAAACTGGACCTCCAATATCTAAAAAAATGGGCCGGCATCCTCGGAATAAACGACCTGCTGGAAAAGGCCGCGACCGAGAGCGGAACCTGATTTATCTGAACCGACGCTATAAATGCAGCAATTACAGTATCGCGGTTTATACTGGAAACAGAGTAGAAAAATAGATGACTTGAATTCTCTCTGTGTCCTCGGTGGCTAAAAACTAAAGGGATTGATGATGGAAAGTCACGATTTTCAAAAAGTCGACTTGACCTTTGTATATAACTATTATATACTTATCCCGGAATGGCCGATATAAAAGAAACATTCGATTTTACAGGTTTCCAATGGGACAAGGGCAATATCGACAAAAATCTGGCGAAACACAGTGTTACAAACTGGGAATGTGAGCAGATATTTTTTAACGAGCCTTTGATTATTCTTGGTGACCCCAAACATTCGGCCGCCGAGAACAGATATGCCGCCTTCGGACAAACAGATGAAGCAAGACTGCTTGTCGTAATTTTCACGAAATGCGGTAAACTTCTGCGGGTTATTTCCGCAAGGGATATGAACCAGAGAGAAAGGAAGTTTTATGCAGAAAACCAATAAACGTATCCCGAAGTTTAAGAACGAGGACAAAGAACGCCGCTTCTGGGCCACCCACTCCGCTCTGGACTATTTTGATGCCGCCAAACCCAGGAAGGCCTCCTTCCCGAATCTCAAACCCTCTGTCAAATCCATATCCATACGTCTGCCAGGCGATATGCTTGAGACCCTGAAAATCCTTGCAAACAAAAGAGACGTCCCTTATCAATCGTTGTTGAAAATGTTTTTGGCCGAAAGAATTAAAGCAGAATCAAGACATTCAGCAAAGGTATAGCGTGATGGAAAATGGCAAGTTCCAGGAAGCTGTTCATTTACTCAATAAATCGGGCAGCTGTTTGCTCACGACCCACATCAAGCCCGATGGTGACGCCTGTGGCTGTCTTGTCGCAATCTCCGAAGCCCTGACCGCTCTGGGCAAAAAAGTCCAACTGCTTCTGCTCTCGCCGGCCCCCGACTGGTATGGTTTTCTCTTTCCCGAAAAAATCCCCATCCTCGGCCAGGACATCACACTCGACCGGCTCGCAGAAGGCGCGTTCGACCTGGTTATCATTATCGATACAAATAGCTGCAGCCAACTGCCCCGGTTCGACCGGTACCTGAAGCAGACCGACAAACCCATCCTCGTAATCGACCACCACGCAACCTCCGACAATCTCGGCGATGTCGAGCTGGTCGATTCAACCGCCGCCGCGACCGGCCTGCTCGTTTTCGACCTTCTCAAATTCGCCCGTTGGCCAATAACCCAAAAAATCGCCCGGGCCCTCTTTGTCGCCATCGCCACCGATACCGGCTGGTTTCAGTTCGGCAACACCGACAGCAGGGTCCATCTCGCTTGTGCGGAGCTGGTTGCCGCCGGCGCAAAGCCCGCCCGGCTTTACCACGATTTATATCAGAACTTTTCTCTCCCGCGTTTCAAACTGATGCTCGCAATGCTCAGCACGCTCGAACTTCACCTCGATGGCCGATACGCAGTCCAGCACATAACACGCCGCGATTTTGAGACCACCGGCGCCGCCGAGCCGGACACGGAAAATCTAATCAACGAATGTCACCGTATCAGCTCCGTCAAAGTCTCCGCCCTCTTTGCCGAGCTAAAGGATGGCCGCATCCGCTGCTCCCTGCGAAGCACGCCACACCAAATGGCGTGCCCCGTAGATGTCAGCAAAATCGCCGCCAAATTCGGCGGCGGCGGCCACCCAAACGCCGCCGGCGCCTACCTCCCCGGCCCCCTCGAATCCGCAAAACACCTCATCCTCGCCGAAGTAACCGAACAATTCAACCGCCTCGACGCCAGCTGACTATACGCTGACCACTAACGACCAACGACTATCACCTACTCCGGCCTGTAGTATCTCGCCCGTTCACCTTTTTTGTTTGGCACGAAGACCCCCCTCAAAATCCTCCGCCCCTGCTCGCTGTCCGCCGGCACACCACCCTTTTGCCCGCCTCCCCTGCCCTGCTTAAGCTGGGCAGCAGCAGAGACATCAGCATCGCCATTATGGAAACCACGACAAGTAACTCGATTAGCGTAAAGCCGCCTTGTCTCGCTTTATGATATGTAGTTTGCTGCCCTGACATATCTTTGCCCGGATTTTTTCGCACAATTGGGTCGGTTGGCGAATATACAAAGCTATTGTAGAGCTATTGCGGCCCACAGGCAATAACCCGTAATCGTCAAAAGTGGTATTTTATCAGGGGTTTTTTGTCCATTATTGGGTTCACAAATTCCCAACTTTCGGATATGCTAAAACTATGATTCCTATGTGCCCGTTGGTCGATGAATCCGCCAAAGAAGTTGTGGCGGACCATTCCGTTTGGCGGAAACTACGAACTATGAACTCCATCTATATATCTCTGATGTTCTTTTCTATTCTTCTTTCGCTCAGTGCCGGCTGCGAATCGGTGCGGGTATCTTCCGGGCCTCAGCCCAAACCCAACCCCGGCTCGGATGTTGTTCTATACTCCCATTACGCCCCTGCAAAGCTCGACATTATGCCTCTGACCGAGCTTGTCGGCCCGGACCAGTCCGGTAGAACACTGCAAATAAATCTTTATCTCAGTCTGCTGGACTCGTTCGGTTCGCAGATAAAGTCGCCCGGCATATTCCGCTTTGAATTGTATGAATATGTCCAGCGCTCCGCCCAGCCTAAGGGCGCCAGACTCTTCATTTGGCCTGATATCGACTTAACAAACCCCGCCAAAAATAATGAATACTGGCAGGATTTTCTAAGGGCCTACCAGCTCACTCTGGATTTTGAACCACAGACGGCTAATCAGGCCTACATCTTACAGGTAACCTGCCTGTGCCCCCACGGCAGCCGCCTTTCATCCGATATCCTCCTTAAACCCTCAAAATGACTCTCCCAGGGGCTTGTTCTACCCGAACCGTAAGGGCTTTAGACCCGCCCGGAAACAGCGTCTGCAGCAAAATTTTGCCCCACCCCAATGTTTTTTTAACTTTTGCTTGACTATTATCACCCCAATTTGGTATAATTAAGCTCGGCGACCATAATGGAATCTGGTTCTTTGTGTGCCGGTTGCGTAATTGTTACGTGAATTACCTGACACACTGTGGCGTTAGATGCTAAACTGTTGTGAGGGTCATTTTTAGGAGGATGGATTCTGCTTTTCGACTCACGCCTCAAACTAATTTTAACGAAAGGAGGTGTAGAAGGCCAAGTCTATAAAAGCTTGCACGTATTTCGTCTGCAGTTGAATGGAAGTTGATGTGTTCGTTAGAAGTCGTAATCGTTTTTGTACGGATAGCGTTTCGTCTTAACAGTTTTATTTTAAAAGGGGAAATATTATGGCCAAGAAAAAGTAGTAACAATTTGTGTTTTGAGCGTTTCGTCTTAACAGTTTTATTTTAAAAGGAGAAATATCATGGCCAAGAAAAAGTTAGTAACAATTTGTGTTTTGATGGGACTGATTGCGGCAGTCGCCGGCGTCGCAAAAGCCAACTGGTCGGAAACCTTTGACAACATGGCCTTCGACCAAACCTGGATATTCAACTGCTATCCAGACTTAACTAAGACGTTCACACACAACATCACAGACAGACCAGATACCACCAACGACTACCTGACTCTTAGCGATACGCCTCCCGTTAGCAGCGGCGGCTCAGCGTTCGGGGTGGGCTCCCCAAACGAAGTCTTCACCGACGTCCGTTTCGGTGCTGTAGTTAATGTTATGGGTGATGCCTCTCACAATATACACGTCCTCGCCGCGAGAACAGAATACTTCATCAGTACTGGTCCTCCCTATCCGGCTCCGGGCATCATTTCCAGTGGCTACTGCCTGCTCATCGGATGGGGAAACGGCCCCGCTAACCTCAGTATCGAAGTCCAGAAGTACGTCAATCTCAGCAACATGATGAGTATTGACGACGAGGCTGCGGTGCCAGGCCTTAACCACGCCAGAAGCTACTATGCCGAGCTGGATATCGTCGGCTCAGACCCCACCTACGTCACCGGCTGTCTCTACGAATACAAAGGCGGTCCCCTCGTAGCAAAATTGCCCACGCTGATTGACACCAGCGCCAAAGACCTCTGGGAAGACGCAGGCAAACGAGACGCCCCCTTTTTAAGTGGCATAAGCGGCATTGCTGGAATGAACGAAGATCCTGTCCCGCCAGGCTATCGTGTTACCTTTGATGACGTCTCTTCCATTTCCAATGGGCCTGCTGCCGTCAATCCCAATCCAGCCGATGGCGCAAAGGGCATCTCCAGAGATGCGGACCTTAGCTGGAAAGAGGCCGCCTTCGCAACCTCCCGCGAACTGTGGTTCGGCAAGCCCGGCCTTATGCAGAAGGTTACACCGGCAGGCGCCTCCTATGCCCTGAGCACCCTCGATTTCAGCCAGACCTACGAGTGGCGCGTTGACGAAATCGGCACCGGTCCCGTCACCGTAGCAGGCCACGTCTGGACGTTCACCACAGGACCCTGCTTTGCCGTGGATGACTTTGAATCCTACGCCGACGATGCAGCAATAGCTGCAAAATGGGTCGATGTCTTCTTGGGTGTCTTCCTCGACACCGGAACCGTCCACAGCGGCGCCAAGGCCATGCGCCTTCAATACCAGAACCAGTACCCACCCTATATCACCGAAGCCACGCGGACCTTCACTGCTGCTCAGGACTGGACCGCAAATGACGTCAAGGCCCTGTCTCTCTTCTTCCGCGGCAGAGCCGATAACGTCGAGCAGGAGATGTATGTGAAGTTGGAAGACGCCGACGGTGCGAGCTATAAGGTCATCCATCCTTATAAGTTCGCTGTCCAATCAGAATTGTCCTGGTATGAATGGACCATCGACCTCAAAAACTTTAGCGACGGCAATGATGTAAAACTCGACGCCATCAAGAAAATTACCATTGGCACCGGCGATGGCTTCAAGTCCGGCCAGTCGGAGGAACCCCCCGACATCGACACGATCTATATTGATGACGTTACTCTTTGCCCCTGCAGATGCTTCAACCTGGAAAAATTGGATTTACGCAGCGACCTCGACGGCAATTGCAAAGTCAACTTTGAGGACCTGGCCGTTATGGCAAATGGCTGGCTCAACGACGGCCTGTCGATTAAGTAATTGGAACCAGCGTAGCTCTTTTGTAAGAAAGTTCAGGACCTGCCCTCGAACGTTGTAATCGGGGGCAGGTCCTCGAAATGTTGTAATCGGGGGCCACACGGGATTGTTTGCCCTCCAAAGCCCGCAGGGCGACCAGCTTAATGCTGCTGGTGAGGCGAAAGTCCAATTATTCGCACAAGCACACCCAGAATTAGTTGAGGGAATGTGCAGATGCGGACAATTTTGCGCTTAGCCCCGACGGAAGTTGATGTGTCCGTTAGAAGTCGTACTCGTTTTTGTATTGATAGCGTTTCGTCTTAAAACTTTTTAATTTATGTAAGGAGGAATATCTATGTTCCAGAAAATGTTACTATCTATCTTTGTTCTTGTGGGCGTGACGTCGATGGTGGCGGGTGACGCAGAAGCCAACTGGTCGGAAACCTTTGACAACATGGCCTTCGACCTGTCAACCTGGGTATGGGGCTGCTATCCAGACATAACTAAGACGTTCACACACAACATCACAGACAAACCAGGTACCACCAACGACTACCTGACTCTTAGAGAGACAACGTCAGTCGGGTCATCCCCCTATCCGGGCTCAGCGTTCGGTATGGGCTTCGGTTCAAATCAAACGTTCACCGATGTCCGCGTCGGCGCAGTTATCAACGTCGCCGGCGATGACTCCCGCAATCTCTTCGGGATAGCGGCGAGGGCAAATTACTTTGTTGACCCGGATGGTTCGATGAGCGGCGCGCCAGGCATGGTTACCACAGGCTGCTACATGCTGCTCTACCACTGGGAGGACGGCCCGTCCAATGTGCGAATCGAAATCCTGAAGATTTATATGAACGACGACGAGATTATGAAGGTCTGGCAGCCGGAAGTTCCTGTTCCCGGCTTGGATCATGTCCGGAGCCACTATGTTGAGCTGGACGTAGTCGGCTCAGGCCCTGTTTACGTCACGGGCAGTATCTACGAGTACAAGGGTGGTCCCTTGCTTGTGAGGACCCCAACAATGGTCGATACCAGCGGCAATGACCCGTGGGAGAAGCCCGGTCTTAATGACGGCGTCTATGATAGCGGCAAGAGCAGCATCTTCAGCATAAATCAAGACGCTGTCCCGGTGGGCTACCATTCGAGTTTCGATAGTGTCTCATCCGTTTCGGATGGCCCGGCGGCAGTCTGCTTAAGTCCGGCCAACGGAACGATCGGCGTCTCCAGAGATGCGGACCTTAGCTGGAAAGAGGCTGCCTTCGCAACCTCCCGCGAACTGTGGTTCGGCAAGCCCGGCCTTATGCAGAAGGTTACACCCCCAGGCACCTCCTATGACCCAGGCACCCTCGAGTTCAGCCAGACCTACGAGTGGCGCGTCGATGAAATTGGCTCTGCCACAGTTCAAGGCCACGTCTGGACGTTCACCACAGGACCCTGCTTTGCCGTGGATGACTTTGAATCCTACGCCGACGATGCAGCAATAGCTGCAAAATGGGTCGATGTCTTCTTGGGTGTCTTCCTCGACACCGGAACCGTCCACAGCGGCGCCAAGGCCATGCGCCTTCAATACCAGAACCAGTACCCACCCTATATCACCGAAGCCACGCGGACCTTCACTGCTGCTCAGGACTGGACCGCAAATGACGTCAAGGCCCTGTCTCTCTTCTTCCGCGGCAGAGCCGATAACGTCGAGCAGGAGATGTATGTGAAGTTGGAAGACGCCGACGGTGCGAGCTATAAGGTCATCCATCCTTATAAGTTCGCTGTCCAATCAGAATTGTCCTGGTATGAATGGACCATCGACCTCAAAAACTTTAGCGACGGCAATGATGTAAAACTCGACGCCATCAAGAAAATTACCATTGGCACCGGCGATGGCTTCAAGTCCGGCCAGTCGGAGGAACCCCCCGACATCGACACGATCTATATTGATGACGTTACTCTTTGCCCCTGCAGATGCTTCAACCTGGAAAAATTGGATTTACGCAGCGACCTCGACGGCAATTGCAAAGTCAACTTTGAGGACCTGGCCGTTATGGCAAATGGCTGGCTCAACGACGGCCTGTCGATTAAGTAATTGGAACCAGCGTAGCTCTTTTGTAAGAAAGTTCAGGACCTGCCCTCGAACGTTGTAATCGGGGGCCACACGGGATTGCTTGCCCTCCAAAGCCCGCAGGGCGATGGAGGGTCATTCCTGTCCGCCAAAGGTGGATGCCCGCGCAGGCGGGCAGCAGGAATCCAAAACGCAGTAAGAATAGGGCCTATGCCGACCCTCGGCATAGGCCCTTCGTTTTTTGGGTTTTGCGGAAACTATCGCCCGCCCGAATTCGGTTGACCAAAAACCGCCCATCTGCGATTATATCTCCGGCGTTGGCTTTCTCGTCATAGAGAGTTCGTTGCTGCCGCTTCTGGATAATGTGGCCCGGCCGCGGTCGGGAAAGGCAGCCTGTGCCGGTACATAAGATGACCTGTGACAGAACGCCAGACGCATTTTGCCCGTTTTTATGGGAACTTTGCAGCCGGATTTCAGTCTGAATCGAGGATAAAAGGCGTGGCACAACCCTTCAATATCAATAGTGACGACACCCTGCTGGTCGAGCAGTGCCGCCTCGGCCGTTCCGCCGCAATGGAACGCCTTGTCCTCAAATACCAGGACCGCATCTACAACGTAATATTAAAAATCTGCGCAAATCCCGACGACGCCGCGGAACTTTGTCAGGAAGCGTTTGTCAAAGTATTGGAGAACATTGATAAGTTCGAGGCCCGAAGCAGCTTCTATACCTGGCTCTTCCGGATTGCCGTCAATCTGACCTTGAACCATTGTCAGAGAAGCGCCCGGCTCCAGACAAGGTCTCTGGATGCCTCCGATGACGCGCACACAGAAAATGCCAGGCAGATGTTGCAGGACTTCTTGAGCGATGATAGCTCTCCTGACCCGGCGGCCGTCGCTCAAAATAAAGAGCTGGGCCGGATAGCCCTCAGGGCTTTGATGAAATTAGATGATGTCCATCGGACCGTAATCGTCCTGCGGGACATCGAAGGTATGAATTATGCTCAGATTGCCAGGGTCCTCGGCATCGAGTTAGGCACCGTCAAGAGTAGATTGAGCAGGGCCCGAGACAATCTGAAAGATATGATGGAGAACCTCTGTAATGAAGTTGAATCCAAAAATAGACGAGCTGCTCAATAGTTTCACCGACGGCGAGCTTACCACAAGACAGCAGACCGAGGTCCATCGCTTGGCCGCCCACGACCCCCAGGTCAGGCAGCGCCTGAAGTTCCTGCAAAAATGTAAGCTCCTGCTCGGTTCCCTGCCTTGTGCTCAAGCTCCATCTACAATGGCGGAGGATGTAGTCGCCGCACTCGAGAGAAAAACGCTTCTCGGCCGCCTGCCTTCTCCAATGGAGCAGAAAATAGGAGCAAGGCATCTATTTATTCGCAAGGTCTTGTCTGTCGCTGCCATTATTGTCCTGGTAGCTGTTCTGTCCGCGGTAGTTTACGTTATCGTGACCCCCCGGCGCACCCCCCAACCCCCCAATACGATTACTGCTCGCACAACCCCGCCGGCAGTTGAACCGATTGAGTCTGCCCCGACCGTTGTGGCGGCAGGTTTCACAGGCCGGCTCGAATTGAAAACAAGCTCCTTCATCGAGGTGGATGCCTCCATCAATAGGGCGGTCGCCGATAACGACCTCCTGAATTGCATAAGTCTCAGCCGGGAGCCGGATAGAAGCGAATACGTCCTCGCCTGCACACCAAAGGGCCTGGACGAGCTGCTCTCCGACCTCGAAGCGATATGGCACAACCTCGATTCGGCAACGCTGTCTGTCCAGACCGAAGAGTTTGGCCGACCGGTGGTCGTTGACGCCGTCACCGCCCCGCAGGTTCTCGAAATCGCAAGTCAGAATACCGCTGAAAAATCTGTCGAGGTCGCAAAGGACTTGGCCGTCTTAAATAACCTCGCCGAGGTTCTCCCCGGAAAAGAAGTCCTCGCTGCCGCAAGTGCAAAAACCTCCGATTTCGCCGTCACTTCAAGAATCCCAAAACCCGTCTTGACAGGCTGGCCAAAAACAATTAAAACCTCTCCACGCCGGGTTGAAACCAAAGGCAACGTCAACCTGGTAATTACCGTCCTGACCGGCAGGTAACAGCCCGCCGCACGTCTGGCGGATAAAAATTAAAATTTTTACTTTTGTGTCCTGTCTTTATCCTTCCTGTCTTTATCCTTATCCCTGGCGTCGCCTGTGCGCTGGTGCTCCTTGTCCGGATTGGGCGGCGGGCCGGCCTCCGACTTTCTCGAATCGGCCGGCTTGCCGACGATAGGCGGCTTGGGAATTTTCACCTTCTTCGGCTCGGTCACCCGGACCTCACGCGGCGAAACGAACGGAGGCATGTGCTCCATGGGTGAAGTCACCGAACCCTTATGCTCCGTAGGCGGTGGCGCCGGCTCCTTATGCTCGGTCGGCGGCGTCACAGTACCTTTGCGTTCCATGGGTGGCTGGACTATCTTCTGACCTGCCGACGTGGGATGCTGCCAAGCGCACCCAGCCGGCTGCAGTGCTTTTCTTCATCTAATCTCGAACTCAACGAAGTCGGTCAGAACGGAGAGAGTCGAATACTTGTCGATGGTGAGGTTATCGACCCGAACCGTGACTCTATATTTCCCTGGAAGCCATCCGTCCATGAGCTTCCACTTCCGGGCATCTGTTCGGACCACAAGCTTCCCGCCGGGTTTGACTTCCTTTCTTCCAATTCCTGAGACCGTCACAGGGACGTTCATTTTAGGCCGCGAAAGGTAAAGATTGCCCGGCTTGTCGTCTCGATAGATATCAACCAAAGACACGTTACAGGTCTCTCCGTTCCATTCGTTTGGCGTCAGTGAAAATGTGGAATGGTATATCGAGGAAGGCAACCCGTTCGACACTGTTATGGTCAAAGGTATTACTTCTCCGCCTTTTACATTCTTGAGATTTACGTCAGCAGTGACTACAACCGGTATTTGTCGTTCTTCCTTCCCGCGTGTTCCGCTCGCAACCGCAATCAGGCCGGCTCCGAGCATCAGGAATATGGACGCGTACTGTTTGAACATTGCCTGACCTCCTTTCTTACAGCCATCGTCACGCTTCAGCGACTTGTGGGACGGCTCACTCTGGAATCCGCTTACCGTTCCGGCTCGATTACAACCGCCGTTCCATAGCAGAGCACTTCTGTAGCCGAACCCTTGCTGACCACCTCTGAAGCATCATATCGAAGGCCGACTACTGCGTTTGCACCAACCTCCTGTGCATGCGATATCATAAGCTCGTATGCCTGTTCCCGTGCCTGTTCACACATCTGGGTGGTACGCACCAATGCGCCCGCCGATAATGCTCTTGAGGCCTCCTACAATCCCCTGTGCAATTGTGGGCGCACGCACAATAATTCCTCTGATAATCCCTCTGTATTCCTTGATACGGTATCCTTCAATTGTAAAGGTTGTTGTTACCGGCATATTCATAGTATTCTCCTTCAGGGTTCCACATTACCGAAGGGGATATCAAACAACGGTTTTGGTCTTCGGCTCAGTGCTATGGGGTTGCTTCGTCAGCGGCAGGACGCCGGCCATCTCTCCGATAACGTTAACGAGTTCAGAACCTGAAGGAATGACGATTTTTGCATTTTCACTCAGGGACTTCTCAAGGGCTTCGAGCTTTCTAAGAAGTTGGGCGTTTCCAACGAAGTATGTGTTCGCCGCCTCATTGACAAGTCTTATTGCTTCGGCCTCGCCCTCCGCCGCAAGAATCTTGGCCTGCTTTATCCCTTCGGCCTTTTTTATCTCCGCCCTTTTTACGCCGTCGGCCTGCCTCTCGACCGCGTTGGCATAATCCAGGGCGGCTATCTTTTCATTTTCCGCTTTCACAACCTTGTTCATGGTCTCCTGGACATCCTTGGGAGGGTCGATTTCTTTCAACTCAGTCCGAACTATCTCCATTCCCCAGTTCTTGGTTTCCTTGCTCAACGTTGTAAGAAGCTCACTATTTATTTTGTCTCTTTCGCTGTTTGCCGATTTCAGCGTGAGTGTGCCGATGATATTTCGCAGTGTCGTTCGAGCAAGGTTCACAATCTGAAATTTATAGCTATAGACATTGTACTGAGAGTTCTTAACGTTTGACTCATCATCCTTCACCTTAAAATAGACCTGTGCATCCACCCTTGCATTGAGATTGTCATTAGTAATGATTTCCTGCGGCTGGGCGTCCACCATTTGCTCGGTAATGTTTATCTGGAACATTCTTTCGATAACAGGAATGACCCAATGAAAACCCGGCATGGCAAAACGCCTGTACTTGCCGAGTCTCTCTATGAGGCCCCTGTGCGTAGGACGAACAATCCTTATGCCCATAAAAAAGATGACCACAACAGCCACAATTACAAACAACACGGTCGGATTCATAATATTCTCCTTTCACATTTTTATTCGCCGCAGGCGAAAATCAGCCAGACACCTGTATTCTACCACCACAGTATCCCTGTGAAACACAAAAAAACGTCATTGCGAGGCCGAAGGCCGTGGCAATCTCAATTCGATATTGGATATTCTGCTTTCACCATTTAACCGTCTCACCGTCAAACCGTCCTACCGTCTCTAATTCTACCGATATTCATTATTCCGGCCCTTGTCCTCAACCCGCATCGTAAATCG
>Ga0315282_10005011_pt1 | contig 22738 bp, 14 predicted proteins | sample YL17G07_20_MG_FD_203693 | JGI IMG/M metagenome (GOLD analysis project Ga0315282, IMG submission 203693) | Sediment microbial communities from Yellowstone Lake, YNP, Wyoming, USA - YL17G07_20 | ecosystem: Environmental > Aquatic > Freshwater > Lake > Sediment | place: USA: Wyoming | collected... | reverse complement strand
GAGATTCGAACTCTCGTCAGCGGGTCCAAAGCCCGCTATGCTTGTCCACTACACCACCGGGCTTCATGCGCAAAATGTTCTTGAACTAACTCTTTAATAAGCGATTTTTGATTAAAACCTTCCTCTTTTCACTGAAACTTTACTCTTTTACTTGCGTTTCCGGAAGAAAGCTAAACCGTCTTTTTGAAGCACGTAATCGAAGCCTGCTTCCAAGAATACTTTGATTTCTTCGGGTTCCTGGGCGACTCTGACGTGAAACTCTTCTTCTAAACCATGCTGGAACAACGCTTTTTCAATGGTTATGTAGATCAGCGTGTTCTGGATGTTCCTGTGACCAAGTAGTTGTTTAACGTAAAGTATATCTTTTGTTTTATGATATTCCATAGTTGCTTTCCAATGGCGAAACGTGTGGAAGTGTATTTGCAATATGCGAGGATTTGCAAGTTTCTTTGCTGCGTTTCTCCTTTGCTTGTCAAAGGTCCCATAGATGACTCTTGCGAAGATACGCTCCGACTTTTTCGGCAAATTCTTCAACATCTCTATCGCTTTTAACGAAATTGGCAGAATCCTCGGAAGACTTCCTTTTAAAGGCTTTATTCTCACCGTTCTACGTTCAAAGTCTATGTCCGCCCAAGTTAAACGCTGAATTTCGCCTGGTCTGGCGCCTGTTTCCTTTAACAGTTGGAGGAGCGTTCCAAGTTTTTTGCCTACAGCAGCGACGAATTGGTCTAATTCTTTTTCTGTTGGAATAAACGGAATCTCTGGTTCGCCTTTATATTCTGGTGGCTGCCATTGGATGCCAAGCGTCTTGTAAAACACTTTTAACGTGTCTGTATACTGCTTCTTACTGCTAAGTTTTATTTCAGCGCTCGCCAGATACGCTTTAACTTCTTCTACATCAAGAAGGTTTACACCCGAGTTGAGCAGCGCATTCAGAACTCTACTGTAATTTTTTACTGTGCTTAGCCTTCTCCCGTTTTTCTGCATTTTCCACATGAACTCTACGATTTTGCCTTTAACGTCGATTGGTTGCTTTGTGCCCTCCCGCGAGGCTTCTTCTTGTCGGGTCACTTCGGTCAAGTTTTTCGACGCTTCTGTCAAGCAGTCGCATACTTGACGCTTACTAATTATGGCTGAGTCGCTTTTTAATGACTGCGTATGAATTCTTGAAAGGCGTTGCAATGTTTCTGAACGGTTGCAATTGGGGTCGGTGAAGCGGTAACCGCAGTCTCTGCAGAGCCAACGTTGAGCTTGAAAATTGAGATTGTATCTTATTCCGTCTTTCCAGAGTTTCTGTGAACTGCACTGTGGGCATTTAAGCCGTGATTTAGCTTTTGGCTCTGGATTTCTGTTGTTCTGCCTTTCAGCCACGGTTTTGTGCCTTCTTTAGCGTTTTCTCAGTTTTTCGAGGTGTTTTTTCAAAGTTTCCATTTTCTTTAGAATTTCAATTTTTGACTCGCTTTTTACGGCTGTTTCTATGTCTTCTGTTTCAATTTTTGCTTTTCCAGCTCTTTCCGCTATTAAGCCTGCTGACAGCAGCGTGGAGAGACCTATTCGGATATCCGCCAGGTTTGAGCTTGCTTCTGCTACCATGCTGATTAGCTCTTCTGTAATGGCTTCTTGCTGGAAGGCGTGTTCTGCGCGGTCTTTGAGAATTTTGTAGGTTTCCTCTTTCGTATAGGGTTCAAGCATTATGATTTTTGGCTGAAGGGTGCTCAGCAGCCTCTCTGGAAGCTGGCTGGCGTCTTCAATTCTGTTACTCACCAAGATCAGGGTTGTTTTAGGCTGACGGTTCAGGTAGTAGATGAGCGGCTCTTTCTCTTTTCGGAGTACAGCATCAACTTCGTCTATGGCTATGACCACAGCCCTATCGTTTAGCATGGTTTCGAAAGCTCTTTTTAGGCGGAACATCTGCCACCCTACGTTGGGCACTTTTAAGCCTAAGCCTGTAACGATCTCAACCATTGTGTAATAGGGCGTCCGCGTTCTGCCAGCGTTAACATACAATGCAGATACGGGAGCCTTTGTTTTCTGTGCATGTTTGTTAATTTCAGTCTGCAAGTATTGAACACAAACGGTTTTCCCCGTTCCAGGCTTGCCGTATATGAAGAGGTTTCTGGCTTGACCGGTTCTGAACACGTCTGAAAGGAAATCAGCCATGAGCTCCAAATCTGAGTCTCTGCAAAGCGGTTTGCTATCAGGAGGATCGGATAATGGTTGAAGCCATTTTGCATCTTTGAAAATACGGCTTGTTTTCACTTCAAACAGCGTCATTGTGTGCGTTTACCCCATCAGCGGACATAGAGAGACAGAGACGGGTAGACTCCCTTCCCCCTACTCTTTTTTCAAGCTGGCTTACCTTAACGTAGACTGCTTTCCAGTGGTAACAATCACGGTCCAACACAAAAGCCACAAGAACATAGCCTATGTCCTCGTATTGCGTTGTTGCCCAATCAAAATCATCCCGATGCAAACCGCCAACAACAAGCTTGTCTATTCTGCGCGAAAAATGACCCCTGATAGGTCCCTTATCGTTCACAGACCCCTTCCCCTACGTTCTTCCAAACGGATCTGCCGAAGGTGCGTTGCATTCGGTCAAAACAGCTTTGGCAGCGCCTCAAAATCTGGTGGCCTTTGACATCATTTATTTCGTATTCAACGGCTAATCTTCCGCATAGCTCGCATTTCTCAGCCACTGGAATTCGGCGCCACAGGAAGTCTGGTGAATCTTCAACTATGGAATTGTCCACAATTCGGCACATTTCAGGAATTTGGATATTTTCAGGCGTATTTTCAGTTTTAGGCTCAGAATTGGGTTTAGAAAAAATCCTACACAATCCTTCGTTAGATGATAAAAGAAAATTTTCTTGCTGGAGGATGACGGTGGATAACTCTTCTCTGTCTGTTTCTTGTTCTCCCCACGTGTTTTCGCTCAAATTTTTGTAGCAGTAGAATGTTGTTGTGTGTAGGATTTCTTTTAGCCATTTTCTAAAGCCATTTTTCAAATTAGTCGCTGAAATTGTCCACATTTCAAGATTTTGGCTAATTGTGGACTTTTCTCCATGCCTAACCAATGGTACGTAAACGTTCAACCGTTTATCGCTGTCATCCTTTTGGATATCCACGTACCCTATTTCGCTGAGCCTCTCAAGCATTCGTCTTATGGTTTCGGAGCTTGCCTTCTTTTCGTGGACCTTGTTGTATTCTGCCGTTAACTCTTTCAGGTACCAAGTTTCCTTAATTTGGACGATTTCGTGATAGAAGCTTAGGATTCTCTGCTCTGTGCCTGTGCGTGTGGTTTCAAAAACTTCCGAGTATATTTCCAAGGCTTTTCTGACGTCTTCAACAGTCGCTATTAGAAACTTTTTGTCGTTGATTTTTAGGAATGGTCTCTGGTAAAAGTGTAAGGCAGTTACGGTTTTTAGGAATTGGGTGAAATGCTGAAAGTCGCGCATGTCCCTTACTATTTCTTTGGGGAAAAATTCATGTAGGCTTGTGAAGGGCACTACTACGTCTGTTGGGGCGTTTGTAAACTGGTTTTTGATGCTCTGGATAAGCCTTTTTATGATTTCTGCTTCTTCGGTTTCGTGGTTGTATTGCCATGGGAAGCTGGCCTTCAGGTTTGTCAAAAAGTTGACTTCTTCAATCTTTTCTTTTGAGGCTTCAGGCGTAACTGTGAAGCTTCGGGTAGCCAATTCTTCCATGTAGCGTTTGTCTGTTGAGAGGAATATGGTGGCGGGCCAGCCTTGAATAACTACGCGGCTGGTTCTTAATTGACCTTTTAGGGTTTTGTCTGTGAAGCGGTATTCAACCCTATGGCTGTCGTGGCTTAAAATTGGGAACAGCATGCGAAAGGTTTCAAACTCTGGGCTTTCAAGAAACACGAGAATCTTGTGGGACAAGTCTATTAGCGTGTAGGAGTCGCGGATCTCCTCGTTCCAAGCCTTGATCTCCTCCTTGTAGCTTTCTAAGGCTTCTCTGTGCTCGTCTTCATTTTGGTAGCTGCGTTTCTTAGGTTTGACTGGTTTATCGAGGAAGTCGATAGGTTCGCCGTACTTGTTTAAGAGCACGCCGTAGCTATGGATTAGGGCTTTGGGACTTAATCCCCCCAGAAACCAGACATCTTCTTGCAGAAAATACCGTAACGTTTCAACGACATTGTAGCTTTTCCCAACACCGCTTTCACCTTTCAAGAATAAGTTAATGGGCTCTGGAAGGTAAGCGCTTAAGCCCGTGAAGAAGACGCTGAGTTTTGTGGCTTTATCCCTTTTAACCCTTCTATCTAAGTCTCTGAGAATGTAGTCAATTAGATTTTCAGTTCTCCAAACCTCAACAGCCTCTATGGTGGAACAGTCTGCAGTCAATGTTTATCACTCGTCTCCGCAGTGGTGGCTTGACTTTTAGGAGCCTTCAGTTTCTGTCGGTAGATTCTGTTTTTTCCATAAAGCCAATAGCCAAAGGCGTAGCTATCCCCGTAGTAGCGGTTGTTTATGGTGGCGTTGTTCTGCCTTAGAATGTTGTAGGCTTGGTTCCACTTGTCTTCGAGGTTGTTGGCTTTGTAGGCTACTTCGTACTCGCCGAGTCGGCTGCCAGTCTGCTTCTCAAATTTTAGAATTGTAAAGGTTTCTTCTTTTACTGCAGCCTTTTCCTTGACGCCTGTAATTTCTGCGATTCTGCGTTTTATGTTGACTGCAGTGGTTTCTAAGGCGTCAGCCAAATTCGCTATGATTTCAAAGATTTCGGTGCTCATTTTGTTCCTCCTAAAAGCTGGTCGATTAGCTTGGCTTTTTCCTGCAGTAGGTTTTCTTGGCTTTTGGGAACGATTAGCAGCAACGAATCGTAAAGTATTGTGACTGTGGTTCCTGGGTCTAAGTTGTAATAGTTTCTGTATGACTTGGGTACGGCTATTACGCCTGAGGTGCCATGCTTCATGATTTTTCTGTCTTCTTTTGCAGGCAAATCTAAAGCCTCTTTATGGTCTTATCGCAAGTCTTATATAGTCCGTTGTCAATATTAAAGATACCGTTGTCTTTATGACAAACGATGGTGAATTAATTGGGTGAAACTACGAGACATTCACGCATCCGTGGATTCTTGACGCCGAAGCAGAGGGAATACTTAGAAAAGAAACGGGCAGAGTGTACGAGTGATGAGCGTCGTCAATGGGACTACAGGATTAGGGAATCTGCGAAGAAGGCGTTGGAAGACTTGGCTTTCTTAGCCAAGAATCTTTCTGAAGACCAGCAAAAAGAAGTCTTTGCAGTTGAACGTGTCATCTCATCGTTTGGTGATATGTTATCTTTCGAAGCGCAAAAGGCGGACCCCTTAAGAGTCATGTGGGAACAGAGAAGACGTTTCTATTTGGCTGTTCAGATCAGGGCTCTCGCTACAAGGATGGTGGACGAATTTAACAAGGTGTTCTTGGGAGATGCGGGAGTTGCTTTAACGCCTTTTGTTGTACAATGGTATGAGGATAGCGTTATTTTTTCTCTGGGAAAAGAGCCGTTTGGAGAGGGAATAGCGCCTATAGCATTGTTTAAGCCGGGTGAACCGGTAAAGTATGCCAGAGCAGCAAAGGCGTTTAAGGCTGGAGACACTGTTTCTAAAAATGGGCTTGAATTTGTAAGCTGGAAAGAGCTTGGTGAAAAGAAGCCAGAGCCTATTCAAACATTGCGATATCAAAAGGCTTTGGGAGCGCCTAAAATCTTTGCTGGAGACAAAGCGAAAATTGTATGGTGTAACAAGTATACGGAAAGAGTTTTCCTTGGAACATGTGAAAAATGTGAATATGGCAACTTAGAAAAATGTGATTTTAGGGAGCTACTTAAAACTACGCCTGCAGAACATTAGATTCAAATTATGCTACTGGAAGCCAAGGTGTTTATTAAATGTATCAGTTGCAGATTCCTCCCACAGGTTGAGAAGCTGATTAAGGTTCACGTTGGAGCTGACAAGCAGACAGTGTAGAAGTACATGAAGATGCTGACAGAAGACCTTGGATTTCTACAAGCAGTGACAAAGAATTCTTTGGGAGCCTACATTTACAGAATAGACATCGAAACCATCGAGCAAAATGTTAGTGAACACATGAAAGAGAAGCTTAGGCAATTGACGCTTTTTGACTTTCGCTTGAGACAGGAAGAGGGGGGTGAAAGCTGAGAAAGTTTAGTGTGTGCGTGTGCAGAGAGACTGAAGAGAGACTATAACGCTCACTTAAGGAGCAGATGAATAAGGTAAAGATTGGTTAGCAGAGAGGCTATTATTTCATCTTAAAGAAGAAGCATGATTCTTAAAGAAACAGAGAGACTGTTAAATGTGCCGAGCTGGGGCGCATTCCATTAGACATTACTAACAGAAGATAGTTAAGAATTGGTGATATAGAAGATTTTTCCCGTAAATTTTAAGCCAACTTTTAGCTTATTTTCGCTTTACAGAGGAGAAGGAAGATGAAGAAGGCGGTTTCAGGAATAACGTTAACACTGTTGATTTTAACAAGCACGTTAACGTTAGCATTTAGCGTTCAACCAGTCAGGGCTTGGAGTGGAACTGTTTATATTAGAAGTGATGGAAGCATAGATCCACCTGATGCGCCAATAATTACCGCCGATAATGCAACGTATACGTTAATTGGCAATATTTCAAGTTCTGCTGACGGGATCGTGGTGGAAAGAAGTAACATCGTGCTCGATGGAGCAGGTCACACGGTCGAAGGTGCAGAATCATATCTATCAAAGGGCGTGAGGTTGACGAACGTGAATAACATAACGATAGTAAATTTGAAAATTCGGAAATTTTATGATGGATTATATTTCAATAACTCTTCTGAAAATTATGTTTATGGAAACAAAATTGAAGCCAACTCATACGGTGTAATACTTACAAACTTTTCAAATAATAATACCTTAATAAGCAACGATATTAGCAATAATTATGAAGACGGATTATGGCTGATTTTTTCATCTCACAACAGGGTTTATAATAACACTATTCACCACAATAATTATTATGGCCTTGGATTGTATGCCTCGAGGAATGTTCTTAAAGGAAATAAAATGTTCAGTAATAAATATAACTTTGGAGTTTGGTGTGACTCAGATCTTTCAGATTATATAAATGACGTGGACATTTCAAACACGGTTAACGACAAGCCCATTTACTACTTGGTAAATGAAGAGGATCGCATTATTCCGTTTAGCGCGGGATATGTAGTGTTAGTTAATTGTAGTCGCATAACTGTTCAAAATCTTGAGATTGCAAATAATTTTGAAGGCATACTTTTAATCTTTACTTATAACTCTACAATAGTTGGAAATAGGCTAATAGACAATGAAAACGGCATTGGATTATGGTATTCATCCAATAATAATTTGATTTGCAATACCATCATGAATAGTGGCTTTGCAGGAATTTGGCTGTATAAATCTGAAGATAACGTTATACGAGAAAATGACATAGCAAATAGTGGTCAAGAAGGAATCTGGCTTTATAGCTCTTCTCGAAATCTTATTTTTAGTAATAACTTTGTAAATAATACTAAGCAGGGTTATTCCTCTAATTCAATAAACATTTGGGATGATGGTTATCCTTCTGGCGGAAACTATTGGAGTGATTATACTGGCGTAGACTTTTACAGTGGCCCCAATCAAGATTTGCCAGGAAGCGATGGCATAGGCGACACGCCATACGTTATCAATTCAAATAACGTGGACCATTATCCGCTTATGAATCCTTACGAACCGTCGATTATGGGACCCCCTGGGACTTATGTTTGGATCTACTGGAAAAGAGATAACAACTACAATTTTGATATTGATTTAAATGTTACTGATGCTCCTGATGTTGTTGGCTCTGGGCAGGTTATTTTTTGGGCTCATCAGTTCGGCTTCGTTAATGGAAGCGGGGGTTACATAGGCTTACAAGTTGTTGGTTCTCAGAAAAAAGCCATATTCTCAATTTGGGATGCCATAACCGGTGAGCCCGGCAACCCATTTCAAGAAGGTGACGGGCATGGTTGGCAAATCATCATTAACTATGACTGGAAGCTTAACCACAAATATCGCTTGAGAATATGGGAGTTAAATATCGAGCAAAACGGTGATGAATGGTGGCTCGCGGCAGTATATGATTACGCAAGTGGAGTTGACACCATCATAGGGAAAATATTGGTTCCTGCAGCGTGGGGATGGCTCACAAATACTTCAGTAACATGGGTTGAGTATGCCGGATACGACAATTACGAATCAAAAAACATACCATACACAAGGGCTGTCTTCTCCAATCCTTACGCTCGAAACCCTGTAGAAAATTCTGGACCAGATAAGCTGTATGTAGCCTACGGAGCTAAACCGGCAAACAACTCTGACGTAGATTATTTTGGTGGATACACGTTTGCCTTGGAAGCTGGAGACGATGTTGTTCGTGACACTCCAGAAGGTTGGCTGAGTGAGGGCTTTCCTTATTTTGAGATTGAGGCTTCACCTTCCTCTCAAACGGTCAGCCCTGGCTGTTCAGTTACGTACACCGTAACTATAAAATCTTTTAATGGTTTTAACCGTCAAGTTTCGTTGGTAGGATACGCGCAAAGCGGTATTACTGTATCATTCAACCCGGAAACTCTCACGCCGCCACCAAATGGTGTGGCTCAATCTGTGCTGACGATTACAACGGCTAAGTCGTTGGCTGCGGGGAACTATACAGTATCGGTAAGAGCGGAAGAGGTGGGTGGTCAGGTTAAATGGGTTACAGTGGAGTTGACTGTGATTCCTCCGAAGGTTATTTCTTTTGATGTTCTCTATGAAGACGTAGCCTACACTGTTTTAATGGAAGTTTCATCTACTGCATACGCAAAGCTTCTTCAAAGCGCTGAGAACGCACGTAAGGCTTCATATCCTTATTTCAACGAGTCTTTGTTTGCACAAGCATATTACTTATTCTACTATGTTGAGGCTCCGGACATGTTTCCAGTTTTTAATGCTAATGTTTACCGAAATGGTGTGGCCGTTATGGACCGCGAGTTGAAAGTGGCGATTGTTAAGGGGCTGATTGAATATTGCTATGTGCTTATTGGGTGTGCATGGCCTGGTATGCTGGACCAATTTAAGATGCAAGGTTTGGGCTGGCTTAAGATTTACAATGATAATCGTTTCATGGTGGGCGTTTCTAACGGACTTAGTGAAATAACATATTTAGCAACTATAATTGGACCAATCATAGATAGCATAAAAACTATGTTTGGGGGTTCAACAAGTAAGGCTGTTGAAGGAGGGGTTTCCCTGTTCTTTAGCCTGCTTGGAGGCTATAATTCGCTTAAGGAGTGCTATGGCGCCGAAAAGGCAGACGCCATCGTTAACATACTTGTTGAAAAAGGATACATTTCAGGAAAAGACTACAACCCAATGCGGCTCTATAAGAGATTCGTTGACAATCCTCAAGAAACTATGCAGACGCTAAAAGCGATAGGCGAACAAGTGTTAGAACTTGAACTTGACTCAAATGCGCAAGCAATACTAACAGACTTCATAGATGAGATCAAAAGCGGTGTCGTAGGAGACTTCGCAACGGGAGCCGCTGTGGGATTACTCGCCTACTTTGGCTCCGGTCTTACGGCTAAAACCGCCACGTTGATAGGGGTTAGCAAGACGTTCGGAAGTTTCGTTGGCGGCACCCTTCCACTGTCGCTTGCCAGCGCCATTCACGAAGCATATATAACGCCTATGGCTGAGGCTCTCAACGCAGCCTGGGAAAGCACTGGACAAGCCTCAGACGCCTACCTCGCCCTTTACTCGTATGGGGATATGGTGGCTTATCCAATAGGAGATCAGTTTAATCTGACAGAGGCTCAAATATTTGCAAGCACATATGGCGTTGCTTGCTTGGTTGAGTTCCGCTATTACATGTATTCATACTTCTACAGAAGTAGACAGCTTTTTGTTTCCGAATCTGAGCTTAACATACTTAAAGACAGCGCACAAGCGATGTTTAATGAGGCAGTAGATTGGGCTGGAAGATTAGGCAAAATCCTCGACTTGTCTGAAGCATTAGTGGGCGAAGATGACCCGCCAAGCGAATTTGCCACGTTAGCCGCCCGCACCATCAACGATGTAGCGCACATACCGCAGCTAATTTCCCCGTTGAATATTTTTCCAGAAATACCCGCTAACCTCAGTGGCCTTACAGTAATTTGTGGACTAACACCAAACATAACCTTAACCTCAGAAGCATACGTTTTCGCAGTCCAAAATGGAATGTGGCACTCAAACTTTTCATACTCGATTTACGTTGACGACCCGTATGGACGCTCCTATCTCATAATATTTAATCCGCCTCAACAAAGCTACGAAGTTAAAGTTCAAAATGAAACTTCATTTTGCCTGAAGAACTTCAAACCGGAAAATGAGACAATCACAATAACAGATGCAGGTAATGTAACAGGCACAGAAGTATATTTTAATGTAACAAACTCTTCAGTTGATCCCGAATCAGTCATCCCAGAGTTCTCACCAGTCACATTCTTGCCGCTTTTCATGTTTTTCACGATGCTTGCCAGCATTTTCACAAAGAAAAGAAAATTAAATAGGAAGCATGGTTGTGCACAGGGTCATTACAAAGGAATCCCCAAACATAGCAACTTTTTCGTTTCCTCGCCGAAAGCTTTAACAGAATTTTACGAAAACGAGATAGCCTTCGCGACAGAAGATGCTCCAGTAAATTTTAAATAAATTTTGAATTATAAATGAATCCTAATTGAGAGGAGGGAATGAAATGAAACGGTTTGCTGCTGGAATCATATTGAGTTTTATGTTGATATACGTGTTACCGTTGGCTTTTAACGTTCAACCCGCTAAAGCTGGAACAATAGTTGTCCCAGATGACTACGCAAGTATTCAAAGGGCCATCGATGTCGCTTCTCCTTTTGATACTATCTTTGTGCGAAAGGGCGTTTACTGCGAAAACTTGTTTATTGGTAAGGCTTTGTCTTTGGTAGGCGAGGATTGGCAGCAGACAATTATCGATGGAGGTGGAACGGGACATGTGATTTACATTAAAGCTAACAATGTGAAAGTTTCAGGTTTCACCATAAAGAACAGCAGTTCTGAATATCCATACAGCGGCATATACCTTGACGAGTCGCACGGCTGCCACATATGCGGAAATAATATAACAGCAATGTATTATGGAATCCGCATATACAACTCATCCGACAACTACGTATACCAAAATTACATAAATTATGAATACGGCGCATCTTCCAGTGTTATGGGAATCGAATTAGCATGGTCCCAGAACAACACCATTAGCAACAATTATATTGAAATTGGCATTAAATTAGCGGAATCACGAAATAATCTCATTGATTGGAACACTTTTTTGAATCGCTGGGCATTGGCCGTAGATGTAGAAATTAACTCTAATTATAATACGTTTATGCGTAATCATATCAATTGTTCATACGGCTTCTTCATATCTGGATCAATTGGTAATGTGATTAAAGGAAATGAAGTGGTAACGCGCGACGATTGTGTTCGAGTCTGGCAAGCCAATAATACGGTTATGAGTGAAAATAATTTTAACGTCGAAGAATACGGATATTATGCTCTTTATATTAGATGGTCTCACAACTGCGTTTTTTATCATAATAACATTTTTAGCGGTGGTGTTAGCATTTCAGAAGGTCTCATTGGAAATGTTTGGGATGATGGCTATCCAAGCGGAGGCAACTATTGGGAAAAACAGTGGGGCAAATCTGACTATTACAGTGGACCTAATCAGGATCAGCCTGGAAGCGACGGCATTGTAGACACGCCTTACGATCTTGGCTATGGTAATAAGGACAGGTATCCTTTTATGAACCCTTACCGTGAGCCTCTATTTGAAATTTCTTCATCTCCGCAGTCCCAAAAGTTTTATGCTCCGCAGACAAAGTCATACACCATAATTGTTACTTCCGTTAACAGTTTCATATTGCCCGTGAACCTTTCATGCACGTGGCTCGGCTCAGCGCCTTCAGGAATAACCTTCTCCCTAAGTAGAAGCACAATAACGTCTCCGCCCAACGGGAAAGACACATCAAACCTAACTATAACTGCTTCTCAAACGGCAACAACAGGCTCCTACACTTTAAGAATAACTGGGACAAGCGAATCGCTGACAAACTACATAGACATCGCAGTAACCGTTTTGTCAGCCTCGCTTGATATTACTCCTCCAGAAATAAGCGAGCCATTGCAAACACCATTAAATAACACGATACAGCCAGATGAAAGGGTAAAAATTTCAGTTAACGTGACAGACGGCGAAAGCGGCATAAGCCAAGTAATCCTATCATACACAACAGACAACGGAACAACATGGACAAACCTAAATATGCAACTAAATATGACAACAAGCTCTTACGAGCAGGAAATACCCCAACAACAGCCAGACACAATAGTCAAATATAAAATAATCGCATGCGACAACGCGGGAAACAACGCAACAAAAGACAACAACGGATACGGCTACAAATACCACGTCATACCAGAATTCCCATCAACACTAATTCTTGTAATATTCATGCTGACAACTTTAATGGCAACCACCCTCTGGAAAACAAAAAGAAAACACCAACGTTCCTAAATTTTCTTTCTTTTTCTTCAATTCTATTCTGTTAGTCATCGTTAACAGAAGATATGCACACGATGACAAAATATCAGTAGAGCTCTTTAAATTATGGTTTCTATTGCGTCCAAAAGTTTACCTATTCTAAAAACGTATAGTTTGTAACTCTAAATATTATTTTGAACCATTATCGATTATGAAAGTGTAGATTTCCATTAACGCATCAAAGAATTTCTCGATGTGATCCACCAACTTATTCGAGTGAGTTTCGCTATCGTGTAGATGAAATAGATGTCCTATCCAGAACCAAATTTTTCCCTTTTCGCTTTTTCTTTTGGAGCAAGTGCACAAGTCTTCTAAGGCCGGATTCATCAATAAGCTGAGAATAAACATCGTATTCCAAACTCGAATCTATTTGGTATCCACCAACATGAACTCTTTCCATTATTTTGATTTCAGACAAGATCTTGTTCCTTAGTTCGAAAATTATCTTCTCGAATTATTCTGGATTATTATTAATCTTCCTTTTGAAAGTATTCAAGTATAGTCCTTCTCGAACAATAAGCTCTGCCATTATACCCTCTCCCCAGAAACTTACTGTGAAATGAGGGACGTCAAAATATCGTTCGCCCAAGGATGGTTATCTAATGCTAATACGTTTCTTTTTATGAATTATGACCGCTAGTAGCGTTGCTATTAAGAACAATAACGGAATTATGAATGGCTGAAACTCCGGAGTTACAATTACTCCTTGGCTTCCCTCATGATCATATGAAAAGTAGATTGAGGTGTGTGTACTGTTCTCGTGTGACAGAATGCCATTTTGTTGTTTTCCATCTATTAGTATTGAAAATGGTCGATTTGCAAGCTCTTTTGGAATTGTGACCACACAGAACCCTCGAGTTCCCTCAGGTCCTGATACATTGAAGCTTATTTCATTACTCCATTCTTTAAACTCAAAATTGGAAATTGTCGAGTTGCTTTGTATTGTAATTACAGAAGTTGTGTTCTTAATTGTTATTTGGAAAGAAGTGATATTTCCAACAAGGTTGCTTGGCCAATCTCTATGAAAGTCCAGATCACTGATGTAGGAAATTGAGCAATTTAAGGGATCAAGTTCTGGGGCGTCGCTGTAATATTTTGCTATAGCGACCAGCCATATGCCTGGTTTCGGGTCAGCCCAAAAACTGGTTCTGAAACGGTTATTATAATCTACAGTCATGGAAGTTAATTCGGTTAATGTGGAATCGTAGACCCATAATGATACCTTCGGATGCTTCGAAGGAATAGCCGTGTTTACTGAGAGGAGTTGACACACTATTCCAAACCATTTCGGTGAACCAATATCTACAGAATATGTGCGTACTTCCCAACCGTCACCAAAATTATTCCAAGATGACAATGCTAAATACTGAAACGGTGTGACAATACTTCCAGACTCATCACCCGACTGAATGGTCGAAAGTTCCACAGCTGAAAAGTGTTCTGCTATACCTATGACGATTTGTAACCAAATACCTGAAGGAGGGTTTTCATACCCTTGTCTCCAACGATCAAAATATGTTGTTTGCGAAGTGAAAGTACGTCCCACTTTTTGATTATAACTCGCATCAAATAGTGACACATAAACATCAGGTATTGCGTAACTGTGCTGTATAACGTAGTTGCTATTTCTGATCGACAAATTAGCAACAATCAGGTCACCTTTGAATTTTGGCAAGTACACGCTGCAATCAGGGGTATTAATCCAATAATCTTCCAGTCCTTGAAATCTTACGTGTATTAGAGATGAGCTGTTTGTTTGTCCAGTTATCTTAAGTATATAAAATGACACTGTTGGTTTTGTTGGGGGATAAAAAGCTAAACCTATTGAAGGGCCTACCGTCCATAACGATACAAGACTTGGATTAAGAAGTGCATATTTAACTTGTTGCGTTGAACAGGTCATTCCTACGAAGAAAAAGTATTTTTGTGATTGCATGATCTTCAAGTAGAATGTCTGCCCAGATTGTGTAAAAGTCCAGTTTTGATCCAGTCTTACAAAATCTATAGAATTAATGTTGTTTGCGCTGGTAATTTTTATCGTCGCTATTGCATACCCGGAACCGAATATCGCAATAAAATATGTGCCTTTTTTTGGATAAGATATCATTTTTTCTTTAAATGAACTGGGGGTTGAGGAGGTGCTATCAAGCAGTATGTTTAGGTCTGGATCAATGATCAAGTATCTCGCAGTCATTCCATTTTGTACTACTGCTCCGTCAAAAGCTATCCAATCGTAGTACTCGGTTATTGTTGACCTAAAAAAATCCATGTCCACTTGGAAGCGGGATTTAATTGTTTTTCCATTATCGACATTTAATTCGAATTTAACACCAGTCTTCTTTACAATCTCTACAAAAATGTCTGTACTGCCTTTATTGATGATCATTAATAAGTATGTCCCGAGTGAATGCGATTTAGAAGTGAAGAGTTCACTTGCATAATTTGTATAAGATTTGTAAGCAACATTATATGCGCCTTGCTTTCTTAAATCGATTGTTAAGTCAGCTCCTGCATATCTGTTTACGTAAAGGTAGAACCAGTCTTCAGAGAGTAACGGTATTTTGAAGTAAAGGTTTTGGCCAGCAATTAGATGTACTTGCTCTTTTTCTATTTCCGTAATGTATTTTGCCCCATTATTATATGAAATAGCTTGAATCCATGCGGTTGTTTCTCCAGTATCTATTAGCGTTGCTATCACTTTCCATGTACCAACTTGTGGATCGAGAACATAGAAGTGCATGGGTGAAGTTGCAGTCGTTGTAATGGGGTTTCTTGTGGCTAAAGTTCCATTAGGAAAGTATATAGTATAATTCACCCGGAGCACAAAACTCTGAGAAGCACCATCAATAGCCAGAAAGATGTCATTGGAAGTCAAGTTAAAGGTTACTTCCATAGTTGTCGAAGTCAGGTTAAATTCTAAAGTTTTTTCAATAAGACTAGCATTAGACAGAGATATTTGTTGATCCAACATAAGTATTTCAGGATAAGGTGAAATGGTTCTATTCTCAACAGTATAGTTAGAAGAACGAAGTTGTGGATAATATTCTGATGAATCTGTTATATTATCGGATTTAACAACTATTGGCGAGAATAATAGAAGAACTAAGAAAATGCCACATGCTTTCCTAAGCATTTATTCACACCTACATCATTTTATTTTCGTAAGATTTTTTAAGTTTTATGTAAGAATCTTCTCTTACAAGCCTAGCTCAACGAGCTTGCTTAGTTTTCATGCATTTTGGAACGACTCATTTGAGAAACTTCGACTTTAACTTTGAAAACATTTAACGCTCAAATTAATCTTACTTGTAATCGAAAAGAATTTTTCAACTTCACCGGTTTTTTCTAAAATTTTAGTTTTGTCCTTGCTCTCCTATTAAAGACGCTAGAAACCATAAAGGAGTATTTCTATGCCAAGGCTTAATGAAGCTTTCAAAATTTTTCAGGTATATGCTCAAAACTCCAAGCATTAGCAGTTTTCGAAAACACTGTCAAGAGCGTCGATATTATTCGCAGCAATATCTTCCGTTAGTCGCTGTTAACAGAATATCAGGTTTATGCCTCACTTTTGTCTGCAATCCATTAATGTGTTTCGTGAAGTCTTTTTTTGGCGTATTCTTAAAATAAAGTTTAATTAAAGTTTTGTTTCAGAATTTCTTTTATTTTTGGGCTTTAAATATTGTTGTTGGTGTTGATGCGTGCCCTTTTTCCAGCAGAGCGTTGATGCCGATTGTAAGGGCGGCTGTTCAATAGTCTGGACTATTGCCGTGTGTTTAGTTTGAACTATAGAGTTAAGAGTTTATTTTTGCGTTCTAAGCTTGCTTGTTCGTGCTCTAAGCATCTGTAGTTTTAGTATAGTCTTGACTATAGGGCTAAACGTAGAGGGGAGAGGGGGTGTGAAAAACGTAGGGGGGTCGACGAAACGATAGAGGGGTATGGATATCTGCAATTCTGAGCAAATAGATAAGTGAATTTCATTTAGCTTATCTAATAAGCGCAAGCTTAATATGCATCGCTATGTGTTCATATCTTGTGGTTGATTGTATGGATAAGGATGTTCCCAGTTGGGTTGGGCGTCGTTATGAGATTTTGTGGAAGGCTTTTGGCGGTTCTACGTTTAGGTTTGAGGATGCTGCGAAGGTTTTGATGGATAAGAATAAGGATGCTTGGGAGCAGGTTCCTGTTTTCTTGTCTGAGTTGCGTAAGGCTGGTTTGCTTTTGGTTGAGTCTGATGTGCGGGATGCGAGGCAGAAGTTGTATAGGCTTAGGAGTAGGGATGCTTTTGAGGAGCGTTTGGGGCGGGGTGAGATTGATGGTTTGTTGAAGAAGGCTGCGGATTTGATTAGGACTCGGGTGGATTACAAGTTTATTCTTATTCTGTTGTTTTTGAAGCGAATTAGTGATAAGTGGGAGATGGAGTTTGAAGAGGCGTATAAGGAGGCTTTGGCTGATGGTTTAAGCGAGGAAGAAGCCAAAGCTGAGGCGAAGCGGGATGAGTACCATTTGTTTAATTTGCCTGAGGAGTTTTTGTGGGAGAATCTGCGGAAAGATGTTAGTGGACTTACTGAGCGGTTTTCTCGGGCTTTGAAGGTTATTGCTGAGCGGAATCCTGAGTTGAAGGATGTTGTGGACAGCGTTGATTTTGTGCAGTTTGCTGGTAGCCGTGAGAATGCGGAGATTCTGAGGCAGCTTGTGGAATTGTTTAGTGAGCGGAAGCTGCAGCATGTTTCTGCGGATATTTTGGGGGATGCGTATGAGTGGATTTTGCGGTATTTTGCGCCTACGAAGGCGAAGGAAGGGGAGATTTACACGCCGCGAGAAGTGATTAAGTTGCTAATCGAAGTTCTTGACCCTAAGCCTATGGAGAGCGTGTATGATCCTGCTTGTGGTTCGGCGGGTATGTTGATTTCTGCGTTTAAGCATGTTGAGGAGAAGTTTGGCAAGGAAGAAGCTGGTAAGTTGTTTTTGTTTGGGCAGGAGGCGAATCAGAATATTTTGGCTTTGGCTAAGATGAACATGTATATTCATGATATTCGTGATGCGCATTTGGAGTTTGGGGATACGTTTCTTTATCCGAAGTTTAAGGAAGGCGAAGGTTTAAGGCAGTTTGATGTGGTTGTTGCGAATCCGCCTTGGAATCAGGATGGGTACGGCGAGGAAGTGCTCAAGAAAGGCGAGTTTTGGAAGCAGCGGTTTGGGTTTGGTTTTGTGCCTCGGCAGTCGGCGGATTGGGCTTGGGTTCAGCATATGCTTGCTTCTGCTAAGGATGATGGCAGTAGGGTGGGGATTGTGATTGATAATGGTTGCTTGTTTAGAGGTGGGAAAGAGAGGGCGGTTCGGTCTGCGGTTTTGAGTGAGAAGGATGATTTGGTTGAATGTGTTGTTTTGTTGCCTGAGAAGCTGTTCTATAATACGGGTGCGCCGGGTGCTATTATCATTTTTAACAAGCATAAGCCTGCTGAACGAAGGGGTAAGGTTCTGTTTGTTAATGCTTCTAAGGAGTTTGAGCAGCATCCAGAAGTGCGGAAACTGAACAGGCTTGGAGACAATAACATAAAGAAGATTGCGGATGCGTACAAGAGTTTCAGCGAGGAGAAGGGGTTTTCTCGTGTTGTTTCTTTGAAGGAGATAGAGCAGAATGATTACAACTTGAATGTTACGTTGTATGTGATGCGGGACGAGGAAGGCGAAGGAATAGACATAGCGAGAGAGTTTGCTGAGCTTAAGGAGTTAGAGAGGCAGAGGCAAGAAGTCGCAAGTAAACTGGATCAATACATCACTGAACTATCTCAGGCATTAGGTGGTTCAGAATGATGTTCTACAAAGAAACTGAATTCCAAGACACTTCAATAGGCAAAATCCCAAGTGATTGGCAGATTATTGCTATCCAAAAGGTTTGTGATTTAATTCGAGGAACGGAACCAGGTAGTAAGAGTTATAATACAAAGGGAAGAGGTTATAGATTTATACGAGTTTCAGATTTATCGAAGCAGATTTTGGAACCTGTTTTTACCAATGAGAATGAAAGGAGATTGATTTTTTGCAATAGAGAAGATGTGCTTTTGGCTTTAGATGGTGTTCCTGGAGTAGTGAATAGAGGTTTTGAAGGAGCTATTTCATCGGGCATTAGAATACTAAAACCCAAAACTTCGAACATTATTAAAGACTTCTTATTTCAAATTCTTCAGCATGGAATTGTTGAAAGGGTTATAGCCAATCATACAACAGGAACTACTATAAAACATGCAAGTAGAGCGATAGATTTCATAAAGATTCCCGTTCCCATATTTACCGAGCAAGAAAAAATCGCTCATATTCTTTCCGTAATCGACGACACTATCGTAAAAACTGACAAAGTCATAGCGAGAACCGAACGCTTAAAAAAGGGATTAATGCAGCACCTCTTAACCAAAGGAATAGGACACAAGGAATACAAAGACACACTGGTAGGAAAAACACCAAAAACATGGCAAACAGTAAAACTTGGCGAAGTCTTGAATGATATTAAATATGGCACTTCGGTGAAAGCTACAAGTAATGGTCAAGGATTTCCAGTTTTGGGTATACCTAATGTCTTAGGTGGAAAAATCGACAAGAGCAGTCTTAGATATGTGGACTTGCCAGAATCAGAAAGACGAAACCTAATGCTTGAAGATGGAGACATACTATTAGTAAGAACAAATGCCAATCCAGACTACATAGGAAGATGTGCCTTATTCGAGAATAAGAGGGGAACATGGTTATACGCTTCGTATCTCATTCGTATCCGACCAGATAAGCAAAAAGTCTTGCCAGCTTATTTAGTCAAGTTTCTGCAGTCTGAAAGAGCAAGAAGACAATTCTTAAGCATCGCCAGAACGTCAGCAGGAAACTACAACATTAATAGTCAGGGAATTCGTGCCGTCGCTGTCTGCATGCCAAGTCTCCCCGAGCAACAGAAAATTGCCGAGATTCTTTCCACTATTGATAACAAGCTTGAGCTTGAACGTAATGAAAAGGTAAGGTTGGAGAGGGTTAAGCGGGGTTTGATGGATTTGCTTCTTACAGGAAAAGTTAGGGTTAAGGGGGATTAGAATGGAAGATTCTACTATATCAGAATTGCAAAAACTATTGAATGCCTTAACAGAAGAGGACCAGCAAAGAATCTTCTATGTAATCGACTATGTCTCAAAATACTTCACAGGAGAACGAAGAATTCCTAAAATATCTTATTACGGGTTCTCCAAGGAACTTCAACAGCTTAAAGAAATCGGCATCATAGAAGAAACACGCTTATATTGGAAAGGTCACGAGTATCCACGTCTCCTCCTGAAAGACCAAATCAAAAATGAGATCGAGAGACTGCTAAAAGAAAGATATTATCCTCTTTTCAATTCAGACAACACCGCCAAAAAAATGCGGGAAATCATAACCAAATCATTTCCCGCCGCAACAAAACTATGGCATATGGTTCAGAAATTCGAAATAGGAGAATACAGTCTTTCAGGCCCAAGCTCTTACGATAGAGAAGTCACAGAATTAGGAGAAAAGATGGCAGCCAACGGGCTGGCCTACTTGATTGGATATTGGTCAACAAGCTGGATAACTTACGATGACGAGATTGTCTTTAGGAAGGAGCCGATTGACACAAGAACAATCTTCATAAAACTTGTTGAAGATGAAATGATCAGCACACTATCTTCTTTTTCGCCAGAAATGAAATGGTGCTTATATTTAAAACATGTATATCCACAAGCCGATGAGAAGTTCTTTCTCAAGAATACTACAACGACTTTCTTACCTCTCCAAATCAAAAGTGCACTTGCAAGACTTCCCTCATTGGAAATAGAGAAATTCAAAGAACTCGCAGAAAGCATATGCGCAGAGCAAAGAGAAAGACTGTCGGAGACCATAAGAAGTCTTATCAACAACGATCCGACGACAGCCGCTGTTATAGGGACACTGTTTATCCTCGGAAAAGAAGAGGAAAGACATTACAAAATAGATTCATGGTCATTAAGCAAAGCAAAAGAAACTTTTAAGGACTATGAACTGTTTCAACAATATGTTTCCCATTTCAAGAATTTGGGAGTAATCTTAGAATCACCTTACAATGAGCTTATTATTCCAAAAATCACTTGGGAAGTTTTTTGCGATGAGATAAGAGGGAAGGCTGTTGACGTAAGAATATTTGATAGCGAACTGGATGGTCAAAGCTTCTTAGAAGAAAAAATCGGAAAGGCAGCTTCTTCTGTCAAGATTTGGGACCCCTATGTTTCAACAAAAACGCTGGCGATACTCGAACGATCCATCGGATCTGAAAATGTACAGATAGAAACACTATCCTCTCAACCAACTACTATCGAAGAAATAATGCATCTCACAAAGAAAGGAATGAAAATCCAAGCCAGAATCGTGTACCTAAAAGAGGAAAAGATATACCGATCACCATGGCATGACCGATATTTAATAATTGACGATGTTGATGTTTGGCACTTTGGGCCATCCCTTCATGCTGTTGGTCAAAAAATGTACGAAAGCGCCGAGCTTTTTGCCAAAAGCCTCGGAGAAACAATAGTAGATGCATTCAAGTACAATTTTTCAAAGAAAAAAGAAAATTGGGAGAGAGAAGGATACGAGATCGTTGAGATTGGAGCTGGAACGGAGGATTAGGCAATGCCCAAATTTTCTGAAAAATCTCTTGTGGAAGATTATTTCATTCAAAAGCTTCAGGAAAAAGGCTGGAAATTCATACCAGCCGACAACTTGGAAAGAGAAAACCTCGAAGAGCCTCTCCTCACTCCCATGCTTATCCGTGCTTTAAAACGTTTAAACGCTAACATTGGCGTAGGCGACGAAGAAATAAAACAAGTCCTAAACGAACTAAAACTCAGAACCAGCGGAAGCGAAGACGCCAAAAAAATCCTCAACTACCTCAAAGACGGCATACCCATAAAATTCGAAAAAGAACGAGTAGTCAAATACATACGACTATTCGACTACGACAACACCCAAAACAACGACTTCACCATCAGCCGCCAAGTCATCCACCAATCAGGCGACAAACAAATCCGAAACGACATAATCCTCTACATCAACGGCATCCCAATCGCCAATATCGAATGCAAAAACCTCACAAGCCTAACAGAAAACTGGTACACAGCCTACAAACAAATCAAAGACTACGAAAAAACAGTCCCAGAACCATACAAATACGTCCAAATAGGCATAGCAGCAGCCGAAACCGCACGCTACTTCGCAACAGCCCCATGGCAAGAAGAAACTCTAACCCACCAATGGCGAGAACCCAACAAAGACCCAATAGACTCCACGATAGAAATGCTAACACCCAACACACTCCTCAACATAGTAAGGCACTACCTATTCTTCCGCATAGAACGAGGAGCCACAACAAAAGTCATCACACGCTACATGCAATACCGCGCCTCAGAACAAATCTGCAACCGCGTCCTAAACTACCTGCAAGGAAAAGAAACCAAAAACAAAGGCTTAATCTGGCACTGGCAAGGCTCAGGCAAAACCCTAACAATGATATTTGCAGCAAACAAACTCTACCGCCACCCACTATTAGAAAACCCAACAATATTCTTCATCGTAGACCGCGAAGAACTCCAAGAACAACTTTACCAAGAATTCACCGCATTAGACATAACCAAACCCGAAACAATAGACTCCATAAGCGCATTAAGAGCAATTATAAAACACGACGAAAACCGAGGAAAACGCGGCATCTTCATAACCCTAATCCACAAATTCCGCCCCGAAGAACTAAGCCAACTCCAAAAAGAATTAGATGCACTCAGCCAAACACGCGAAACCATCTTCATAGACGAAGCCCACCGCACCCAATACGGCTTGCTCGCAGCACAAATGAAACAAACCCTCAAAAACGCCACACCTTACGCATTCACAGGCACACCCATAGCAAAAACAGGCAGAGACACTTACACAGAATTCAGCTACCCACCACACGAACCATATCTCGACAAATACTTCATAATTGACTCCATCCAAGACGGCTTCACCCTAAAAATCGCTTATCAGCCCAGATTAGAAAAAGACGTCCACCTCAAAAAAGAAATGCTAAAAACGTTCT